>Ga0163199_1000252_pt1 | contig 33947 bp, 31 predicted proteins | sample PL_2010_150m_FD_113537 | JGI IMG/M metagenome (GOLD analysis project Ga0163199, IMG submission 113537) | Freshwater microbial communities from Powell Lake, British Columbia, Canada to study Microbial Dark Matter (Phase II) - PL_2010_150m | ecosystem: Environmental > Aquatic > Freshwater > Lake ...
CATGCATATTTCCGTGGGCAATCCGCATTCGGTAGTTGGTGTGGAAGATGTTGCGATCGTGCCGCTCAAAGAGTTGGGCGAAAAAGTTCCTCAAATCAATTTGGAAATCATTGAGCCCGGCCCGGAAGTGAACGCCATCACGATGCGAGTGCACGAGCGCGGCGCTGGCATCACCCAAGCATGTGGCACGGGTGCCTGTGCGAGTGCGTGGGCTGCAGTGCAGTGGGGCCTTGTGCCTGCGAGCGCGACCGAAGTGATTGTGCACATGGATGGCGGCGATGTGAAGGTGATGGTGAATGAGCCCAAAGCGGGCAGTGTGACGCTCATTGGCAGTGCACAATTTATGTCGAAGCATGTAGTGGAGATTTCATTGTGAGTAACCCGTACCAGCAGGCGCTTGGGCGCACGCTGATCGATCGCACAATTCGCGAACGCATCGTGTTGGTGGGCGTGATTTTTGATGGCCACGATGAAAACGAAACTGAAGAGAGTCTGGACGAACTTGCGCAACTGATCGACACTGCAGGCGCGGTCGAGGTTGCGCGCATGACGCAGCGTCGTGATGCACCAGACTCCACATTTTTCATTGGCAAGGGCAAAGCACAAGAACTGAAAGAACTTTGTTTGGCCGTCGACTCCGACACCGTCGTGTTTGACAACGAACTCACACCCGGCCAGCAGTACAACCTCGAAAAACTATTGGGCCGCACCGCTATCGACCGCACCGCAGTGATTCTCGACATCTTCGCGCAAAATGCACACACGCTCGAAGGCAAGGCTCAAGTCGAGTTGGCTCTTTTGCGCTACAAACTCCCACGATTGCGTCGTGGTATTTCTGAGGCCATGTCGCAACAGGGTGCTGGCATCGGCTCGCGAGGTCCTGGTGAAACGAAACTCGAAGTCGATCGACGTCGCATTCAAGACAAGATCGCAAAACTCTCTCGCGACTTGGTCGACCTTGCAAACAATCGCCGCGAGCAGGCAAAGGGTCGTTCGCGAAGTGGGCTTGGTGCAGTTGCGATTGTTGGATACACCAACGCAGGCAAGTCAACGTTGCTCAACCACCTCACCGACGCAGGCGTGTTGGTAGAAAACCGATTGTTTGCAACGCTCGATCCAACTACACGTCGACTCGCGCTACCTGGTGGTGAGCCAGTGCTCGTGAGTGACACGGTCGGTTTCGTGCGTCGCCTGCCGCACGGTCTGGTCGAGTCATTTAAGAGCACGCTCGAAGTTGCGGTGCTTGGCGACTTATTGATCCACGTTGTCGACTCGACAGCAGTCGACCCAGCAGGGCAGATTTTGGCAGTGCGCGAGGTGCTCACCGACATCGGTGCGGGCGACGTGCCAGAACTGCTGGTATTCAATAAGGCCGACATGGCGCCCGACGTTGCAGAACAATTGGTTGCGAGCCACCCAGGATCGGTTGGTATTTCGGCAGTTACTGGCGCGGGAATAGATGATTTATTGCGTACTATCGGAGATCGCATGCGGGCCATTTCCGTGGTGGTGGAATTGCTCATTCCATACGACCGCGGAGACATTGTTGCTTCGGTGCATCGAGAAGGAGAAGTGGTGTCAACAGCAAACGAAGAAAGCGGCATGCGTATTCGTGCGCGATTGGGTGATGCATCGACCGGTCGCTTGTCTCAATTTGTTGTTGATCAATCAGTCGATCAATCAGATGGTCGAACGGTGGTTGGATCATGACCAACAACTCACAAGGTTTTGTTCCACCTCCGTATCCATACGACCGCCTCGATGCGTTTAAGACCGTTGCCGCAAAACACGAAGGGGGAGTAATCGATCTCAGTATCGGTGACCCGTGTGATGCACCGTCGAGTGCTGTCATTGCCGCACTCTCGACATCGCACCTCGAGCGCGGTTACCCGCCGTCTATTGGCATCGAACCGTTGCGCGCTGCTGCACAATCATGGATACAGCGCAAGTTCGACATCGATATACCTTTAGCGCAAATTGCGGCGTGCGTTGGCAGCAAAGAATTCGTAGTCACTACGCCGCAGTGGATGAAGTTGCGCACACCATCGCGCGACACCGTGTTATTTCCTGCAGTGAGTTACCCAAGTTATGCAATGGGCGCGACATTGTCGGGTTGCAGGCCAGTGGCCGTTCCAATGACTGCAACTGGCGGACTCGATCTCACGAAGATCAGCCAAGACGATGCGAAACGCGCACTGATGATCTGGATGAATTCACCAAGCAATCCAACTGGTGCGCTCGATGACATGGGCGCAGTTGTGGCTTGGGGTCGCAAACACGACGTTCCGGTGTTTAGCGATGAGTGTTATGTCGAGTTCACGTGGCAGGGCAAGCCGCGAACTGTTCTCGAATATGGCACACAAGGTGTTGTTGCACTACATTCACTGTCGAAGCGCTCAAACCTTGCAGGTCTGCGCGTTGGTTTTTATGCAGGCGATGCCGACATTGTGCATTACCTCAAAGAAGTGCGTAAACACGTTGGCATGATGGTGCCGGGGCCCGCACAAGCCGCGGGTGTTGTGGCGCTCAATGATGATGCGAGTGTGAAGGTTCAGGCCAGTGTGTATCGCAAGCGCCTCGAGCGCACGGCGGAGGTGTTGAGCAAATGGTCGGGTCGCGCTATCGATTTGCCAGCAGGTGGTTTTTATTTGTGGTTTGATGCAACTGACGGCTGGGAATTTGCAGAGCGCCTCGCAACTGAGGGCGGGGCACTTGTGAGCCCAGGAGATTTCTATGGTGCTGGTGGATCAAACAATGTTCGTGTTGCGGTTGTGCAACCCGATGATCGCATTGAGCTGATGGCCCAACGTCTCGGCTAGAGGCGACGGAGCACGGTGACGAGTTTGCCGTAGACCGAGACTTCGTCGGTCTCAAACTTCATCGGCTTCATTGAAGAATTTGATGGCGTCAGTGTGATGGTGTTGCCGACTTTGGCAAAGGTCTTGATAGTTGCTTCGTCGCCAGGAATGCCAGCGACCACGATGTCGCCGTTGTCGGCAGTCGCTTGCTGACGACAGACCACAAAGTCTCCGTCCAAAATGCCGGCGTCGATCATCGAGTTGCCGCGCACGCGCAACATAAACAATTCGCCGTCACCAGTGAAGTCCATAGGTAGGGGAACGAGCTCTTCAACATTTTCTTGAGCCAGCACATTGACGCCTGCAGCAACATCACCAACGAGTGGCACGTGCTTCACAGGGCGACGCTCCATGGCAACACCGGAGGACGCTTCGTAGCGAACTTCGATGGCGCGTGGCTTCGTTGGATCGCGATGCAAATAGCCGAGTTTTTGAAGCGTGCCGAGGTGGTTGTGCACAGTGGCCGACGAACTGAGGCCAACGGCCTCGCCGATCTCGCGCACCGATGGCGGGTAGCCACGTTCGCGCATGTTCTTTTCGATGAAGTCGAGGATGCCGCGCTGGCGGTCGGTGAGCTGGGTGTGGGTGCTTGTGGGAAGGGAAGTCATGGCTCCATCGTACGGGTGTTCGCCCCCAGAGTCAAACACCTGTTCGGCGAACAAATGTTCGTATCATCCACAACTCCCGAACACCCGTTCGCTACAGTGGATTGTACGAGATTAAACACCCTCCAAACCCATATACACAAAGGACTTCATCATGGCACTAGCACTGAACCACCAAACAACGACTCGCCAGCATGTTCGCCCAGTGAGGCACCTGCATCTGGTACCAGAGCTCGACCCAACCCCGGTCGGCGCCTACCGTCCTTCCACTCGAGGGTCGGTTCGCCCAACAATTCGTCCTGCGGCTCGTCGCTCGGCCCAGCACCCATCTCTGGCTGGCGTTCCTACGGCGGCCACATATCAGCGCCGTCGCCTCGTGGTGTTAGTCGTAGCCATGCTGCTGTTAGGCGTTGTGGTGGCGGGTCTGATCGGTTTTACTGGCACATCGGCTCAAGCCGATCAAGCTGTGGCTGGTCAGTCAAGTGAGGCTCGCACAGTTATCGCACAACCAGGCGACACATTGTGGGCGATCGCGAAAAGGGTTGCCCCTCAAGCAAATATTGCAGATCTTGTTGATCAACTCGTGCGCATCAACGGCGATGCAATCGTTGCTGGTCAACTCGTTCGCATTCCATAATTCACTAAATATCCCAATTTTTATTGATGTATTTGGTGTAATGTGCCAGAAGTGCATTGTCCAAGTTGTTCGTTTGACGACACCAAGGTGATCGATTCGCGTCTCGCCGAAGAAGGCGGCGCGATTCGCCGGCGTCGTAGTTGCACACAATGTGGTTATCGATTTACGACCTACGAGCGCCTTGAAGAAGTGGCACTCTATGTTGTCAAGCGCGGTGGTGGCAAACAGCCCTTTGATCGACTCAAAATGATGGCCGGCATTCAGGCCGCTGTAAAGGGCAGGCCTGTCGGTGACGAGATGATTATGGAAATTGCCGAGCGGATCGAGGACGCGCTGCGCCTTGAGGGTGGAGACGTCACAAGCGATCAGGTTGGTCATGCAGTTCTCGAGCAATTGCGTTTGATCGACGAAGTTGCCTACATGCGTTTTGCGAGCGTCTACAAAAACTTTGACGATGCTGCAGACTTTAAGCGCGAACTTGCGTTACTTGAAAAGCACGCAAGTACTTCGCGCCCTTAGTTGCTGTTTCGCGTGTAGCGCAAAAACAAAAAGCCATCTTGTTCGAGAATATGCGACAACGTAAATCGCTTTAAGATTGGTGATGCTTCGCTGAGCAAGCGAGGTTCATTATTCGCTGCGATGTTTGGGCTGATGGTCAGATTGATTTCATCGATCAAGTCGGCTTGTGCCATCGACGCGTTAAGCCCTGGACCACCTTCAAGTTGAATGAAATTGCCCTCGAGTTGACACATCGCAGCGGCAAAATCCACCGAGCCACGGCCAGCGCGAATACAGGTGACTGCCGGGTTGGAAGGCTCTGGTGCATCTTCGGGAATGATGAGAAACCCAGCCCCGCTGGTGAAAAGCGGGGTAGTTAAGTCGAGGTTTCCTGTGCGCGAAACTACCCCCACGCGTAAGTCTTTTCGAGACGGTGGGCCGTAGTCGTCGATGCGCACGGTCGAAGAACCAACCACAATGACATCGGCCAACGAGCGCAGACCTACAAGGATTGAGCGGTCGGCGTCGCCCGAAAGGGCTCGCGAATTACTTTGCACAACTGTCGAGCCATCGAGACTCATGACCATGCACAAGCCGATCATTGGTCGACTTACTGGTCGGCTACCGACACTCGCCGTAATGCGCGATCGGGTAACGCCATACGACTCGCGCACCGAGGTTTCTGCTGTAGGTGCGGGAAAAATGCGTCTCACAGATGTTCAAGCCTATTGGTGACAGCGACTTTGTGTGGCACGATACAGGGATGTCAATTGTCGACCAAGAACGAGTCGTCTATCGAACGTGTCCGCTTTGTGAAGCAACGTGCGGTCTTGAAATCACGGTGAAAGGCGACAAAGTTTCGCGCATTCGTGGCGACCGCGATGACGTGTTGAGTCATGGGTTCATCTGCCCGAAGGGCAGCACGCTCAAACAATTGCATGAAGACCCAGATCGCTTGCGCAAACCGTTGATCAAACGAAACGGCGAGCATGTGGAAGTTTCGTGGCAAGAAGCGTGGGCCGAAGTTGAGCGTGGACTGATGGGTGTGATCAATACGCATGGCCGTGGATCGGTAGGCACATATGTTGGAAATCCAAATGCGCACAACCTTGCGCCTTTGTTGTACAACCGCGTGTGGATGCAAGCGATCGGAACACGACAACGCTTCAGTGCATCGTCTGTCGATCAACTTCCAAAACAAATTGCATCTGCATACATGTTTGGCACGGTCGCCTCTGTTGCGATTCCCGACCTGGATCGCACCGACTATGTGTTGATGCTCGGTGCAAACCCATACGCATCCAATGGAAGTCTGTGTACTGCTCCAGACTTTCCGGGTCGACTCGAAGCATTACGAGCGAGGGGCGGGAAGCTTGTCGTTGTTGATCCACGCCGAAGTAAGACGGCCCAAGAAGCAGATGAGTGGCTGGCTATTCGCCCCAATGGCGATGCGCTGTTGCTCGCTGCTCTTGCCAACACAATTTTTGCAAGTGGCAAAGCCGACGTAGGCGATCACGTGCGTTCGCATGTTGCCGGATTCGATGAGTTGCCCAAGGTGCTCGCACCGTTTACGCCGGAAGCAGTTGCACACGCCGTCGGCATTGATGCAACGACAATTCGACGGATTGCCGGCGAACTGTGCGATGCGCCGACTGCGCTTGTGTATGGACGAATAGGAACAACGACGGTCACTTTTGGCACAACGGCGTCTTGGCTGATTGATGTGATCAACACGATCACGGGCAATTTGGATAAAGCCGGCGGCGTGATGTTTCCCTTGCCTGCTGCTGGAAACTTAACGACGCGCGGCGAGTCGGGTAGGGGTAAGGGCTTTCGTATTGGGCACGGATATTCGCGTGTGCGTCAATCACCAGAAGCAATTGGTGAATATCCGGTGTCTGTCATGGCCGAAGAAATTTTGACGACTGGCGATGGCCAGATCAGGGCAATGGTCACGGTGGCGGGCAACCCAGTGTTGTCGACACCCAACGGCGCACAACTCGATAAAGCATTTGAGTCACTCGAATTTATGGTTGCTGTCGACATCTATCTCAATGAAACGACTCGGCATGCCAACGTCATTTTGCCACCACCGTCGCACCTCGAGCGCAGCCATTACGACATGGTGTTCACTGCATTTTCAATTCGCAACGTTGCCAATTTTTCTGAGGCTGTGTTTGAGCGCGAAGCCGACCAACCAGATGAGTGGCAGATCTTGGCAAAGCTTGCCGGCATCGCTCAGGGCGCGGGTTCCGATGTTGATCCTGTCGTAATTGATGACTATGTATACGGCTCACTGTTGAGCAATTTGTTGAAAGACAAGTCTTCGCCTCTTCATGGTCGAAGCGAAGAAGAGATTCGTGCGCTTGTTGACCAAACGCAACTCAGTGGTCCAGAGCGCATTCTCGACACACTGTTGCGCAGCGGCCCCTATGGCGATGCGTTTGGTGCAAACCCCAAGGGCATCAGTTTGCAAACGTTGCGCGACCAACCACACGGAGTCGATTTTGGCGCGCTCGAACCTCGCATTCCAGAAGTGTTGCGCACGCCGAGTGGAAAAGTAGAGCTTGCGCCGACAGAACTTGTTGCCGATGTGGAGCGTTTAGAAAAAGCGATGCACGATGTTGACACCGAGGGGTTGCTGCTCGTTGGCCGTCGTCATTTGCGCTCAAACAATTCGTGGATGCACAACATCTCCGTGCTGGTGAAGGGCAAACCACGCTGCACCTTGCAGATGCACCCGGGAGATGCGCAACGAGCAGGCATTGTCGACGGCGGGCGTGCTCGAATTACGAGCCGTGTGGGCAGTGTCGATGCAGTCGTCGAAGTCACGCAAGACATTCGCGAACGTGTAGTGAGCCTGCCGCATGGTTGGGGGCACGCAGTTCGCGGAACAAAGATGCGTGTTGCTGCCGAGCGAGCAGGGGTCAACTCCAATGTGTTGACTGACGAGGATCAGATGGATCCATTGTCGGGAACTTCGGTATTAAATGGCATACCAGTAACAGTTGCAGTGGTTATCCACTAACGAAATCGCTTGTCCACAATGCTGTCCACAGCACAATCCCCAGATAAAACCTGAAAATCACAGGGTTATCCACTTCCTCCACACAGGGCTCCTGCCATACAGTGCTGAGGCATCTAGCAATGGCGCAACGCAACACGGCAGCTGTGAGACCGCAAGGTTTTGAACCTGTGAATGACAGGTGTGACGTTGCTAGATGTTTTCTAATATTTCTTTTTGATGTCATTTTTCAATGAACACAAAACCGTTATAGATCAAGGAGAAAACGAGCAGTAATTTGCCCTCGAATTATTGGAGGGTAATTGACAGAGGGTAATTACAATGCTGTAATCATTCCCTACCAGTTGTGGGCAAATCTGCATTGGGGGCGGTTTAGCCACAACATCTAGTGGTCTTGAAAAAGACCCCAGATTCGGTGACTTTCTGCTCTGATTGGAAATTTGCCCAGAGCCCGTAGTTCATGAGAAATAAGAGTTTTAGGTCGTTTTATTCAACAATTGTTACGTACTAAAAATACAGAGAGAAGTGGTCAATATGTCAATCGCACCAGAGCGGCTCACCATCGGAATCAGTCGCAAGTTCACCTCCGAAGGTGTGCACCCATACGACCAAATGGTCTGGGAGAAGCGCGATGCGCGCATTAACAACTGGAAAGACGGAACAATCGCATTCGAGCAACTCGGTGTCGAGTTTCCAGTTGGTTGGTCGCTCAATGCAACAAACATCGTTACCCAAAAGTATTTCCGCGGCACACCGGGCACACCAGAGCGCGAGCATTCATTGCGCCAGGTCATCGACCGCGTAGCAAACACCATTGCCGACTGGGGCATCGAGGGTGGATACTTTGCAGACGCCGACGAGGCCGAGGCATTTCGCGACGAACTCAAGTTTATTTTGGTTACTCAGCGCGCAGCATTCAACTCGCCAGTGTGGTTCAACATCGGAGTACCAGGAGTGCCACAGCAAGCAAGTGCGTGCTTCATTCTCTCGACAGAAGACACCATGGACGGAATTCTTAACTGGTATCGCGAAGAAGGAATCATCTTCAAGGGTGGCTCTGGAGCAGGCATCAACTTGTCAAACATTCGTTCAAGTGTCGAGCACTTGAAGGGTGGCGGCACCGCATCTGGCCCAGTGAGCTTTATGCGCGGAGCAGACTCGTCGGCTGGCACCATTAAGTCGGGTGGCAAAACACGTCGCGCCGCAAAGATGGTGATCTTGAATGTGGATCACCCAGATATTGAAGAGTTCATCTGGTGCAAGACTCGCGAAGAGCAAAAGGCCCGTGCGTTGCGCGATGCTGGCTTCGACATGGATCTTGACGGCAAAGATTCGTTCTCTGTGCAATACCAGAATGCCAACAACTCGGTGCGCGTCACCGACGAGTTCATGCATGCTGTGAAAGAAGATCGCGACTGGACATACAAGGCTGTCAAGGATGGAGCGCCAGTGCGCTCGGTCAAGGCTCGCGACTTGTGGCGCCAGATTGCAACTGCCTCGTGGGAATGTGCAGACCCAGGTTTGCAGTTTGATACCACCATCAACAAGTGGCACACCGCCCATGCAACGGGTCGCATCAACGGATCCAACCCATGCAGCGAATACATGCACATCGACAACTCTGCTTGCAACTTGGCATCGATCAACTTGCTCAAGTACCTCGACAACACCGACACGTTCGATGTTGAGGGATACCGCCACACCATTGAAGTGATGTTTACGGCCCAAGAAATCTTGGTCGGCAACGCCGATTATCCAACAGAAAAGATCGGCGAGAACAGCCGCATCTTCCGTCAGTTGGGTCTCGGATACGCAAATATCGGAGCATTGTTAATGGCTCTTGGTATGCCATACGACTCGACAGGTGGTCGTGCGTGGGCTGCCGCTCTGACATCGATGATGACTGGCCACGCGTACGCCACAAGCGCGCGCATCGCAAGCCGCATGGGGCCTTTCTCGGGCTTTGCGGCCAACGAGCGCTACATGCTCAACGTGTTGCGCATGCACCGCGATGCGAATAACGAAATTGACAACATTGAGGTGGTGCAACAAGACCTCGTTGCTGCAGCAACCCACGCATGGGACTCTGCTGTTCGTGACGGCGAAGAGTATGGCGTGCGCAACAGCCAAGCAACAGTGCTTGCACCTACCGGCACCATTGGTTTGATGATGGACTGTGACACAACTGGTATTGAGCCAGACTTGGGTCTCGTCAAGTTCAAGAAGTTGGTGGGCGGTGGCAACATGTCGATCGTCAACCAGACAGTGCCTCGCGCACTCACCAACCTTGGCTACGAAGGCCCGGTTGTTGATCGCATCATCGCGTACATCGATGTCAACAAGACCATTGTTGGTTCACCAGACTTGAAAGTCGAGCACTTGCCAGTGTTTGCATGCTCGATGGGTGACAACACCATTCACTACGAAGGTCATGTGCGCATGATGGGCGCGGCTCAGCCGTTCTTGTCGGGTGCAATTTCAAAGACTGTCAACATGCCAGAAGAAGCAACCATCGAAGACATCGAGGCGTTGCACATGTTGTCGTGGGAACTCGGCATCAAGGCTGTTGCCATCTACCGCGACAACTGCAAAGTTGGCCAGCCACTTTCCACCGCCAAGAAAGACGGAGAAAAGGGAACTGCCGATGCAGCGGCTGCTGCAGGCCAGATGACCAACACGGTTGAGCGCATTGTTGAAAAGATCGTGCACCAGCCAATTCGTCAGAAGTTGCCCCGCTCACGCCGTGGTCGCACCTTTGAGTTCCGCGTTGCTGATTGCAAGGGCTTTGCAACCATCGGCGAATATGTCGACGGTCGTCCAGGCGAAGTGTTTCTCACTGTGTCAAAGCAGGGAAGCACATTGGCCGGCATCATGGATTCGTTTGCAAAGAGTGTCTCGTACGGTTTGCAGTACGGCGTTCCATTGCGAGCATTCATTGAGGCGTTCATCAACACACGCTTCGAGCCAGCGGGCATGACGGACGACTCCGACATTCGCATGGCATCGTCGATCATCGACTATCTCTTCCGTCGCTTGGCTGTCGAGTACCTATCGGTCGAAGAGCGCGCAGAGTTGGGTATCTACACTCGCGAAGAGCGCTTGCAGCCAACACTGCCAGGCGTTGAAGAGTCGGCAACTCATACCGATCAAGGCGTCGACGTGATCAGCGATCCGAAGACTGTTCCATCTGTGCAAGATCTTGTTGCCCAAATGGACTTTGCAGCACAACAACCACATGCGCAGGCAACACCAGCTAAAACTGGCGCGATCTGTTCATCATGTGGATCCGCCAATATGCAACGCGCTGGTGCGTGTTACGTGTGCGGTGACTGCGGTTCTTCGTCCGGCTGTTCCTGAGTGGTTTGCATCGAACTGCATGTCAGATAATTTCAGTTCGAAACGAGTCATAGAAAACCTACGCGTACTGGCTCAGCGCACCGGTGGACCAAATGGCGCACGGCGCTTGTGCTGGACCCCAGAGTGGTTGGAAGCTCGCGCGCTCTTGCGCGAGCAACTTTCCACATTGCCTCTCGAAGTCGAGCAGGATGAGGCTGGCAACTTGTGGGCCTATTTGCGCGGCGAGTCAAATGAAACAATCGTGATCGGTTCGCACCTCGACTCGGTGCCGAGCGGGGGTTGGCTCGATGGTGCGCTTGGCGTCATGGCTGGCCTTGAGGTGATGCGCGCTTTGTGCAATGGCCCAAAACCATCTCGCACGGTCGCGCTTGTCGACTGGGCCGACGAAGAGGGCGCTCGGTTTGGTCGCAGCCTGTTTGGCTCGGCTGCCGTTGCAGGCAGTCTCGATCTGGAAGTGCTTGCAGGCTTGAAAGACAAAAATAACGCAGGTCTTGTTGAGACTTTGGCCGAACATGGTGTGCACCTGAATGCATTGGAGCAATGCGAAAAGAAGCGCGACACCATCGCTGCATATCTCGAGCTACATATCGAACAAGGCCCAGTGCTCGAACAGATGAATCAGCCAATTGCGGTAGTGACGGGCACTGTGGGTATTGAGCGCAAACGATTTATTTTCAGTGGCCAAGCAGCACACGCAGGCACAATGCCGATGGTGATGCGCAAAGATTCGTTGCGTGCTGCCAGCAGATTTATTTTGGACGTGGCTGACATCGGTGTAGTGCACAATGGCGTGACCACAGTTGGCTCGATCAGCTGCAAGCCCGGTGTCGTCACTGCGGTTCCGGGCGAAACCATGGTCACTCTCGACATGCGCCACATTGACGCCACAAGTTTGAACAAGATGCTGACCGAATCGTTGGCATCGGCGACCAAGTGGGCCGAGCACGAGGGCTGTCAAGTCACAGTTGAACACATTTTTGCAATTGACCCCATGATCTTTGACCCAAAACTGATCGAGATGGTGCGCCAATCAATTGGTGAGGTTCACGACACGATTATCGAAATTCCGAGCGGTGCACTGCACGACGCATCAGAGATGGCGCGCAGTATTCCAACTGCGATGATCTTCACATCATCGACAAATGGCTTATCGCACACCAAAGAAGAAGACACGCCTGTTGAGCACCTCGAGATGGGCTGTGTTGCTTTTTGGTCGCTCGTCAATCGAGTAATTACGGGTTAATACGACACGGCATGCGCTTGATGCCGTTGATGAAGTTGCTCTGCAGGTAGGCAGGCTCTCCTGTGATTTGCAGGTTGGGCATACGCCTATAAATCTCATCAAACATCACGCCCAGTTCGCGGCGCGCCAAGTTTGCACCTAAACAAAAGTGGGGCCCGCCAGCGCCAAAGCCCACTTGGCCGGGTGCTGCTGCACGAGTGACATCAAAGATGTACGGATTTTCGTATACCTCTTCGTCGCGATTTGCCGAGTTGTACCACATCACAATTTTTTCGCCTTGTTTGATCTTGACGCCGCGAATTTCTGTGTCACGTGTGGCCGTGCGCCGGAAGTGAATGACGGGTGATGACCAGCGAACAATTTCTTCAACGGCGGTCTTGGTGTTGGCCTCGAAGTTGCCAAACCATTTGGCGCGCTCGTTTGGTAGGCGGGTGAGCTCGAGCATTCCATGACTGATGGCATTGCGAGTTGTTTCATTGCCTGCAACAACAAGAAGAATAAAAAAACTTCCGAACTCTTGTGGAGACATGCGCTCGCCATCAACTTCGGCGTGCATCATGATGCTTGTGAGGTCGTCTTGTGGCGTCTTCAACCGATCTTCACCGAGGGCTTGTGCATAGGCAAAAATTTCGAGCGCAACATTGATGAGATGTTCGAGAGAGCCGCCAAAGTCCGGATCGCCTGCACCAAGTATGACGTTTGTCCAATCCAGGATTTGTTTTTCGTCGCTTTGTGGAATGCCCATCATCTCGCAAATGATTTGTAGCGGAAACGGCGCAGCGATGTTTTCGACGAAATCAAATTCGGTGTCGCCAAACTTTTCGATCACAGTGTCCACAATGGTGTGCGCCTTGACCTTGACGTATTCTTCGATGCGTGCGATCTCTTTTGGCGTGAAGCCTTTTGACACAATGGTGCGAAGTCGCACGTGCTTTGGGTCGTCCATGCTGATCATTGAGCCAAAAAATTCGTTGAGTTCGATGGTCAGGTCGGGGATATTTGTGCCCTTGCCGCTCTGAAACAGATCGGGGTTGCGACTCGCATGCCAGATATCTTCATGTTTGGTAAGTGCCCAATATCCCGGTCCGACCGGAAAGTTCATCAACTCAATTTCGGGAAAGAACTTGACGGGGGCTTCTTTGCGCAATGTGGAGAATACGGATTCGCGGTGGTCTCGGGGCGCCTTCCATAATTCTGGATCCGACAGGTTGATGTGGTCGGGGTCAATGCGGGTCAGTTGGACTGGGCTCTGGGGCATTCCGAAATGGTACCGTTGCCTATCCATTTAGTCATCTCATCATTTATCTCTAGCCAAACGAAAGACACTCCATGACACAAGCAGTGATCGTTGCAACCGCCCGTAGCCCAATCGGTCGTGCCAATAAAGGAACTCTTATTGACTTGCGCCCAGACGAGATGGCCGCACAAATTGTGCGCGCACTCATGGCCAAAGTGCCACAAGTGAAGGGCTCAGACGTTGAGGACTTGATGCTCGGCATCGGTCAACCTGCTGGTGAAGGTGGATTCAATATTGGTCGCATGGTTGCGATCCTTGCCGGCCTCGACGATGTCCCTGGCGTGACGGTCAATCGTTATTGTTCATCGAGTTTGCAAACTATCCGCATGGCTGCACACGCGATCATGGCAGGCGAAGGAGATTGCTTCATCGCAGCAGGCGTTGAGACCGTGAGTCGTTATGCGAATGGTGCAAGCGACATGGCTCCAAACCCAATTTTTAAGGGACCAGGCGAGCGCACCAAGTTGCGCAGTGCCGGTGGTCAGCCAACGTGGACACCTGCTCAGGGATTGGCAGATGCATACATCTCGATGGGTCAGACCGCAGAAAACGTGCGCGAAATCGAAGGCGTCACTCGCGAAGAGATGGATGCTTTTGGTGCTCGCTCGCAACAACTTGCAGTGAAAAACCAAAACAACGGTTTCTTCGAGCGCGAAATTTCTCCGCTCACGTTGCCAAACGGCACTGTGGTGAGCAAGGACGATGGTCCACGCGACGGCACAACCGCCGAAGGTCTTGCAGCACTCAAGCCTGTGTTTCGTCCAGACGGACAAATCACTGCCGGCAACGCATGCCCGCTCAACGATGGTGCAGCAGCAGTCATGGTCATGAGTGACACAAGGGCAAAGCAACTTGGGCTCACTCCGCTTGCACGAATTGTTTCGTCAGGTGTGTCTGGTCTTAACCCAGAAATCATGGGCCTTGGCCCAATCGAGGCATGTCGTCAAGCACTCAAGCGTGCTGGCATGACCATTGACAACGTCGACCTCGTTGAGATCAACGAGGCATTTGCTGCACAAGTTATTCCTTCGGCAAAGCACCTTGGCATTTCAATGGACAAGCTCAATGTGCACGGTGGTGCGATTGCGCTCGGTCACCCCTTCGGTATGACCGGTGCTCGTATTATGACCACACTGATCAACGGCCTGCAGTCGACTAACAAGTCGGTTGGCATGGAGTCGATGTGTGTTGGTGGTGGCCAAGGTATGGCCATGATCATCGAACGCCTCAGCTGACAAGAGCGAGTTTTTCTTGGCGACCAAGTCGCCACAACATCACAGCAGCGAGCAGTGTCAGTGATGCCATCAGTAATGCAACCGCACCGAAGGCAATGATGCCTCCGTTGTGGCTGGCCCCACCGAAGTGTCCATAGATTGCCGGCGTTGTAAAAGCAAGCAGCATCGACATCAACAGACCCGACGCACCTGCAAGACCCTGTGCTGCAGATGCACGGCCAAGCGGGGCAGCGATCGCAACTGCTGCGGCCGTTGCCGGATACATCAATGCTTGAGCGATGCCTTCGAGCACGTTGAGCGCAACGACTGGCGGAAGCGTCTGGAAGAGTCCGTATCCACCAACTGCTGGAACGACAAAAATCATTGCGTACATGGCAACTTTTTGGGGATCATGGCGGTCGGCCAATCTGCCGCCATACGAAGCAAAAACGATAAACGGAATGGTGTATAAACCGAACGAGATGCCAACCATCATGTTGCCGCCACCCAAGTCGGTGAGGTAGCGATCCCACAGTGAGTCAAAGATTCCAACTGGTGCCTGAATTGCCATTGCCAGAAGTACGGCAATACGCACTTGCGGGTAACGCAACAGTTCGATACTGGCACGCTGCGAAGTTTCGTTGGTTGGCAATTCAGGAAACGATCGAAATGCAATCAGCAACAATGTGACGAGGCTGACGCCACCAAACACCAGAAATGTTGCCGAGATACCAATTGGGTCCAGCAACATTCCGCCAAACAATGGGCCAGCAACAAAGCCAAGCAGTTCAATACCTGCAAGCCTGCCCAAACGCTCGCCGCGTCGCTCTGGATCAACATGTGAAATGAGTGCACGCACGGCAGGCATGACAAGACCAAATGACGAGCCGATAACTGCGCGAGCAACAATGAATTGCGCAAGTGAAGTGCTGGTGGCCATGAGGATGGCACCGAGCGCACTGACCAACAGACCGAGCATGATCAGTCGCTTGGCATGCCCGCGATCGGCGAATGGGGCGATGAAGAGTTGCGCCAAAAATCCGCTCAGGAAACCGGCTCCAGAAATAAAACCAAGACTTGCGGTGGCGAATCCAAACTTGTCTTGGATGTCGCCGAGTGCTGCGAAGATCACGCTGTTAGCAGTTGCGATACCGAACGAACATGACATCAACAAAAAGGCATCTGCCTTGTGGTCGCGCAGATCGACTGTCATGAGCGATATTTCATGAGCGACATCTCATGAGCGACCCAGTTCGTTTAAAACAGAGTCTCCAAATTGCGGCCAGGCGTCGAGTGCCCAATCACCAAACTCGCGGTCGGAGAGCGCAAAGCACGCAACGTTTGCGACGGGGTCAATCCATAGAAAGGTTCCGGTGCCACCGAAGTGTCCAAAGGTCGACGCGCTATTGCGTGTCGCCATCCAGTGAGGCGATTTGGCGCCGTGTATTTCTGTGCCGAGGCCCCATGGGCACGGATCAAATCTGCCAACGCCTGGTACTACACCTTCGAGTTCGCCGAACTGTGGTGTCGATGCTTCGATATACGTACTTCGCGCAAGAAGCTTTGGTGTGCGCAGCTCGGCTGCAAATAGCGCGAGATCAGAAATCGTTGAGTGAATGTCTGCAGCAGGCGAGCCAAGCAGTTCGCTCGACGACATACCAAGTGGCGCAAACACCGACTCAAATACATATTCGTCAAACTCCATTCCTACCTTTGATGAAACATATGTTGCGAGCATTTCAAAACCCGTGTTCGAATAGACGCGTTTGCGACCTGGGCTAATGATTGGCGCACCGTTGTCAAAGCCGTAGCCGCCAGCATGGGCGAGCAGGTGTCGAAGCGTGCAGCCCTCGTGGCCAACTGTGTCGTCGAGCGAAACTGAGCCGTCTTCTACCGAGATAAGAGCGGCCCATGCTGTCATCAACTTGCTGACCGATGCGAGCCGAAAGCGATGAGTGGTATCGCCATGGGTGTGTAGCGCACCAGTTTGGTCAATGACACCGGCTGCGACATTGCGCGCGCCCCAAGTATTTGTGAGCGCAAATGATTGCGCGAGAGTAGTGCCCATGGGCGCTACTTCTTGTCGCGAATCAGTTCTGTAACTCGGAATGCCAAGTCAAGTGATTGACGAGCATTCAGGCGTGGATCACACACGGTTTCGTAGCGCGTGTCTAAATCCTCGTTACTGACTGCTTCTGCACCACCGAGACATTCGGTGACATTTTCTCCGGTGAGCTCGATGTGAATGCCGCCTGGCCATGTGCCTTCTGCGCGGTGAGCAAGAACGAAACCGGTGATCTCGCGAATGATGTCGTCAAAGTGGCGGGTCTTGCGGCCATTCGGTGCAGTAAATGTGTTGGCGTGCATTGGGTCGCATGCCCACACAACTGGGTGTCCGGTGTCGCGCACTGCGCGAAGTAGTGGGCGCAGTGCATCGACCACGTGATCTGCACCCATGCGGGTGATCAATGTGAGTCTGCCTGGAATGCGCGAAGGGTTGAGCGTTTCACACAAGTTGAGCACGAAGTCGACATTGGTTTCTTTGCCGATTTTGCAACCGATTGGGTTGCCCACGCCACGAAGAAACTCGATGTGCGCTCCGTCGAGTTGGCGTGTGCGTTCGCCGATCCACAGCATGTGAGCACTGCAGTCGTACCAACCGCCGGTTAATGAGTCTTGGCGGGTGAGTGCTTCTTCGTAGCCGAGAATGAGGGCTTCATGACTTGTGTAGACGTCGACTTGGTGCAGTGCGCTATTGGTTTCGGTATCAACACCGCACGCGCGCATAAAGGCAAGCGCTCGCTCGATCTCCCCAGCAACTTGCTCGTAGCGCTGGCCCTCGGCGCTTGTTGCCACAAACTCTTGGTTCCAAGCGTGCACTCGGTTGAGATCGGCAAAGCCACCCTTGGTGAAGGCGCGCAACAAGTTGAGCGTGCTGGCAGATTGGTGATAGGCCTGAATTAAACGATCTGGGTTTGGTCGACGAGCATCTTCATGGGCTGCTGGGTCGTTGACCATGTGGCCGCGAAACACTGGCAGATCGATGTTGCCAACTTTTTCGGTGTTGGCCGAGCGTGGTTTTGCAAACTGGCCAGCGATGCGACCCACCTTGACAACAGGAACACCCATCGAATAGGTGAGCATGACTGCCATCTGCAAGATGATGCGAAGTTTTTCGCGAATGTTGACTGCAGTGAACTCTTCAAAACTTTCCGCACAGTCGCCGGCTTGCAACAGAAATGCGTTACCGCTCGCAACTTGTCCTAATGCTGCTTGTAACGAACGAGCCTCACCCGCAAAAACGAGTGGAGGAAACGTGGAGATCTGCTTGAGTGCGCGCTCGAGGTCGCCCGAGTCTGGCCATTGAGGCTGTTGCACAGCGGGCATGCTCTGCCAAGATGAAGGTGTCCAGTTGCGTGTCATAGGGTTCAGTACTTTCAGTGTACGAACCTGTCGTGGTCAAACCCAGAGGGTTTTAGACGGTCAGGAAATCGCCAGAATCTTCGCGCAACGAGTCAACAGCACGGCTCACGAGTCGGCGTGCGGCTTCGGCAGTGACGCCGAGTTCTTCGCCAACCTGACGGAAGCTCTTGCGCTCGCCGTCGTGCATGCCGAAGCGTGCCTCGACTGCGTAACGGGCGCGCTCGTCAAGTGTGTTGAGCAGATTGTCGAGTAGATCGGTGTCGACCATCGACATCACGGCTTCTTCTGGGCTGATGTCATCGTTTGGCACCAAGTCGCCGAGTGTTGCGTCGCCGTCGTCGCCAATGGTCTTGTCAAGCGAGACCGGGGTGGTGAGGCGGTGCAATTCGGCATTCATTGCATCGAGACCTTCAGCATCGCCAGAACCCTGACGAAGAGCTGCGCGCAATGTTGCCGAGCGATCACCAGGAATACGGATGAGGCTGGCCTTCTGGTCGAGCGCACGGCCGATGGCCTGACGGATCCAGAACGTTGCGTAGGTGGAGAACTTGAAACCGCGGCGCCAGTCAAACTTGTCAACGGCGTGCTCGAGGCCTAGGTTGCCCTCTTGGATGAGGTCGAGCAAGTCCATGCCCTGTGGCAATGGGTAACGACGGGCAATTGAGACGACCAGTCGGAGGTTGGAGCGGATGAAGTGATCTTTGGCCTTGGCCGCACCACGAAGGTCGGCGCGCAATGCTGCACCGCGCTCGCCCTTTTTCATCGCCGTGGCCGCATCGCGACCCTTTTCGATGGCTTTGGATAGGTTGCGCTCATCCTCGGCGTTGAGGAGGGCGACTTTGCCTATTTCGTTGAGATAGAGACCGATTGCGTCAGACATGGTGGGGGGACCGTTTCGATTGTGTGGGGGGTTTATGGGGGGATTCACTACATTAGTTCATCGGCAGGTTTTGCGCTAGGGGTAAATTGAAATTTCTTTTAATTCTTAAACACTTATGTTTATTGGGTTTGGAGCGAATTGGCACTGCTTTCAAACTCGGCGACTGTGGCAAAAGTTCGGAGCCGAGGTAGAAGCAGATCTTTCTAGACTGACAGGCGTGTCACAGCCCAAGTATCAGAGAATTGGATTGTTTGGAGGCACTTTCGACCCGCCTCACGTAGGTCATCTAGTGACCGCAATCAATGTTCGCCATGCACTCGATTTGGATGTGGTGATCTTGATGGTCTCGCATGACCCGTGGCAAAAGTCGAGTATTCGTGATGTGTCCTTGGCTGTTGATCGGTTTGCATTAGTGCAAGCGGCGGTGAGCGATGTTGAAGGACTTGAAGCGGGACGTGATGAGATCGATCGCGGTGGTCCAAGTTTTACTGCCGACACGTTGCACAGCCTCGCGCACACATACCCTGGTGCAAAGTTGTTCACCATTGTCGGAGATGATGCTGCAGCAAGCCTGCCGAGTTGGGAACGAGTTGAACAAGTGATTTCACAATCACAATTGGTTGTTGTTGACCGACCAGGAGTGAGCGTTGAGTTGCCAAAACAGTTTGAGTGGCTTCGAGTTGAGTCGCCGCGACTCGAAGTGAGTAGCACCGACTTGCGTTTACGGTTTGCCGACGGTCGTCCAACCGACTATCTCGTGACAACTGCGGTACTGAATGAGATTCAGATTCGTGGCATGTATGGATCAGGTGCGAGAATTATTCATTCATGACCGCAATACCTTCTCGACAACGAAACAGAATGCTTGCGGCGCTTGCGTGTGGCATTGCTTCGGCATGTCTATTGCCAATTGGTGGCGTTATCGCTGCAAGGTCGCTACTCAATTCGTCAGGTGGCAAGAGGGTTGACGACAGTGGAGCATTGCTCATACCTGCAACTCCTGCTGCGTTGCTTGCCACTGTCAACGACGTCAATCAAGTCACTTCGCTCACTGCATTTGTGCTTGCGCCAAGCGGCATCGGTGGCACCATCATTTCGCTCCCGGTTGGTACTCGCGCAGAAACTATTGGTGGACAGGCGCCACATCGAGTTGGCGACACATACCCTCTGGCCGGCATTGAAGGCATGCTGCTCGAAGTTGAAGGTTCTCTCGATGTCACATTTAGCGTGGTCGGCGCAATAGTTCGCAATGACCTGGCTGGCGTACTCAACGTGTTGCCACCAATCCCCGTCAATTTTGAGACACCAGTTGTGAATACGGCAATGGTGATGCCTGACCCAACAACTACCACGACGATCAAGTCACGCAGTTCCAGATCGACAGAGACAACTCTTCCACCACAACCAACTGCAGTTGACACCGAAATGTTCCCTGCAGGGGAACAGACATTGACTGGCGATCAAGCGGCTTTGTTGTTGTATACACAGAAATCGGGAGAGCCAGAATTTGATCGGCTTGCTCACATCAAAGCAATGTGGAATGGAGTTGCGACCGCAGTTGGCACTGGGTTGAGCTCAGAAGTTGCGCAATTTGATGCAGCACTTGTAGGGGTTGAAACTCCCAATGAAATCGGAGCATTCATGCGCCGAATGTTCGGTGGACCAATACAGGTTTGGCAATTGAGTGCACAGCCACTTGTGGGTGAGGACAATCCGCTTGGTGCTGACTTGTATGCGCTTGATCGCTTTGAGGTGTTGATGATCATGGCCAGTGTCGCGCCGAGTAGTTTGTCGATTGCTAATGACACACTTGCGGTGCAGGTTGACAACCCATTTAACGATGCCAATGTCACGCGAGCGATTGTTGAACGGCTGAGTTATCTCAATGTGACTGTGGCATTGATCAGAAATCTGCCTGCGCCTCCAGAGCAAAAGACTCAGATCAAGACTTCAGATATCACGAAGACTGAATTGCAAAAAATTGGAATCGAGTCAATCATTGGGCCAGTTGCTTACGGAAAACTGAAGCAACCTGTGCAGGGCATAGGCGCACAAATAATTCTTGGTCAAGATTTTGTTGACTTCTTGGCATCGGCGCCGGCGCTGCCACCAACGACCGTGGCTACCGATGGTTGAGAAAAAGCCGGTAGCCAAGAAAGCCGTAGCGAAGAAAGCCGTAGCGAAGAAAGCCGTAGCGAAGAAAGCAGTAGCGAAGAAAGCAGGGGCAAAGCCAGAGGTTTCGGCAGCATTGCAGCTTGCTCGAGTGGCAGCCGGTGCCGCAGACGAGAAGCAGGGAACTGATATCACGGTGCTGGATGTGGGTGACGTGCTGGCCATCACCGAATTATTTGTGGTTGCGACTGCGAGCAACTCGCGTCAAGTAGGCGCAATTCAGAGCGAGGTGAGCCATAAAGTGCGCGAAAAACTTGGTCGGTCACCTTTGCGCAGCGAGGGCACGGTTGAGCAGCAGTGGGTGCTCATCGACTACGGCGATGTTGTCGTCCACATTTTTGCTCAAGAGGCACGCGACTTCTATGAGATTGAGCGTTTGTACAGCGATGTGCCTGTGGTGAGTTGGAGCCTCGGCGACTAAGTTCGTAAGCATGAACGCAACTACAAACGCAGCAATAAACACCGCCAATTTTGGCTTGACCGGTTTACGTGCGCTTGTCACTGGAGGCGGCTCTGGTATTGGTAGAGCGATTGCCGATGCCATGATCAATGCTGGGGCAACAGTGGTGGTATGCGACGTCAATGATTCGACAAAACCTAACTACATCTGCGATGTCTCAAAGACAAGTGAAGTGGAAGCAATGTTTGCGGCAATCGAACGCGACCTTGGCGGTCTCGACATCTTGGTCAACAATGTTGGAGTGCCTGGCCCAACTGCTCGAGTTGATGAAATGGATCCAGATGCTTACGACGAATGTGTGCGCATCAACCTTGGCGGCACGTTTCGTTGCACTCATGTCGCTGTGCCGATGTTGCTCAAGTCCAAAGGCTCGATCATCAACATCTCTACGAGCGCAGGAATTTATGGTTACCCACTTCGCTCGCCGTATGTTGCGGCAAAGTGGGGGATCATTGGGCTGACCAAATCGTGGGCAATGGAACTTGGCGAGTTTGGCGTGCGTGTCAATGCCATCTGCCCAGGGTCGGTAAGTGGCCCGCGTATGGATGGAGTGATTGAGCGTGAAGCCTTGGCAACTGGTGCGACAGCGAGCGATATTCGTACCGGTTATGAAAAACAAGTTTCACTGCAGACATTTGTCGATGCAAGCGATATCGCAGCTTCTGCAGTATTTTTGAGTTCACCGGCAGCCAGATTTATTACAGGACAAGTACTGCCGGTCGACGGCAATATCGAAACGATGAGGGCGTAGTCGCTAAACTTTGAATGAAGAAGGAGGAACGATGAGCATTCCTGAAGACAGTGCAGAAAAGAAAAAGATCCTCGATCTCAACGAAGATGGCAGAGTCTCACTTGGCGAAAGCTTGCGAGCCGAAGCAGGGTTGCTAGAAGAATTCACGAAGGCCCCTGCACGTAAGCGGGGAATCTGGGGCTGGATCAATCGCAGGAGTGGCAGGATTCTTGGCAGATTCGACAACGATTAGAGACGTCTGACAAATCGGCACTGCAGGCTGATTACCCTTATGGAGATTGGTTCTCGATACAAAAAGCCATTGCTCAACCGTTAGGCTCGTTGAGGAAATAGCGGGGCTATAGCTCAATTGGTAGAGCGCTTGCATGGCATGCAAGAGGTCAGGGGTTCAATTCCCCTTAGCTCCACAAGAACAAATTGGGGGGATAATGACACCACAGATTTTGGATGGATCTGTCACGCTTCGGGGGCTGAATAAGTCATATGGCGATCGTGTCGTTGTCAATAACGTGTCGCTCGACATTCATGCGGGCGAGTTCTTTTCGCTGTTAGGACCATCGGGATGTGGCAAGACGACCACACTTCGGATGATTGGCGGATTTGAGACACCCGATTCTGGTCGCGTACTCATAGATGACCGTGATGTCACTGACGATGAGCCAGAGGTGCGACCGCTTAATACCGTATTCCAAAACTACGCACTGTTTCCGCATCTCAATGTGTATGACAACGTTGCCTTTGGATTGCGCTTTGAGAAAGCGGGAAGTGTTTCGGTGCAGCCTGAAAAAGAACGCGTCATGCAGGCGCTCGACTTGGTGGCACTTGGATCATTTAGTGGCCGCAGAGTGCACCAACTTTCTGGTGGCGAGCAACAGCGAGTCGCTCTTGCGCGAGCCCTTGTGCTTGAGCCGAGCGTATTGCTGCTCGACGAACCGCTCGGTGCGTTGGACGCACAGTTGCGTGCACGTTTGCAAATCGAGCTTGCGACCTTGCAACGCCAGATCGGCATCACATTCATTTATGTAACACACGATCAACACGAAGCGTTTACCATGAGCGATCGCATTGGTGTGATGCGCGACGGGAAACTCATTCAGGTTGGTGCACCCCGGGAGATCTACGAGACGCCAGCCTCAATTGAGGTAGCGAGATTTATCGGCGCAGCCAATTTGATTCCTGGCAGAGTGATTGAACGCGGTGTGGTCTTAGTTGCTGGTGAACGATTTAGTGCACCAGATTCCGCACCGTTGGGCGATGGAACGATTCTGATCAGACCTGAGCGCATCAGGGTTGGCACTGGCACACATTCAGCGACAATTGAGCACGTCACTTTTGCGGGTTCTACCTTGCGTGTGGCCTTGAGTATCGGTGGAGTCACACTGGTGGCTGAAGTGCCAAACGATGAAACATCAATTGGGCTTCGTGATGGCGACCAAACAATGATCGACGTGTTGCCAGATGCCGTGCGAGTGTTGCCGGCGGCTCTTAAATAAAAGAATGTTGGCTAGGCGTCAGCCTGAGTGATATCTGAAAGTGCAGCGCGCAACCCACCTTTGTCTCCGTGGCGTTTGCGCCACAGGGACAAGCCAAACAAACCGCAGATCAAAACTGTAAATGAAGTAAGCACGAGCAGTGTTGCAAGTGCGTTGAGTGCCGGCGTGGCACCGCCTTTAACGGAAGAGTAAATGCGAAGAGGAACGGTTTCTGATTCGACGCCCGATGAAAGGAAACTCGTGATCACAAAGTCGTCAATAACGGTTGCAAAGACGACAACCAGGCTTGCCATGACCGATGGCCAGAGCATCGGCATCAGCACATAGCGCAGTGCCTGAAATCTAGTGGCGCCAAGATCGCGTGCTGCTTCTTCAAACCCGGAACCGATGGACACGAGTCGTGCGCGCACGATGACGACAACAGCCGAAATTGAAAACGTGACGTTGCCAAGCAACTGCGCGGGAAATCCGAGGGGTATTCCAGTGAAGAGGCGAGTGAACGTGAGGAGCAGGGCTGCACCCACAACAATTTCTGGAGTGATGAGGGGTATGGAGGTGAGGCCTTGCACTGCAGTAGCAGAACGCCCGCGCAGACGGTGAGCACCAACGGCAAGCGAGATGCCAATTGGTACAACGATGGCTACGGTCGTGACGGCAAGTATCAGTGAGTTGAAAATTGCGTGGCGCATCGATGCATCATGGAACACCGAAGCATTTGGGTCGCCAATCCACCAGCGCAGCGAAAAGCCCTGCCACACCGTGCGGCTACGACCATCATTAAATGAATATGCGACGGCAATGATCACTGGTACAAGGCTCCACGTGATGTAGCCCCAGATAATGACGGGCAAAAAAGAAATTCGACGGCGCGTCATTGTGTTCACTTGACGCGCTCCTTGGCATATCTTGCTGTTGAGCGCAGGTACCAACTGAGAGCAACCAACAGCAATGCCGACAGCATCATGACCAATACCGCGCCTCGCTGTGGTTGTTGGCTGTTGTTGATGTAGAAGTCAATTTGGTTACCAAGCATCTCGGTGCGTGGCGATCGCGAAAGAAGGTCATTGGTGTAGTAGTCGCCAAACATCGGTAGCGCAATCAGTATTGCTGCAGCAGCCATTCCGGCTTGAGCCATCGGAACTGTTACAAGCCGAAATGCTTGTCGCGAAGTAGCGCCCAAGTCGCGTGCGGCTTCAACGAGACGCCAATCGAGACGCTCAAGTGTTGCGTACATCGGCAAAATGAGAAATGGAACGTAGCCATACACCAAGCCAAAAATCACGGTGATTGGCGAACCATCCAGCCAGTTGTAGTGAATACCAAATATTCCCATGAATCTGCTGAACAGACCACTCGGACTGAGCAAATTGACCCAGGCCAACATGCGCATGAGATAGTTGACCCAAAATGGAACGATGACGAGAGTAAGTAGCAACAATTTGTGTTTTCCGGCATGGCGAGCAAGAAAATATGCAACAGGGAAGCCGACCGCAAATGAAATGATCATGGCGGCAATTACATACACAATGGTGCGTAAGAAAACTCCCTGCAACGGACCACTGATCGCACTCTGGAGCACTTCGTTAGCTTGTCCAAAATCCCATGCAAGGGGATTCCATTGTGGAATCGCATCGCGAAAAATTGGGTCAATGGTTCCGAAGGCAACACATGCAACGGCATAAAATGGAATACCAAAGAGTGCGAGCAGCCATGTTGCTCCGGGCGCAGCCAGTGCGGGCCAAATACGTGGCGAACGCTTCACCTGTTATCCAGCAGTGAATGCTGCCCACACGTCGAGCCACAGCGCGTCGGCGTCTGGGCTCAAGCTGACAAGGCGTTGTCCTGAATCATATTTTTCTGGTGTAACAAGCGAGTCTTTGAGCGATTCTGGAATCGTTCCACTCGAGAGCAACGTGTCGACGGTGATGGTCGAAAGCGCTGGCTGGTATCCAACGTAGGTTTGATTTTTGAGCGCAACATCGGTGTCGAGCAAGTAGTCGATGAATTTGTGAGCAAGAACTGGCACTTTCGATTCTTTGGGAACACACAAGAAGTCGTTGGCAGTAATCGTCTGCTCTGGATACCAAAAACCAAGAACTTCAGGTGAAACACCCTCTGGTAGGTATCCGAGTGCGGTGAGGATATCGCCCGACCAGGTGAAGGCGATGTCGCGGTTGCCCGCTGGCAGCTCTTGGTAGGAAAGGATGTCGACTTTTGGATTAGTGGAATCTCGTAGTCGAATAAGGTTTTCTTGTGCAGCCGACAAGATGTCTGCATCAATTGTATTGACGTCATTGTTGCCGGCTTGAAACATTGCGAGGCTGATGGTGTCGCGGTACGAGTCAAGTACTGCGAGCTTGCCCTTGTGTGCAGAGTCCCACATTGCGTCGTAACCATTGCCGCTTGTAAAGACTGAGCTGTCAATGCGATCGGTGCGGTAGGCAATTCCATTTGCATAGATCACATGAGCAACGGTGTATTGCGAATCAACGTCGTAGTACGGACTTTGCAGACCATCAATGAGGTTTGAGAAGTGAGGAATATACGACTTGTTGAGTGGCTGCAATAAGTCTGCTGCAACGAGTCGGGCAAGGGCAGTGTCAGTCATGCCGATAATCAAGTCTGGCTTGAGGGTTCCGTTACGAAGTTTGGCAACTGCAGCTTCTTCGGTGTCGTAGATGCTTGTTTTGACAGTTACACCAAAAAGTTTTTCGAAGTCTGCAATTACTTCGGGGTTGGTGTAGTCGGCCCAGTTGAGAATCTCGAGTGTTCCCTTTTCTTCGGCGAGTCCGTCTGCAATTGCTTCACCGTTGGTGGGCAGTTTTGTTGGGCTGGTAGGCGTGCCAATCACCAATTCTCCGGTCGACGTGGCACTTGTGCCACATGCGCTCAGTATTGATGGTGCGACAACGAGGCCGCCGGTGGTAATGACAAGGTTCCTGAGGAAGTCGCGTCTAAGCATGGGGTGTAACTTAGTCGCTATGAGCGCACTTGATAAAGAAATCAAAACCCAAGAGTCACTATTTTTGAGCCGTGTTCCACAGTCGCAAGCGCTACACGAGCGAGCGTCGCTGAGCATTCCTGGCGGGGTGACGTCAAGCTGGGCTAGTTCGCGTCCAGTGCCCGTATGGGTGAGCCACGGCGAAGGAGCCCATGTATGGGACGTGGATGGCAACAAGTACATCGACTTCCATGCCGGATATGGAGCCAACATCGTCGGGCATGCCAACCCAGCCATCGTGAGGGCGGTACAAGACCGCGTCACGAAGGGCACACACTTCGCCCAGCCAACGCCAGACTCGATCGTGGTTGCAGAAGAATTAGCGCGCAGATTTGGGTTGCCGCAGTGGCGTTTTTGCAACTCTGGCACTGAAGCAACGATGGACGCAGTGCACCTCATGCGCACTCTCACAGGTCGCGACTTGATCGTGAAGGTCGAGGGCTCATACAACGGGCATCACGATTCGGTTGCTATTTCAATCTTTCGCTCGGCAAAAGAACTTGGTCCTGCAGACAACCCATGGCGCACTCCAGGTGCAGGCATTCCTCAAGCCATCGCGGATTGCGTGCGCATTGTGCCACTCAATGATTTGGACGCTCTTGAGCGAGTGTTTGCCGAAAATCCTGGCCAAATTGCGGGAATGATCTTGGAACCGATCTTGATGGGTGCAGGCATCATCGTTCCTCAGTCGGGTTATCTCGAAGGCATTAAGAAGATCGTGCATCGACACGGTGCACTACTTGCATTTGACGAAGTCAAAACAGGGTTGGTGGTTCACCCCGGAGGAGTAACCGCCATGTACGGCGTTACACCAGACATCATTTGTCTTGCCAAAGCGCTTGGTGGTGGACTGCCGTGCGGGGCCGTGGGCGGAACAACCGAGGTGATGTCTGCGATTACCGATGGTCGATACAGCCAAGTAGGAACTTTTAACGGCAACCCTCTCACGATGGCTGCGGCACGCGCCGTGCTCACTGAAGTATTAACCGATGATGCCTATGCAAAGGCCAATGATGTCGGTGCATACATATTGGAACATTCACTCGCCACATTGCATGGATGTGGACAAGAAGCTCACGGATATCAGTTTGGGTTCAAGGTTTCAGTTGTGTACAGCAATGAGCCAGCGAAGAATTACCGCGACTTTCTCGAAGTCAATACCGGTGCAATGCACTTGCACTATTTGATGCAATTTAACGGCGGGGTATTTTTGGCACCATGGGGCAAGAGCGAGTCACTCACATTGTCGGTTTCTCATACGCGCAAGCACGGTGACGTGTTTTTGGAAAACCTTGCTCGTCTTGGCAAAGCTGTTGAATCGATGGGCGATCAACAGTCTGTCGAATTTGAAGTCGGCAGTTTTAACTAAAAGCAACTATTGATGAGTTATGTCTTGGCGGTACTGCTTGACAAACCGTTGCGCATATTTTTCCATCTCGGAGTGATATGCGCGCTTGAATGACTTTGAAGCAACACCGCGCTGCACGCGTTCCGATACGTCAATGTCTTGATGGTTGACGAGGTCGTTGAACTCGACTGCTGGCATGATGTCCATCAGAGGATTACCGATCGCTTCAGCGGGGAAGAGGTAATTGGTGATGATGGTGGTGTGGGTGGGTGAACGCGGAATATATGTGGTAATCGCGACCAACGTTGGGTTGACATCGATGAGCATGTTTGGATAGACGTAGGCACCAAATACCGAGTAGTCATCGAGGTCTTCTATAGATGCAATGAGAGGCAGGCCTTCATTTTGTTTGTATGACACCGCGGTCATTCCAGGGGCAAGGCTTACGCCGCTATCAAAACGGTCATTTTGAAAGTTGAAACCTTTTCCGTAAATAGGCACGATCTCGCAAAACTCGGGATGCACGACAGAGCAATGCAAGCACTCACAATAGTTTTCGACGAGCACCTTCCAATTGGCCTGAGCCTCGTCAACAGTGGTGTATGCCGTTTTGAGATTGCCGATCTCGAACCTGTCTAAGTCAAAAGGCTTGCTGTATAAATCTTCGAGCCAATCGTGCAACGACTCTTCGTCATTGCTGAGGCAGACGAACATGTTGCCCTGCCACTCATCGATGCGCACTTGGGTGAGTGAGATGCTGTCACGATCAAATGATTCTTTGTCGTGGTGAATTGCGCTGACGAGTTTTCCTTCAAGCGAATAACTCCACGCATGGTATGGGCATGTGATGGCAGCACCAAAGCCGCTCCCACTTTTGTCGCACAACTGTGAACCGCGGTGCTGACAAACGTTGTAGTACGCGCGCAGTTGGCCCTCACGGTTGCGCACGATGAGGATGCTCTCATCTCCAACTTCAACAACCAAACGATCGCCAACATGAGCGAGTTGATCGGCGCGACCTACGTTATTCCAGCGTTTTGCAAAGATCTCGTTCATTTCATGAGCAAAAATCGCTGGTGCTACATATTCATCACGCGTGAAGCTTTGGCGCAAACCTTGAATGTTGTTGTTGCTACTGACACTATTGCTTGACATATTGCGTACTGCTTTCGTGTTTGTTGTTTTGCACAATTACCAGTTGAGGCCGACCGGAACGTCTTCGTAATCGACAGTCCAGAGGCGGCCTCCGTTGAGATCTGATGCGTCGTAGCAGCGATAGCCAAGAAGTTGCTGTTGTTGCTTCGTAAATGTTTTGGCGCGATCTTCGGTGACGCCAAGGCAGCCGGCTTCTTCCGGGGTGAGCCATCCCAATACATACGACAAGTGCATGCCAAAACGCGCTTCACTCTCGGTCTTGTTTGCGCCAGCACTGTGCGATGTCTTTCCAAGGTAGATCATTCCGCTACCGGCTGGCATCACTGCTTGAGTGATTTCGTCTTCGGTGGCTTGACGAGAAAAATCGCTCCACAAGTGGCTGCCTGGTGCAACACGTGTGGCACCATTTTCGGCAGTGAAGTCAGACAGCGCAAACATGCAACTGACCTGGCAAGGGGGCGACTCTGGGCGACACATTGCTGGCCAGTCATCCGAGTCGCGGTGCATGTACTGCGGCGCGCCACCAGGCATCACGATCATCATTTGGCCGGTGTTCATCCAATAGGAAGCACACGATGGTTTCAGAAGTTCGTCTGCTACGGCGGTCAAGATTGGGTGCACCAATACTTCGTCGGCAAATGTTTGTGAGCGTTGGGCAAGGCGCGTGAAGCGTTTGGTTTGTTGACCCCAAAAATAATTGACGTTTTCGTTATTTGATTTTGGGCCTACTTGAGAAGTCTCGCTCTGTGGAGCGAGTTCTTTGAGCAGATCGGCCACAACTTGCGGTGTGAGCATATTGTGAACGATCACTCCGCCGTCTTGGGCGAGCACTGCAAGGATTTCGGTGAGCGAATTGAACTTTGTGTCAAGTTCCTGCAATGCGGGAGCTTGCCTCGTATTCATGTGTCAATTCTACTCACGCGATGTAATACTCAATTCATTGTGAATGACGAAACAACAATCGATGTGCAAGTCAATCAAGGCCAATGTTCATGGGCACAATTGGTTGAAATTGCACACATTGCCGAAAACAATAATTATCAAACATTGTGGGTTGCTGATCATTTATCGGGCCAAGGCATGAATGCCCCATCAATGCCAGAGTGCTTTACATTGCTTGGCGCATTGGCTGCAATCACGTCAACGATCAACATTGGGCCACTTGTTGCCAATGTTGGTAACAGACACCCAGGCGTGCTTGCAAGTGCTGCGGCCACGGTACAAAATATTTCTGGCGGACGGCTTGTGCTTGGGCTCGGTGCCGGAGCATCGCCAACGAGCACATTTGCTGCGGAGCAACGAGCGCTAGGTATCGCGCTTCCGGCCACGATGCGTGAGCGTCACGCGAGGCTTGAGCACACACTTGATGTGTTGGACGAAATGTGGTCGCCAAATCGTGACGAAAAATTTGCGACATTTGAAATGCCATGCAAGTTGCCACAAAGAATTCTCGGTGTGAATAGTGTGGCGCTTGCTCAAATTGCGGGAACGCGCACGGACGGCATCAACATTCGGGCAAGTCACCCACAACGTGCTGAGATTTTGCGCATTGCTCAAGCAGCCGCAAAGGATGCAGGCAAGACAAGATTTACTGTTTCGGTATGGGATTGGTTTGACGAGGCATTGCTCGACGCATCGCGCCCGACCCGTCAGCAGTTGGCGAGCGAGGGTGTGAACAAAATTATTTTGTTGATGCGCGGTGTGCCCGACGCAAAACGTCTTGCTATAAAACGTCTGTTGTAAAGCGCTAGTTATAAAACGATATTGACGAGGCGCTTTGGCACAATAATGATCTTGCTCGGTATTGCCCCAGCAAGTAACTGCACAACCTTTTCGTCGGCAAGTGCGAGTGTGCGCAGCTCTTCGTCGGTCACGTCGGCTGCTACCGACAACTTGGAACGCATCTTGCCGTTGACTTGCACTGGAATCTCGATGGTGTCGTGCACCAGCATCTGCGGGTCTGCTTGAGGAAACGGCATGTACGTCAGAGACTCGGTGCGGCCAAGTCGTTGCCAGATCTCTTCGGCCATGTGTGGGCAGAGTGGCGAGAGCATTTGTGTCATCTGCACTGCAACTTCGCGTGGGGTTGAGCCATGTTCGTTGACGTAGATAGTCAGTGCGTTATTTAACTCAATCAGTTTTGAAATAGCAGTGTTAAATCGCAGGTGCGCGAGATCATTGCTCACACCATGGATTGCTTTGTGCAATTCGCGCAGCAGCGCAAGCGGGGCAGACGTTTCGCTGACATGTAGTTGGCCTGTGTCTTCGTCGACCACGTTGCGCCATACGCGTTGCAAAAAGCGCTGCATTCCCACGACATCGCGAGTGTTCCATGGGCGACTTGCCTCGAGTGGGCCAGTTGACATCTCATAGAGCCGGAAAGTGTCGGCACCAAACTCGTCATACATTTCGTCAGGCGTAACAATATTTTTGAGGCTCTTGCCCATCTTGCCGTATTCGCGCTTGACACTCTCGCCGTTCCACTCGTACTGGTTACTTCCAGCGCTACCAACTTCGGTGACCTCGGTGGCAGGTACGGTTTGGCCGCGCTCGTCGCGGTAGGCGTATGCCTGGATGTAGCCCTGATTGAACAAACGATGGAATGGCTCGAGACTCGAGACATGACCGAGATCGAACAACACTTTGTGCCAGAAGCGGCTGTACAGCAAGTGCAATACTGCGTGCTCGACTCCTCCTACATATAGGTCGACACCGCCCGTATGGCCTTCATGTTTTGGGCCCATCCAATACTTCTCGACATCTTTGTCAATGAAGGATTCGGCATTGGTTGGGTCGAGATAGCGCATCTCGTACCAACACGATCCGGCCCATTGCGGCATGACGTTGACTTCGCGTCGGTATTGGCGCGGGCCATCACCGAGGTCGAGCGTGACGTTGACCCAGTCGCCAACCCGTGCGAGTGGTGGGATTGGATCTGATGTTTGATCGTTTGGATCGAGTGTTTGTGGTTTGAAGTCGGCGAGCTCTGGAAGTTTGATTGGCAACAAATGAGTAGGCACTGCAACGGGTTGGTCATCTTCATCGTAAACAATTGGAAATGGCTCGCCCCAGTAGCGCTGACGCGAAAACAGCCAATCGCGCAATCGGTAGGTAACAGCACTTGCACCGAAGTTGTTGTGCTCGAGCCACGTGTTTGCCAACAGGGTTGCTTCTGCGACTGTGCGTTTTCCGTTGAGGGTTAACGAATCGTTTGCAGAGTTGACGAAGGTGCCTTCGCCCACAAACGCCTGCGGCCATGTGCTGCAGTCGCCCGACACACCAATGTTGCGTTCGGCAAACCACTCGTCATCAGGCATCTGCGTCGCAATAATTGGCAGGTCGTACTTGCGAGCAAAATCAAAGTCGCGTTGGTCGCCTGAAGGCACGGCCATGATGGCTCCAGTGCCGTAACCCATCAATACATAGTCGGCGATCCATATTGGAATCAGTGCGCCATTGATTGGGTTGGTGGCAAACGAGCCGGTGAATGCACCAGTCTTGACACGCGTTTCGTCACGACGGTCTTCATCTTGCATCGCGGCTGTGGCCGCGCGATATGCGTCAACAGATTTCTTTTGACTGGAAGTTGTCAGTGCATCAACCATCGGGTGCTCTGGAGACAGCACCATAAATGTTGCACCAAACAATGTGTCGGGGCGGGTTGTGAAAATCTCGACGGATCCTGCTTCGGAAGCAAAGCGCACTGATGCTCCGACACTCCGACCAATCCAATTGCGTTGCATCATTTTGATTGGTTCTGGCCAATCCAGGCGATCAAGATCTTCGAGCAAACGATCTGCATACTTGGTGATGCGCATAGTCCACTGCCGCATGTTGCGCTTGAACACGGGGTAGTTGCCAATATCGCTACGACCTTCTGCAGTAACTTCTTCGTTCGCAAGAATCGTGCCGAGCCCAGGACACCAATTGACTGGCGCATCCGACAAATACACGAGCCTGTACTGACTGATTAATTCTTGCTGCGCAACTTTGCTCAATTCTGACCATGCAACCGTTCCGGTGGTGCGCTTGCCACTTGCAAACTCGGCCACAAGTTCGGCAATTGGTCGTGCACGATGCGAGGTTTCGTCGTACCACGAATTGAATATTTGCAAAAAGATCCACTGCGTCCATTTGTAAAACGACTCGTCGGTTGTCGACACACTACGACGCGCATCGTGACCAAGGCCAAGGCGTCGCAGTTGGCGACGCATGTTCGTGATATTTGATTCGGTATTGATGCGAGGATGAATGCCGGTGACAATCGCATGTTGCTCGGCTGGCAGACCAAAGCTGTCGTAGCCGAGAGCGTGCAACACATTGAATCCGTCCATGCGTTTGTAGCGCGCAAAAACATCGGTGGCGATGTAACCGAGCGGGTGCCCAACGTGTAGTCCAGCACCAGATGGGTAGGGAAACATGTCGAGAACAAACAATTTCTCGCGGCCTGCGACCTTCTCGGGTTGAGCGAGTGGTCCGGCTGGATTTGGTGCTTCAAACGTGCCTTCGCGCTCCCAAATGTCTTGCCAC
>Ga0163199_1000254_pt1 | contig 33854 bp, 31 predicted proteins | sample PL_2010_150m_FD_113537 | JGI IMG/M metagenome (GOLD analysis project Ga0163199, IMG submission 113537) | Freshwater microbial communities from Powell Lake, British Columbia, Canada to study Microbial Dark Matter (Phase II) - PL_2010_150m | ecosystem: Environmental > Aquatic > Freshwater > Lake ...
AATCAGGACAAAGAAGACGCTCATTATGATCAGCTCAAGTTAGGTATGTGAGTCAGCGCCTTCAGGCGCTTCATATTTTTGCCCCTTTGAGGGGCTAACAAAGATAAACCCCCGGCTTTGCCGTGGGTAACTTAATTGGGGGAGCTTACGAACCGACGCCACTGTCCTTGCGATCCTTTCCGCGGACAAATGGAAATTCATCAAATAACCTGTCCACTTTTATAATATCCACGAGGTCTCCCTGAGTAGACATTGCCGGTTCTGGATACTCCCAATTATCATAGTGCTGAATTGTCGCATCTATGTTTTTGAAACCATGTTTTCTATAGGTGGAGCTCATGAATTTCATTCTGAGATCTTTTCTTACTAGCACCATATGGTGCATATGTACTTCTGATCGTTCAAATACTTTATATTTTCTGTTGTTGGTTTTTCTGGTTGGATCTATTAGAACCGGGGATTTTCTTGACCGGTAAGTAAAGGCCGTATCGTCATTAATCTTATAGATCGTTGATACATAAGCATTGCCATATGAAGCATTCAAGAGGTAAATGGAATCTTTATAATAATTCTGATACTGGCAAGCAGCTGATTCATAGTCATGCTCAGCAATAACTTTTTTCATATATTCAAACTGTTCGGGCACATAAAATTCATCACAATCCATGCTCATGTGATGAGTGCAACCATTTCTTCTGGACATATTCAAACCGATATTTCTTTTTTCAAGCTCATTATAGGAAGCATTGTTCTTGTCTCGACTGAATATTTGTGGCGTGTATTCATATAGCTCATCGATTAGCCCACTTCTTTCTAATCCAATCAGGGTGTCAACCAGATCATCAGTACAGGCTTGACCATAGTTCGATACGGTCTGGTATACCACGGACACATAATCTACGTGTTCTCTCACACAGCGTATGGAGGACTCCAGCAACTCTTCGCCATCAAAAAGATTATATGAGACGCCGAGTTTCATCAGCCTCGTATCTTTCACTAATTCCGTATCCCGGGGGTTACTGAGTAGCAATCTGAATTTACTAAACATGTAAATCTAATTCCTGGTGAGGGCAGGTAAGTATCTCAAGCCTTGGGAAGTCCCAAATATCCCTGTGCGACCCGGTAGTATACGTGCCGGAACAGCTTGCCGTCACGCATAATTTCCTTGTGCTGGATCGGGCCAAGTTGGAAGAGTATTTTGTCAAGGGCGATGCCATTTCGGTCATGCTCAAGATCGTAGGGATTCCTGCCCACCAGAATGATGGGTTGGTTCAACGGCAGTTGCGACGGAAACCATAAGCCATACATCACTCCCTCGTCGCCAAACATGTTTTGCGAGCGGATGTTGGAGCTCCCGCCATCGCGATCATAGAAAGCCAAGGAACTGGCGACCGAGAACTTGTCCATACCGATGGTAATGGGGTCTTGGCCAGTGTTTTCCCGCACGTCATCTTCGACTTGTTCAATTACCTTTGAAGCATCGCGCCAAAAATAATTTTCCGCGAGGACGGTCGCATAGGGTGCGCCAGGCAGGCCGAGCACCAGATAATGTAATGACACTGCATATAGTAGCACGGTTACCGCAATCGTCGGTAGTGTCTCAGTTTGAATTTTTCTTTTTGTAGCTACCACGTTTTGTTGGAACAGGATCAGGAGCGAGAGCAGCTATTTCCTCGAAACTCCAAACATGATCGCTAATCCCGGCTGCCATTGCTGGAGTTACCCGAAGTGATTTATGAATGCGCCCGAAATTATAGTGCATGAAGTGCAAAGCTACAGCATATTCCAGATTTTCTATCTTCTTGCTGAACCCATTGGTCAGTCGTGTGAACCGGCGCATCCCCATACGCATCGTTAGATTTTGGCGTTCCACATGGCTAGTTGATACTTCCTTGATGTCTGGATCGCCAGTAATGCGCCGCTTGTCTGCGCTGATGAATTGGGAGGGGCTATACCGCTTCTGTGCTTGCTTTGCCTCGCTTGGGTTGCTGTAGTGTTTCACCAGCATGGCAAAGTCTATATTGTTCCCAAACGCGCCCTCTACAGCCTCAATATAGGGTTTGTGTCCGTCCGTGGTCAACTGCACACGGCTAGACAAGCGGGATGCCAAATCTTCTATAAATGCATTGGCGTATTCCGCATCACGCTTGCCAACCATGAACGATGGAACCAGCTTGGTATCAGGACAAATTGCTGTCCAAGTATAAACATCACCATGCCCAAGGATGCCTTTATCGTCCGGCGCTACGTTCTTTTCCTTGCTGTAGCAGAAAGACCATATTTCATCGCACTGAATGCGCTTGCAAGTTAGGTTACGCATAACCCTGTCCTGATACTCGCTACAGGCTGCGCCAACATCTATCAGCAGCTTGGTAACGGTGTTTATAGAACAATCAGCAATGCGTGAAGTGGCGCGCATACTGTTGCCCTCAACCAGCAGGTGAAGAATCTGTGCGCGTTTTTCAATTGGCAGGACATTCATAACAACCCCTTAAGCATCAATTCACAATGAATTATGCTTGACCGCTCTAGTAATGTCAAATATCTTTTATAATTCGCTTGATATTGTAACCATCGTTTGATATATTCGTCAAAACTTCCTATGGAGCCAATATGCTTATTGAATTTGATGATGCCCACCATGCAATGCTTCCTTACTTTGATCGTCTGTGGGGTGTGGTTAATGGTGCATGGGGAGACTGGGGAACGGAAATATCACCAAAAGTCAGGGCGCTTTCCAGCGCCCGTTCGCGCGCCTGCTTGGTCAATGATTTCATGAGAATCAGAGGCGGCAGATTGGCCGAAGAAGATGCATCTATAAGGATTGTCCTCAAGCAGCAGATGTTTGTGCTGGTTTTCAGCCCTCCTAACTTTCAGGGTTGCATTGGAATCAGACTGAAAAAACTGGATGAGGATGGTTTATCAAAGAATCAGCCAACTATTCAGGTAAAAGAGTTTCGCGGTCAAATTCCACTTATAGGAGTCGAAGCTGATTACCATCTTGAAGTGGGATACGTTGTTGACCGTTTTGGTAGCGCTTTAATGTCGGTTGATCTAGTTTGTCCGTCTAATAATGGAAATTATTGGACAGCCGAAATTATGCCAAATGGAGCCAATCAAAGTGTCTCAAATCTGTTCCCACAAGAAAAAACTCATGGAATAAAGGAAGTCCGAATTCGGAAGAAGTCAGACAAATCGGATAAACAAGATGGAGAGAAAGATGCCGGAATTAGTTAATCCAGAAATGGTCATTTTGGCAAGGGAATATCGCGCGCTAACACAGAAAAAACTTGCTGATGCATCTTTAATAAAGCAGCCGCAAATTGCCATGCTTGAAGGCGGGGTGGCGAATGCAGCAAGTGCAGAGACGATGGAAGCCATCAGCAAGGCATTGGATTTTCCTATGGAATTCTTTTATCAGTCAGAGCCAAGACTTGGATTTGGATCAAGTTCTGTTTACTACAGGAAAATGAGTGCTATAACGGCATCTGACAGGAAGTCTATTTCCAGCATAACCAATCTAACCCGCATTGGTCTAAAGCGTCTTCTAGATGCTGTAGAAGTTGATTCGGACTTGATTCTGCCGCGCGTTGATTTGAAAGATGTAGAAGGTTCGCCAGGGAAAGCAGCGGCGATTGTGCGTGCGGCATGGAGCCTTCCAGATGGGCCAATTCAAAATTTAACTAATTTTGTTGAACGTTCCGGCGTAATCATTGTGGAATCTGATTTTGGGACACGAGGAATTTCTGGTACTGGAATGCGATTGGCAAATCTTTCACCTCTAATTTTTGTTAATACTACACTAACCCCAGACAGGTATAGATTCACGTTGGCACATGAGCTGGCACATTTAGTTCTTCATGATGCTCCTCACGAAACAATGGAGGACGAAGCGGATGAATTTGCCTCAGAACTCCTGATGCAAAAGTCAGAATTCAAAGTAAGCGTTTCGCAGTTTGGTGGACGGCCAACATTGCGCAATCTGATCGCGCTCAAGCCCTATTGGAAAGTCTCGGTATCCGCAATGATTATGAGAATGGGGCAGCTTGGAATAATTTCTGAACAAACCAAGCGAAGCCTATTCATTCAAATGTCCAATTTGAAAATGCGCCTTGATGAACCACAACCATTCTCTAAAGAACGACCGGCGCTTTATTCAAAGTTAGTTAAATCGGCAATTGGAGATTTTTCCGATGATATAGATGTGGCAACTAAGATTATGAAAATGCCAGCAGATGTTTTTAAGCGCCTATATGCTTCTTCTTTACGGGAGGAAACATCTGTATCTGTTCCGCGTCTTCGTCTTGTTTAGCCTTCCATCTTGCTTTAGCTGCTTTCTTGGCGATCTCTGACCGCTGCTCAGGCGTAAGGCTTTCTGCTCTGGCCTTTCCACCTTTCTTCCCACCAAGCCGCCCAAGCTCTACTGCGGCTTGATTCTTTTCTGGTGGCGGTAGGGTGACAGGCTCTTCGCCAGTCGCTTCGTCTACGATGCGTTTGGCTAGTTGGCTGAGGTCTAATCTGCTTGAGCGTTTAGGCATGTCCGTATGATAGCACCCATGCAAACAAGTTCAAGTCTTGGGGATTTCAAACTGAGACACTACCAACGTTCGCTGCGGGTTGACATTTGCCCGCATGCCAAAAGAACCGATGGCACCATAGTGACCGTTATGATTGTGCTGCAGTGCAACACGCCAGTAAGGCGCGCCACCATCAATTCTATTTTGTCCGGGGCCGAACGTACTCACGGTCTGCTGTACATTCCTGGCAAGACTGGTATAGCCGCCGGCTTCCACATACAGCAGGTTTTTCCACATCGTGTACGCTGTCATGCCGCCAACCTGGCCACCCAGAGATTCGATCAGTGTTCCTGCAGCGGGAGTTGGTGCCAGAGATGATGACGCTGCCGGCAAACTCCATACCGGGGTAGTGTTCCAAAGATCTGAAACGGTAGGGGAGTTATTCGCCGATACGCCATAAACAAATTGCTGGCCGGCCAGATTTGTCTGATCTGCATAGCGGATATCGGTGTTATCAAGGATCAGATTCTGTTTTCCTACGCCATCAAAAGTCGTCTGCACGAAAGCACCCACCTTGGAAGTGACCCGGCCGGCATAAAAAATGGAGGCTTGATCCATGGCTGCATTATTGTTGGAACTAAAGTACTCAGGGGGGGGGCGTCACCCTGGCCTCTCTGGGTATGGGTGAGCGATCCTTGCACCATGGCGCTGAGCGGAACAAACTTTGCCCGCTTGTCGGCCGCCATGGTGTAACCGGTCAGTTTAAAGTTTCTGCCGACAGGTGTAAGGCTTGGCCCAAAGGCTTGGATGTGGCAGGCAGTGCACGGCATGCCGGTCTGACGCGTAAAGCTGGGCATGGTGCTGAGTTCTGCGCTTTGCAGGAATAGTGCCAAGAGTATTAAGAGTGGAACAAAGACACTTCTTGGGATAACCAAACCCATTTTTCACTCTCCGTACCATCGACAAGATGGTTGGTTCCTTAAGTAAATCAGGACTACTTGAACCTGGATGCTTTTTCTCTCGCACCCCGTTAACCTTATATACTCATTCCGATAGCGTGGAGATCCTGTATCACTTTTTTCTATTGAAAAAAGGTCAAGCATGTTGCCATATGACTGGGAATGTTTTTGAGTCGTACAGAAGTCACCAGGTCCATATTGGTTTGGTTGCCCCTTGTTACCCTTTGTTTTTACTAATAACCTGCATAATCAGCAACGTGTACTCTCGGAAAGCATCAATCAGCTTTTGTTTCGGGTGGATATATACCTCCCGAGAAGTTTTGGTTCCCGTGGTGATTTTAGATAAATCAATCCATTCCTCCGATTCAAGCCATTGCAGGTAGTCATATATCCTGCGCGACGAGAAATGCTCTGAATGAATGACGCGCTGCAGCTGTATATCTTTCGTACCACACTCGCTTAATTGCATGATCTCCAGGAAAACCTCGTAGCTCAGCGTCGATTTTCCCCGCATGGGAAATGTTGGCTCGTGCACATGAATTTTCATCATTGATTCTGCCACCGAGAGCATTAGAGGATACAGCTCCGAATGAGCTGAATTGAGATCGGCTGTTGATTGCTGAAGTTTCAATTTCTGTAATGTCAGGGGAAATTGTTTCAACGGTTCGGTTGGCGGAATTGGTCCAAGCTTTTCAAAGATACTAATCACAGCACTGGGTTGAGTTGCCTGATGGTCATTGAATACAGGGATGGTGTCTACTCGAACCCAGACGTATTCTTCTGCGGAGATTCTGACTCCAACAATGGTGCCAAGAACGGGCATCCCGCTACGAAGTGCGACGACTGATGGGCGCATCTCGTGCGGAAAGGGAGTGCCATCCGGTTGTATTGCTCCCCAATGTGCGTCAGATGATTTGCTCTCCAGTATCTGATTTTTGGAACGGCCAAGAATCTCTGCAGCCAGGCTATTGCACGCATAAATCTTTCCATCTGCAGTCTGCAGCACCACGCCTTTATTCGGATTCTCTTCGCTTGTCACAGATGTGCGGTCAGGCATGTTCATAGATGCAAGCTCAGTAGCAACGCTTTTTGAAAGCTAAGGCCGGGAAAACAGGGGTAACTCTGCTTGGCCGGGATCAAAGATTGATGTTTTTCTGTACTACCCGTTGAGGACATGGCTAAATCACATGGCGGATTTTGTGATTGCATTTGACGTAATGGTCGGGATATTCAGCGAGTTTTGTAGCCGCGAGCTTTTGTCAGGTTCCACGAGAACTCGCGGGTGACATCGGATACCAGCGCCACTGAAAGTGCGCTCTTGGTAAGAGGTTGCACGGTCACATCGATATTGTATTCGCTCGTGATCAGAGATGATCCGGCGGGGATCGGAGTGAGAAGAAGGGTGACTTGCGTGACAGTGTAATCACTGTTGCCGTTGTAGATGCTGCCGCTGAAAATGCCGTAGCCAGAGCCACCATCAGCGTCAAGTCTGCCCAGCGCTTCGGCTGTCAGATTTTCGTCTTCGGGTACCTTTGCAGGGAATTTTTCGCGGCAGGAACTTACGGCCTTGCGGGCGGCCAAGTCGCTGATTGCCTTACTGGTCACCGCCAGCACGCATTGGTCATAATTGACCGGATCAGGCTGGCTGGCGACAGACAGGGACGGTGAGAGAAGGAGCGCCGCAGCGGACAGAATCAGGGTTGCCGAGGTTGCTTTGCATCCTGTCCCCATTCTTTTAGAAATTGAGGAATAAATTGGCCGACAGAATATGATCCATCAGGTTGTGTGAATTGTTTATTCTGTTGAGCGTCTGGTTCATGTAGCCGATCTCGGCTCTGGCGTTTTTGTTGACGGTGTAAGCCACTCCGGCAAATGCCCGGTTCTGATCTAAACCGCTACGCGGCCCCCAGTCAGCCGGATTGAGATGGACAAATATTTCGTTGGCCAGTACCAAGCCAAAGGCTGGCGCTTGCGGGAGCGGTATCAACACCCTGGCCAATTGCCGGAAACGATAAGCGGTATCCTGCCCCTTCCAATTGTCTACCCAGCGTTCTTCGATGCGGCTACGCAGGGCGACTGTCGGATTGAAAGGACCTATTTTGTATCGATCGGTCCACAATGCTTGCTGCCACATCCGGTGTTCGTCGAAAGCGTGGCTGGCAAAGGGTGTGGTGGTCGGGGCCCAGGCATAACCTACCCAGAGACTGGTAGTCCTGTTAATTTGATAGCCGATACCAGGGCGGATTATGGCCTGAGAGAAACGTGTTCCGTCATCGCCAAAACGCCCCTGTCCTTCCATCCACCACCTGAAGTTCGCCAGCTTTGGATTGGTGATACCCAAGGCATCAAACTTACCGATTGCTGTGACATTGTTCCAAGACTGGAAGTCTACGGTATCATTTGGATCTTGGGCTGCAGTTATGGGACCCGAGAGTATCAGACCAGACGCTGCCAATAGCGCGAGAATTCTTTGTTTGTTTAGCACTTAACTCCCCTTTACCAAGTGTGTATTAGGTTCTTAAAATTGAATTACAGAAATCTCAACTGTTCCTCGCGTACGGTCCCTTGGTTCCACAGAATGAGGAGTCGGCGCGGCTAGACAGCAGGTGCAAGTACAATTATTCCAGTTACAGTGTTGCTGGTTTCAGGGCCGCCATGGGCAGCCAATTCCGACTAAAAAAGTGGAGTACTGCACCACGGTGGGCAAATTAACATGGCACAGGTGATGAAAGTGTCAGGCGGAAGTGAAGTATTCGTGAAGTCTGTAGGGTGAGCGCCGGGGAGGTTCCTTAAGTGTTTTTGCCCCACGAGTCGCGCAGCGTTACCGCACGGTTGAACACCGGTTTGCCCGGTTTTGTCTCCACCCGGTCGGCGATAAAGTAACCATGGCGCTCAAACTGGAACAGTTCTTCCGGTTGGGCCTCACTGAGTACAGGCTCCAGGTAGGCGGTGATGATTTCCTTCGAGTGCGGATTGAGGAACGCCTTGTAGTCCTTGCCGCCCGCATCCGGATGGGGATCGGCGAATAATCGATCGAACAGCCGCACTTCGGCTGGGCGCGCATGGCTGGCCGAGAGCCAATGGATGTTGCCCTTGACCTTGTGTGTTTCCGCACCTGCTGTACCGCTCTTGGTGTTCGGGTCATAGGTGCAATGGATTTCCTCAATTTCGCCGCTGGCGCCCTTCACCACACTGACGCATTTCACGATGTAGGCATACCGCAACCGCACTTCCGCGCCGGGTGAAAGACGGAAGTAGCCTTTGGCGGGTATCTCCATGAAGTCATCGCGTTCAATGTAAATGATTCTTGACAGAGGTACGGCACGCTTTCCCCATTCAGGCTTTTGCGGATGGTTGGGGGCAAGGCATTCCTCCTCGCTGCCTTCCGGGTAGTTATCGATGATGAGTTTCAGCGGCTTCAACACGGCGATGCGGCGCGGCGCGCGTTCGTTCAGATCCTGGCGCAGACAGTCTTCCAGCACGCTCATATCTATCCACGAATCGGCTTTGCTGACCCCGATGCGCTCGGCGAACAGGCGGATGGATTCGGGCGTAAAACCACGGCGGCGTATCCCTACCAGAGTATTCATGCGAGGATCGTCCCAGCCGTCCACCAAACCGCCTGCCACCAGTTCCATCAGCTTGCGTTTGCTCGTTACGGTGTAGGTGAGATTCAACCGGGCAAACTCGATTTGCTGCGGATGGCAGGGAACCACATCTTGCAGTTGGTCCAGCACCCAATCGTAGAGCGGGCGATGATCCTCGAATTCCAGCGTACAAATGGAATGAGTGATTCTTTCCAGCGCATCGGAGATGCAGTGGGTGTAATCGTACATCGGATAGATGCACCACTTGTCACCGGTGCGGTGATGATGCGCGCGGCGGATACGGTAGATGACCGGGTCGCGCAGGTTGATATTGGCAGAGGACATGTCAATCTTGGCGCGCAGCACATGGGCGCCATCGGCGAATTCCCCCGCTTTCATGCGGCGAAACAGATCGAGATTCTCCGCAACGCTGCGCTCACGGTACGGACTGTTCTCGCCAGCCTCGGTCAGGGTGCCGCGCAGTGCGCGAATTTCCTCGGCAGTGAGGCTGTCCACATAGGCTTGCCCGCAGTTGATGAGGTGTTCGGCGAATGCATACAGTTTGTCGAAATAATCGGAAGCGTAATGAAGATTTTGTCCCCAGTCGAAGCCGAGCCATTTGACTGATTCGAGTATTGCATCGACATATTCCTGCTCTTCTTTTTCCGGATTGGTGTCGTCAAAGCGCAGATGGCAGACGCCGCCATAATCACGTGCGAGACCGAAATTGAGGCAGATGCTCTTGGCGTGGCCGATGTGCAGGTAGCCGTTCGGTTCAGGCGGAAACCGGGTTTCCACGCGCCCGCCCCACTTACCGTTGCGATTATCCTCGTCGATGATGTTGCGGATGAAATTGGCAGCGGGCGCAATCGGGGTGGCAGGTAGGGTAATTACAGGTGTTTCTTTCAAGTTGGGTTCTCGCGAGGTAATTCGCCATGCACGGCGCAGCACATTATATAATGACCAGCCGCTCGGTTTAAGGGTGAATAACAGTCTATATTTGAATGGTTGCACTCGTGATTCCAGCATGTATCGATAATCTGCCATGAAGCCGCTCACTTTCTCTATTCTGCGTCTGTTGAACGATGGCGAATTCCATTCCGGTGTAACCATCGCCAAAAATCTTGGTGTGTCGCGCGCCAGCGTGTCCCTCGCGTTGCGAGGACTGGATGAAGTGGGGTTGGTGGTACATAAGGTTCATGGCCGCGGTTACCGTCTGCCCGGCCCGATGCAATGGCTGGAACGGGAGGCGATCCTGCAGCATCTCGGCACGGAAGCAAAAACGTTTCGTCTCGAAATTCTGGACACTGCCGAATCAACCAACAGCTTGTTGTTGCAACAGGCTGCAATGGCAATGGGTTCTGGCGACGGTGTGCGTGTCGTGGCGACAGAACTGCAAACCGGCGGACGCGGGCGGCGCGGGCGGGAATGGCATTCCGGTCTGGGCGATGGCCTTACATTTTCTCTGCTGTGGCGTTTCCAGCAGGGCGCCAATCTCTTGTCGGGCCTGAGCCTGGCGGTAGGGGTGGCGATCGCCCGTGTGCTGCAATCCTCCGGGATCAGCGGTGCAGTGCTCAAGTGGCCTAACGACGTGCTGTTCCACTACCGTAAATTGGCGGGCATCCTGATTGAGTTGCAGGGAGACATGCTGGGTCCCACTGTTGCTGTGATCGGTATTGGCATGAACCTGAAACTATCGGATGGTATAAAGGCGCGCATAGACCAGGGTGCGACAGACCTGTTTGCTATCACTGGCGAAATGCCGGAGCGCAACAAGCTGCTGGCTGCGCTGCTGGTCGAGTTGGTGACGGTACTGAGAGAGTTTGAACGCGAAGGTTTTGCACCCTTCCGGGAAGAGTGGGTGCATAGTCATGGGTTCGAGAATAAATGCGTTACCTTGCACCTGCCCGATGGCTCCAGCCAGGAAGGTGTAGTGCATGGCGTGGGGGAGGACGGTTCGCTGCTACTGCAGACTCCAGCAGGAAATCGTGGCTACAGCGGCGGTGAAATCACCCTGCGCAAGGTGGCATGACATGACTTATTTATTGGCGGTTGATTCCGGCAATACCCGCATCAAGTGGGGGTTGCATGATGGACATGGCTGGTTGCAGCAGGGGGTGGTGGCGCAAAGCGGCAGCGCGCTGCTGGAGCAGGAATGGCAAGATCTGCCAGAACCGGCGCGTATCATGGTTTCCAACGTGGCTGGCGAACAAACGAAGACGGAACTGGCGGAGTTGTTTTCCCGTTGGGAAGCCGAGCCACAATGGGCGGTTGCCAGCGCATATCAGTGCGGAGTACGCAACTACTATGCCGATCCAGCGCAACTTGGCAGCGATCGCTGGGCAGCGCTGGTTGCGGCATGGAGGTCGCAACGGCAGGGTTGCCTGGTAGTGAATGCCGGTACCGCCATGACTGTGGACGCCCTGTCCGACACGGGCGAGTTTCTTGGCGGTATCATCGTTCCCGGTCTTGAATTAATGCAGAAAGCATTGACGGCAAACACTGCATCGTTGAAACTTGGAGCAGGGGAGTTCCGTGACTATCCGGACAGCACCGCTGATGCCATCTACAGTGGTGGGGTGCAGGCGCTGGCCGGTGCAGTGGAGCGCATGGTTATACTGCTCACCGCCACCCTGGGTCATGTACCTGACTGCATCGTGAGCGGCGGTACGGCGCCGTTATTGCTGGCGCAGCTTAATACTCCCGCCAGGATGGCAGATAATCTGGTGCTGGAAGGTTTGGTGGCCATTGCCGAAGAAGTTGCAGGAACCCCGCTGTAAGTTCAATTGCCGCACGGCCAACAATTAATTTTCCAGTTCCACTACATCTGACCCGGAAATCCATGTCTCTTTTTCAACACGCGACCTTTTACACTACCGTCAATCACATACGAGATTTGCCGCTGCCAGGTGGAGTGGAAATCGCTTTTGCCGGACGTTCCAATGCCGGCAAATCAAGTGTTATCAACACGCTCGCTAATCGCGGCCGTCTCGCCTTTGTCAGCAAAACACCGGGGCGCACTCAGCATATCAACTTTTTCCAACTGGGAAATGACCGTTTTCTGGTTGATCTTCCTGGTTACGGCTATGCCAAGGTGCCGCTGGAAATCCGCCAGCACTGGGAACATCTGCTTAGTACCTATCTGCAAACCAGGGAGTCGCTGCACGGCATGGTGCTTATCATGGATGTGCGTCATCCTTTAACCCCGCTGGACCGGCGGATGCTGGATTGGTTTGCGCCAACCGGGAAAGCGGTGCATGTGATACTTACCAAAGCGGACAAGTTTACCCGGCAGCAGGCCAGAAAAACTCTGAAGGAGGTACAGGTTTTTTTGCAGGAAAGCTATCCCCAATGCAGTGTCCAACTCTTTTCCACCCCGGCCAAAGAAGGGATCGAAGAGGCGACTGCCGTGCTGGGAAGTTGGCTTGGATTAGACGCAGCTTTGATGCAGAAATCAAAACCGACGGTGAAGCCTGAAATAAAAAACCCCCGGTTAAAGGGGAATAAAACCGGGGGCAAACTGCCTTAACAAGTATTAAGGCCCCGCTCAGGGAGGGGAAGCGGGAGACAGTCATACATCGTCTGTAAATAAGACGATAAAGTCATGGAACAAGTTCCCCGGATGTTAAATTTTTGTTAAATTTGTTTTTTTACCTTTTATCATGGGCAGATGATGTCAATTTTTAGCCAGTTTCCACAGAAAAGGATGCGGCGTTTACGTCGCGATGAATTTTCCCGCCGTCTGGTGCGAGAAAGCCATTTAAGTGTGGATGATCTGATTTACCCGGTGTTTGTGCTGGATGGAAAAAAACGCGAGGAAAAGGTTGCCTCAATGCCAGGAGTGGTGCGGCAAAGCGTTGATATTCTGCTGCATCAGGCGGAAAAATGCCTGCAGCTTGGGATCCCGGCGCTGGCGCTGTTCCCGGTGATCGAGCCCGGCCTGAAAAGTCTTACTGCCGCCGAAGCTGTCAATCCCAAGGGACTGGTCCCGCAGGCAGTGGGCAAGCTGAAAAAACGCTTTCCTGAACTGGGCATCATCACCGATATCGCACTTGATCCCTACACCAGCCACGGCCAGGATGGGCTGATTGATGCCAGCGGTTACGTGATGAACGATGAAACCGTGGCGGTGCTGGCACAGCAGGCGCTGGTGCACGCTGAAGCTGGCGCTGATGTGGTGGCGCCGTCTGACATGATGGATGGACGCATCGCCGCAGTACGGGCAGCGCTTGACAGCAAGAAATACATTCATACCCGTATTCTTGCTTATTCGGCGAAATATGCTTCCAGTTTCTATGGCCCGTTTCGCGATGCGGTGGGTTCTGCTGGCAACCTGGGGGCGGGGAATAAATACACTTACCAGATGGATCCGGCCAATTCAGACGAAGCGCTGTGGGAAGTAGGGCTGGATTTGGCGGAAGGTGCTGACATGGTAATGATAAAGCCGGGCATGCCTTATCTCGACATAGTGCGCCGGGTGAAGAGCGAGTTCGGCGCACCCACGTTTGTCTATCAGGTCAGCGGTGAATACGCCATGCTCAAGGCTGCCGCCCAGAATGGCTGGCTCGACGAGCGGGCCTGCGTGCTTGAATCGTTGCTGGCTTTCAAACGCGCTGGGGCAGATGGCATTCTGACTTATTATGCTCTGGAGGCGGCGGGCTGGCTGAAGCAGGAGAAATAAAGGATAGTTGCGAGCAGCGTAAAGTCCCGTTTACTGCTACAACAACCGATCCGGTACATCGCCTGATGGTTTGGCGACGTCATCATCATCGCGACCCGCTTCCGGCGGCAGTTGCTCCTGTAGGAAATACTCTGTCATTGTGCCATGCGCTTCTCTCAGGCCAGTTACCGGATTGATTTTGGCTATCGTGACGCCTTTGGGGGGGGTATGGATACTCATGGGGACATCCTGCAGCACTTTGCTCATATACCCCATCCATATCGGCAGGGCAGCCCGCCCCCCGGTTTCATGCTCCCCCAATGATCTGGGATTGTCGAAACCGATCCAGGCTACCGCGACCAGATTGGTCTGGTAGCCACAAAACCAGGCATCGACATGCTCATTGGTAGTGCCGGTTTTTCCGGCCAGATCAGTACGGCTGAGCTGCTTTGCTCTGGTTGCAGTGCCGCGCTCCACCACATCCCGCATCATGCTGGTCATAAGAAAAGCATTGCGCGGGTCTATGACCTGCTTGGCGTTCTCCGCCACCCGCACCGGTTGGGCCTGTTCCAGCACATTGCCTTTTTCATCCTCGATACGCTCGATGAAATAGGGCGCGATGCGGAAACCGCCATTGGCGAACGTCGTGTAACCCACCGCCATCTGCATCGGCGTCACCGACCCTGCACCCAATGCCATGGTCATGTAAGGCGGGTGCATGCTGGGGTCGAAACCGAAGCGGGAGATATAATCCTGGGCATACTGGACGCCAATGGCCTGAAGAATGCGGATCGACACCATATTCTTGGATTTGGCAAGCGCTTCGCGCATGCGTAACGGCCCCTCGTACTTGCCATCAAAATTCCTTGGTTCCCACAGTTTGCTGCCCGTTTCGGCAGCGCTAAAGGAAATCGGCGCATCGTTGATGACAGTTGCCGGGGTAAAACCCTTTTCCAGGGCGGCCGAATAAATGAAGGGTTTCAGGCTGGAACCCGGTTGACGCCAAGCCTGTGTGACGTGGTTGAACTGGTTGCGGTTGAAGTCAAATCCGCCCACCAGCGCGCGAATCGCCCCATCTTGCGGGTCGATGGAAACCAGCGAAGCTTCAACCTGGGGAAGCTGCACAATCTGCCATGCCCCTTTTTCGTTCTTCTGCACCCGGATCACCGCCCCCGGGCGAATACGCTGTTGACCGGGAGCAGTTGTATCGGCGAGGAATTTATGCGCGAATCTGAGGCCGTCGCCGGTGATTTCGATGTTCTCCCCACCTCTGCGGTAAGCATGCACAGCTTTGGAGTTGGCGGTCAGCACCACGGCAGCATAAATATCATCGCTGTCGATCACATCCTGCAGCACATTTTCCAGCGCCTCTTCCTGGTTCGTGCCATTTTTCGGCAAATTGACAACTGTTTCAGGGCCGCGATAGCCGCGACGCCGGTCATAATCCATCACGCCTTGGCGCAGGGCTTGGTAAGCTGCCTGCTGATCCAGTTGCCGTACAGTCGTATAGACTTTGAAACCTCTGGTATAGGTTTCTTCCTGATAACGGTCATAGACTGTCTGGCGCACCATTTCAGCGACATACTCTGCCCGTATCGGGAATTCTTGCGATTTGCGCTTGATCCGCAATGGCTGTTCCCCGGTCTCCTTGAATTCCTGAGTGGGGATATGGCCGAGTTCGTGCATGCGCCGCAGCACATAGAGTTGCCGCGTCTTGGCACGCTTGGGATTGACTATCGGGTTGTAGTGCGACGGCGCTTTGGGCAGACCCGCCAGCATGGCAGCTTCAGCCAGATTGATATCAGCCAGGGTTTTGCCGAAGTAGACTTGTGCTGCGGAGGCGAAACCATAGGCACGTTGGCCGAGATAAATCTGGTTGATGTAGAGTTCGAGGATCTCATCTTTGCTCAAGCTGTGTTCGATTTTGAATGCAAGCAGAGCTTCGCTGAATTTCCGTGTCAGGGTTTTTTCCTTGGTCAGAAAGAAATTCCGCGCCACCTGCATGGTGATGGTGCTGGCCCCCTGGCGAACGCCGCCGGAGGTGAAATTGGAATAAGCGGCACGCAGCACGCCCGCGTAATCCACCCCGCCATGCTGGTAAAAGCGATCATCCTCCGCTGCCAGAATCGCCTGCTTGAGGCGTTCCGGCACTTCGCTGACTTTCACTACGTCGCGGCGTTCCTCGCCGAACTCCCCCATCAGCACGCCTTCGGCACTATAGACCCGTAACGGAATCTTTGGCCGGTAGTCAGTCAGCGCTTCAAGCGATGGCAGCGTGGGGAGGGTAACCAGCACCGCAAACCCAACCAGCAGGGCACCGAGCAGGCTCAGTCCCAGCAAGGCGGCGATTGGGTAAAGCCACCAGCGTGCTAGCATGAAAAATGAGCTTTGAAGTGGAGGGTCAAAATAAACATCTTTGAATTATAAGGGGTATATACCCCGTTTTTCCGCAAATGGCTCATTCTCAAAAATGCCACAATAAACGGATGCCATTATAGGGGGTGTGTTGGTAATATGCTTTATATGCGTTATAGTTGCCAAGCGCATCTAATCTATTTTATATGCATTGCTCCTAACTAACTAATGTTAAATGGAAAGCTTGACATAGATTTTACCTTTCTTCAAACAAGATCGCCATCGCTGATAGGTGTAGACATCAGCTCGTCTTCGGTGAAGATGGTTGAGCTTTCCATGGCTGGAAAGAGCGGCAACGTTTATCGGGTCGAGCGTTACGCGATCGAGCCCTTGCCCAGGGATGCCATGCTGGATGGCAATATCGTCAGCCTGGAAGCAGTAAGCGAAAGTCTGCGGCGCGGCTGGAAGCGCATGGGGACACGGCTTAAGACGGTCGCCCTGGCATTGCCGGCGGCGGCAGTGATCACCAAGAAAATCATCGTTCCGGCAGGGCAGCGGGAAGACGATCTGCTTTTCCAAGTCGAGACCGAGGCCAACCAGTATATTCCCTTCGCGCTGGATGAGGTAAATCTCGATTTTCAGGTGGTGGGGCCGGCAGCCGCCAATCCGGAAGAAGTGGAAGTACTGATTGCCGCCTCGCGCAAGGAAAAAGTGGAGGATCGGGTAGCTGTGGCGCTGACTGCCGGTCTGAAGGCTGTGGTCATGGATGTTGAGCCGTATGCCGCGCAGGCTGCTTTCGAGTTGATTGAAAACCGGTTGCCGGGCGCGGAAAAGACCAGATCATCGCACTGGTCGACATTGGTGCCACGAGTATAAGCATCAATGTATTGCGCAATGGGCAATCGGTCTATATGCGCAATCAACCGTTTGGTGGCGATCAGCTTACCCAGGAAATTCAAAGCCATTTCAATCTTACGCCGGAAGAAGCGGAAGCCGCCAAGCGTAGCGGCGAACTTCCTGCCAATTATAAGACCAGTGTGTTACAGCCATTCCGCGAAACCCTGGCGCTGGAAGTGGCTCGTGCCCTGCAATTTTTCTTCACCTCGACCCAGTTTACTGCTGTCAATTACATTTTCCTGGCAGGTGGGTGCGCCGTCATCCCGGAGTTAGACGAGATTATTGCGGCCCGTACCCAAGTCGGCACCCTGGTTGCCAATCCTTTCATCGGCATGGAGCTATCCAGCCGGATTACACCTAAACAACTGAGTGCCGATGCCCCTTCGCTTCTGGTCGCCTGTGGTCTGGCTTTGCGCAGTTTTGATCGATCATGATCCGCATCAATCTGCTCCCTCACCGTGAACTCAAGCGCAAGGCGAGACAGCAGCAAATCGCTGTGCTGGCCGGAATGACATTCATATCGGGACTCGTCATTGTCGCTGCGGTCCATGTTGCGATTGCTGGGCAAATCGAATACCAGAATGGGCGCAACAACTACATGCAAGAGCAGATTGTCATCCTCGATAAGCAAGTTGAAGAGATCAAGAAAATCAAGGAGCTGACAGATGCGCTATTGGCGCGCAAGAGGGTGGTTGAAACTCTGCAGAACGACCGGGTTGAAGTGGTGCATTTGCTGGACCAGTTGGTGCGGCTGCTTCCGGACGGGGTCTATCTCAGAAGCATCAAGCAAACCGACCATGACATCAATCTGGCAGGGTATGCCCAGTCCAGCTCACGGGTGTCGGTTCTGATGCGCAATCTGGAATCGTCACCTTGGCTGGAAGCGCCATCATTGATTGAAATCAAGGTTGCCACGGTGAATAACGCCCGCCTCAATGAGTTCAATCTTAATGTAAAGCTGTCCGGGAATGCCGATGACAAGACTCCGTCTGCGGATTTGGCAAAACCTGTAGAAAAGTCAGAAAATTAAATCGCCATGAGCCTATCCGAAGAAATAAGACTGCTCAATCCCCGTGATCCGGGCGGTTGGCCTGCGAGCATAAAAACCGGCGCCCTCGCCACGTTGCTGATGGCGATCATTGCTATTGGCGTTGTGTTGGATTGGCAGGGCCAGTGGGAAATTCTGGATCGGGCCAAGACGGAAGAAGCGGAACTGAAAGAGACCTATCTGGCAAAGAGAAGGAATGCGGCCAATCTGGATATCTTGCGACAGCAATTGCAGGACATCAAGCAGTCTCTCGGCACCTTGTTGAAACAATTGCCGAGCAAATCCGAAATGGATGCGCTGCTGATAGACATCAATCAGGCGGGGCTGGGACGTGGCTTGCAGTTTGAGCTGTTCAGGCCGGCGGCCAGCGAGACCATGACAGAGTTCTACGCCGAGCTGCCCATCACGGTTCGTGTCACCGGCAGCTACCACGACATCGGTGCATTTGCCAGCGACATCGCGCAGTTACCGCGTATCGTAACGCTGAACAACATAAGCATTGCTCCCGGCACTAAAGGAGACTTGGTGCTGGATGCCACGGCCAAAACGTTTCGCTATCTCGATGAGGAAGAGGTGGCAAAGCAGAAAAAGGCTGCGGCACTGGCGGCAGAGGGTAAAAAATGATGCGGCGATTTCATCTGCTGCCGCTACTGATTTCATTAGCGCTATCTGCTTGCGCGGAGAGTACCTATAGCGATCTGGATCAATTCATCAGAGATTCCGGTAAGGATCTGCATGGCAAGGTGGTTCCGCCACCCGTAATCAAGCCCTATGAGCACTATCCCTATGACGCATTCGACATTCCTGACCCATTCAAGCCGCGCAAGAGCGAGTCGATGAAAAGTGGCGGCGGTGGACTTCAGCCCGACCTGAAGCGACGTAAGGAGCTGTTGGAAAGTTTCCCGCTGGAGAGCCTGAAAATGGTTGGCTCGCTGCAGCAGAACAAAGCGACTTACGCGCTGATCAGGGCGCCGGACAATACCCTCCACCGAGTCAGAGTGGGCAGCTATCTGGGTCAGGACTTCGGGCTGATAACCGCAGTTTCGGAATCCGAGATCAGGCTTAAAGAGATCGTGCAAGACAACACCGGTGACTGGGCAGAACGTGTCAGCACCCTAATACTGGAAGATCAGGAGCGAAGTCAATGAACACACCGACTGTTATGAATCGTTATGCGTGGCTGGGATGCACCTTGTTATTGGCCATGCTTCCACCAGCAAGCGCGGCTGACACGGAGCCGGCTGCTGCTGCGCAATATAATATTGAGGACATCAGTGTTTCCGCCGCTCAAGGCAATCTGACAATGGTCAAAGTGACAATGAATCAGCCGCTGACTGCCCCTCCCGTTGGTATTTCCCTGAGCAATTCAGACTCGGCACGGATTTATTTCGATTTCCTCAACACGTCCAATGCACTGGGCAAGAATATCCTGAAAATTGACGAAGGGGGGGTGCGCAGTTTCAATATTGTGCAGGTTGGAGGCCGCACCCGGCTGGTGATGAATTTGTCTCGACCGATGAATTATGTTGCTGCAATCGAGGATAAAGTTATTTTAATTACTTTGCGGAATGTGGTCGCTGAACCTACCGCGAGTGCGACCACACATTTCGCTGAAGTAAAGCCCGACAGGCCACAGCTCCTGAGTTTACGGGATGTGGAGTTCCGCCGCGGCGCCGACGGTGAAGGACTGGTACAGGTGGATTTGTCGGATGCCGGTATCGGAATTGATGTGCGCCAGCAGGGAAAAAATGTCGTAATCGAATTCATCAGGGTATCCCTGCCGCGTAATCTGGAGCGGCGGCTGGATGTAGTGGATTTCGCCACGCCGGTACAAACCATCGAAACCCTCACGCATGGGGAAAACGTGCGCATGGTGATCGAATCCAAGGGGCTATGGGAACACTCGGCTTATCAGACGGACACCAAATTCATTTTGAAAGTGAAGCCGGTGGCAGAGGATCCCGACAGACTCGCGAATGGGAAATCCGGCCGTGGCGGTTTCAAGGGCGACAGGCTGTCGCTTAATTTTCAGAACGTGGATGTGCGCGCGGTGCTGCAGGTGATCGCTGACTTTACCGGACTCAATATCATCACCAGCGACACAGTTACCGGCAATCTTACGCTGCGGTTGAAGGATGTCCCGTGGGATCAGGCATTGGATATCATGCTTCAGGCCAAAGGATTGGGCCAGCGCCAGGTCGGCAACGTCATTCTGATTGCGCCACGCGATGAAATTGCCACCAAGGAGAAGCTTGATCTGGAATTCCTGCAGCAGATTTCCGATCTGGAGCCAATCCACACCGAGAGTTTCCAGATGAGTTACCAGAAGGCCGACGTAATCAGAACGATGTTGGCTGATCCGGTGCAGAAGATGCTGAGCAAGCGTGGTAGCGTAGCAATGGATGCCCGCACCAACACCTTATTCGTGCGAGATACACCCACGCAACTGGAAGAGCTGCGCAAACTGCTCGTAAAAATCGATATCCCCGTGCGGCAGGTGATGATCGAGGCACGTATCGTGGAAGCGATTGATACTTTCAGCCGCAACCTTGGCGCTCGCTTTGGTGTTCAGAGTAACAGCGCCGGCGGCCTTGGAGTTTCCGGCACGCAGGCAGGTTCCAGTGCCTTGGCCGCTGGCGGTACTCCGAGCGGCTCAACTTTATTTAACAACGTCAATATGCCCGCACTCGGTGCTGCAGGGGCCGCCGCCGCATTGGGCGGGCCGTTCACGCTGGGTCTCAGCCTGATCAAAATCAATAACGGCACCTTGGTCAACCTGGAGCTGTCTGCACTGGAGACTGATGGCAGAGGCAAGGTCATTGCCAGCCCGCGGATAGTGACTGCTGATCAGGTTGAGGCCACCATTGAACAGGGTGCGCGCATCCCCTTCCAGCAGGCGACCAGCAGCGGCGCCACCAGCGTTGTTTTCAGGGATGCAACGCTGCGCCTCAGAGTCACGCCGCAGATCACACCCGACAACAATGTCATCATGAACCTGAACGTCAACCAGGACAGCATCGGAGCGCTTACAGCCACCGGTGTGCCGACCATCAATACCAAGCAAATCACCACGCAGGTACTGGTGGAGAATGGCGGGACGGTAGTCATTGGCGGCATTTTCTCCCGGGACGAAAATAATCTGACCAACAGGGTGCCGCTGCTGGGGGATATTCCGTTGCTTGGAAACGTGTTCAGGAATAACGCAAGAAGGGACAATAAAACGGAACTGCTGATTTTTGTTACCCCGCGCATATTGAAAGACAGTCTTAATATGCGCTGACCGCGAACTCTCCCCAGCGCCGGCAGAGCCCGGCCCGGCTTCTTTGTATTACGCGGATGCGGGCATTTCCGCTACAATTGTCCGAATGAATTCAGTTAAAGCGACAACGGCGCCAGACCACGCTGCGGTAGAAGCGGGCGGCAATATTTTCCTGGTTGGCATGATGGGGGCGGGGAAGACCACCATCGGCAAGTCTTTGGCCGGCCATCTGGATAAAACATTCTTTGATTCGGATCGTGAAATTCAGAAACGTACCGGAGTCGGTATACCGGTAATTTTTGAAATTGAGGGCGAGGCCGGTTTTCGCAAGCGCGAAACGGAAATGCTGCGGGAACTGGTGAAATTAAAGAATATTGTGCTGGCCACAGGGGGTGGCGCAATATTGAGTGTGGAAAATCGCGAGTTGTTAAGGCGTAATGGTACCGTAGTCTATCTGCGAGCCACAGTGGATGATCTGTGGCGGCGTACCCGGCACGACAAGAGTCGGCCACTGCTGCAGACCCCGAATCCCCATGCCAAGCTGGCTGAGCTCTATGCGCAACGTGATCCGCTTTACTGTGAAATAGCGCATATCGTTGTTGAAAGCGGAACGCAGAGTACTCGTCAACTGACTCAATCACTCGCACAGCAGCTAACGGGCGCTGATTTGAACATAGACGGGACTTATTCAGAGGTTCCTTGATCCACCTTGGCAGTCTTGTTGCAACACCCATGAAATCCATAAGAATATCATGCAAACCATTACGGTAGAGCTTGCCTCCGCAGCAAACGAGCGTAGCTACCCGATACTTATCGGCGCAGGCATATTGGATCAGCCCGGCCTTATTCTGCCCTACCTGCCGCAGAAGCGAGCTGCCATCGTCACCAACACCACGGTGGCGCCGCTTTACCTGGAACGATTGCGTATGGGACTGGAAAGCCATGGGGTAGCGGCTATCTCCATCGTCCTTCCCGATGGCGAGGAACACAAGAACTGGCAAACATTGAATCTTATTTTCGATGCGCTGCTGTCAAACCGCTGTGAACGCAACACTACGGTCATCGCGCTGGGCGGTGGAGTCATCGGCGATCTGGCCGGATTCGCCGCCGCAACTTATCTGCGCGGGGTGCCGTTTATCCAGGTCCCAACCACGTTGCTGGCGCAAGTGGATTCTTCGGTGGGGGGCAAGACCGGCATCAATCATCCGCTCGGCAAGAACATGATCGGCGCTTTTTATCAGCCGCGCGTGGTGCTGGCAGACAGCGCGACGCTCGGCACCTTGCCCGAGAGAGAATTACGTGCCGGCATTGCGGAGATCATCAAGTATGGATTGATCCGGGACCCTGCCTTTTTCGAGTGGCTGGAGCAGAATATGACCCAGTTGCTGGCACGCGATCCTGGCGTGCTGAACGAGGCAGTTAGACGGAGCTGCACGAACAAGGCAGAAGTTGTTGCAGCTGACGAACGCGAAAGTGGTGTAAGGGCGCTGCTCAATCTTGGCCATACCTTTGCCCATGCCATCGAAAATGGCATGGGCTACGGCGTGTGGCTGCACGGCGAAGCGGTGGCAGCAGGCACGTTGCTGGCTGCGGAATTGTCACAGCGCATGCACATGATCAGTACAGCCGAAGTCGGGCGCATCCGCAAGATTTACTTGCAGGCCGGGCTTCCTGTTGTTGCGCCCGATCTTGGGGTGGAAAAGTACCTGCACCTGATGGGAATGGACAAAAAAGTCGAAGGCGGGAAAATGCGTTTTGTTCTCCTCAAACGCATTGGTGAAGCTGTGATTCATGCCGAGGTACCGGCGGCTGTACTAACCGGCACCCTGGTGGAATGCATTGTTAATGCATAAGTTCGCGCCTTACGCAGTATCGTCGGCAAATTCACGCGGCCGTCGTGTGCAGGAGGAATCTCCGTCCGGGCGCAGTGAATTCCAGCGCGACCGTGATCGCATCATCCATTCCACCGCATTCCGCCGGCTTGAATACAAGACCCAGGTTTTCGTCAATCATGAAGGCGACCTGTTCCGTACCCGTCTGACCCACAGCCTGGAAGTGGCGCAAATCGGTCGCTCCGTCGCGCGCAATCTGCATCTTAATGAAGATCTGGTTGAAGCCATTGCCCTGGCGCATGACCTGGGGCATACGCCATTCGGTCACGCCGGACAGGATGCGCTGAACGACTGCATGAAAAATCATGGCGGTTTTGAACACAATCTGCAATCCCTGCGTGTGGTCGATGTGCTGGAAGAGCGTTACGGCGCGTTTGACGGTTTGAATCTGTGCTTCGAAACCCGTGAAGGCATACTTAAACACTGCGCGAAGAAAAATGCCAGAAAACTCGGGGACGTGGGCGAGCGCTTTCTCTCCAATCAAAGGCCGTCACTGGAAGCGCAACTCGCCAATCTGGCCGATGAGATCGCCTATAACAATCACGACGTGGACGACGGTCTGCGTTCCGGTCTCATCGCTCAGGAGCAACTGGAGCAAGTCGGCATATTTTCACGGCATCTGGCAATGGTGAGAAAACTTTATCCTGCGATCTCGGGACGGCGTCTGGTTCATGAAACCGTGCGGCGCATGATCAATACCCTGGTGGCTGATCTGATCAGACAGAGTGCGGCCAGTATCACCGCCGCCCGGCTGGAAGACCTGCCTGCGGTGCGAATGGCCCCGCTGCTGATCGGTTTCAGTGAGAAAATCAGGCTGGAGCAGCAGGAACTGAAAAAATTCCTGCGCGACCATCTCTACCGGCATTATCAGGTAGCGCGCATGAGCAACAAAGCGCGGCATACCATCGAAATGCTGTTCAATGCATTTAGCTCGGATACCCGGTTGCTTCCTCCAGAGCACCAGATCAAGTACCAGCAGGACGGGCATCAGGCCATCGCCGACTACATCGCCGGCATGACCGACCGTTACGCAATCCGGGAATACCGGCGGTTGTTCGCCATCGAGGAAAGCTGATTTAAAAATGGCCCGGCCATATTCAGATCGGGCGCTGTGGCACTGCTTCTGGACGACGCGCACTGTGTACGCAGAAGCCAATCGCTGGTAGTATCTGGTTGAATTTATGCGATTGAGCGGGCTTGCAAATGACAAAACTAAAAAACGATACGCTGATACGCGCGCTGCTGCGCCAACCCACTGAATATACTCCGGTATGGCTGATGCGTCAGGCTGGACGCTATCTCCCCGAATATAACCAAACCCGTGCCCGAGCCGGCGATTTTCTTTCGCTGTGCAAGAATCCCGATTTCGCCACGGAAGTCACCATGCAGCCGCTGGCACGATTTCCATTGGATGCGGCAATCCTATTCTCCGACATTCTCACCATTCCGGATGCGATGGGGCTGGGGCTTTATTTCGCCGAAGGCGAGGGTCCCAAGTTCGAGCGACCGTTGCGGGAGGAGTGGGAAATTCGCGCGCTGACAGTGCCCGATCCTGCCGTGCATTTACGCTATGTGATGGACGCGGTCGCACAAATTCGCAAGACGCTGGATAACCAGGTGCCGCTGATCGGTTTTTCCGGCAGTCCATTTACGCTTGCCTGCTACATGGTGGAAGGCTGCGGCGGTACTGATTTCCGGCAAATCAAAACCATGCTTTACCAGCGCCCCGATCTGCTGCACCACATTCTCAACATCAATGCCCAGGCAGTCATTGCTTATCTCAACGCGCAGATCGAATCCGGCGCGCAGGCAGTGATGATCTTTGATACCTGGGGCGGAGCGTTATCGCATAACGCCTATCAGGAATTTTCCTTGCGCTACATGAGTCAGATACTGGCCGGATTAATACGCGAGCATGGCGGCGTGCGTATCCCCGCCGTTGTTTTCACCAAGGGTGGTGGACTGTGGCTGGAAAGCATTGCCAACAGCGGGTGTGATGCAGTCGGCCTCGACTGGACCGTGGATATCGCGGAAGCGCGCCGGCGCATCGGCCACAAGGTTGCGCTGCAAGGCAATCTTGATCCGGCAGTATTGTTCGCTGCACCGGAGGTTATTATCGCCGAAACGGAAAAAATTCTTGCCGGCTACGGCAACGGTAGTGGTCATGTCTTCAATCTGGGCCATGGCATTTCCCAGTTCACACCGCCGGAGAGCGCCCTGACCCTGGCGGAAGCCGTGCATGCCCTGAGCCGCAAATATCACCAGTGACCAATTTGATGGGGTACTTCTAACAACCCGGATTTCAGCGTGGCACCTCTTTGTAATGTTTCAGCAGGACATTCATTCGTGCATATACTCATAATCGAAGACGATCCAGCAATCGCTACCAATCTCTACGATTTTCTGGAAGCCCGCGGACACAGTGTCGATGCGGCCGCTGACGGTATCACCGGCCTGCATCTCGCGATCACACAGCACTTTGATGGTATTCTGCTTGATCTCGGTCTGCCGGGCATGGACGGCATCACATTGTGCCGCAAGCTGCGGCAGGAAGCGCATCTCGACACGCCGGTACTGATGTTGACCGCGCGCGACACGCTGGAGGACAAGCTGAAAGGTTTCGAACATGGGGCCGATGACTATCTGGTCAAACCGTTTGCATTAAGAGAAGTCGAAGCGCGTCTGGTTGCAATGCACAAACGCCATAGTGGCAATGTCACCAGTCGCACATTGGAAACCGGCGATCTGTCATTCGACCCCAAAACGATGTCGGTCAATTTCGCGGGTTCAGGGGTCAAATTGCCACCGAAATGTATTCGCCTGCTTGCTCTCATGATGGGCGAGCCCGGCCGCGTATTCAGCCGGAAAGAACTCGAGTCGGGAGTGTGGGGGGATGCGCAGGAAACCAGCGACACCCTGCGCAGTCATATGCACGAGTTGCGCCGTGCACTGATCCGGGCTGGTGGCTACGATCCGATCGAGACCGTCCACGGCCTTGGCTACCGCCTGATTACTCGTGCTCCAGCTTAAGCGCGGCCTGCGCCTGCGCATTGCGCTGGCATTCGCAATCTTCTGCATATTCGTCGTCGGCACCCTGGGCATCAGCCTTTATGTCGCTTCCGGCGATATCGAAGAGGCGCACATTGAGCAGGTCATTGAAATGGAGATGGACCATCTCATTGAGCGCTATCGTCAGCAGCCTGATTTTATTCCCCAAGCGGGTTCCAACCTCGAAGAATACATTGTGCGCAACCATGCCGAGGAATTGCGGCTGCCGTCTTATCTGCAGGGTCTCAACCAGAGGCGCCACATGGTATTTCGCGGTCCCCAGGAAGTCCGGGTTGCAGTACGGCACGTCGATGGGGTCAAATTTCTTGTTGCGTATGAAATCGGGCTGCATGAGCAGCGCAAGCAGGAGTTCGGACTGCTGATCGGACTGTCGCTGATCTCGCTGGTTGGCGTAGCGCTGGTAGTGGGATACCTGCTCGCCGGATTGCTCGTCAGAGAAGTCGCCGATCTTGCCGAGCAGGTAAGGAATCTTGCGCCCGGCAATGTGCAGGGCGTGACACTGATACAACCGGGGATGGATGAAGAAGTGGCGCAGCTGGCACGCGCACTGGATGATTACCAGAGCCGTATCAGGCGCATGTTGCAGCGTGAACAGGAGTTCACTGCCAATGTGAGCCATGAAATGCGCACCCCGATCACCACGATTCTGACGAGTTGCGAGTTGCTGGCGACCGAGCCGAACCTGTCCGAAAAGGTGCGCACCCGCATCGGCATGATCGAGGCGGCGGCGACCCGCATGGGCGAACAATTGCAGGCTTTGCTGTTTCTTGCCCGCGAACAGGCGCTGGGCGTCACAGAACCGGTTGCAATCGCGGAATGCGTGTACGATGCAGCCGAGCCGTTACGCCCGGAAATCGCGCGCAAACACCTCGACTTCGAGGTGGCAGTGGAGCCGGACGCCGTCCTCACGCTCAACCGGCAAGCGCTGCACACCGCCCTGGTGAACCTGCTGCGCAATGCAGTGCAATATACCGCACATGGTTCTGTGCGGGTGAAATTCAGCGGGCGCCAACTCACAATCTCCGATTCGGGCATCGGTATCGAACCCTCTTACCTGCCTTTCCTGTTCGAACGCTTTTTCCGGGGCTCGACCCAAGGCGAGGGACTGGGGATCGGGCTGGCCATCGTCAAGCGCATTTGCGATCACTACGGCTGGCGCATCGAGGTCGACAGCACGCCCGGGCAGGGCGCAACCTTCCATATCACCTTTCCCTGACCGCAATACCGCAGACCTCACAAATTAATCACATCTAAAAGATGTTTTCTTCACATTTGCTATGCTAATTTGCTGCACTCGTATTACCAGTAGAAAAATAATCAAATAGGGAGATGATGTATGCCAACCGTACAACCAGTAGTACTGTTTTTCATCATGGGGGTTATAGCCGGGGTAATAAAGTCCGACCTCAAGATCCCTGAGGCTTTATACAAAAGTATGAGCATCTTCCTGCTGATCGCCATTGGTATGAAGGGCGGGGTATCGATGGCCAAGTACGAAATCATGGAGGTGCTGCCCATTGCCTTGTCCATGGTGGTACTCGCGGCGCTGATTCCTCTGACGGCCTATCCCATACTGAAATATGTGGGTAAATTCAGCCAGGCTGACGCGGGGGCCATCGCTGCCCACTACGGTTCGGTGAGCGCGGTGACTTTCGCCGTGGGCATTGCCTACCTGGAAGGTATAGGGCAGACGTCCGAGGGCTACATGGTACTGATCATGGCGCTGATGGAGATACCGGCACTGGTAACCGGCACGATCCTGGCGCGGCGTGGCGCCGGGGGTGAAACCAAGTGGGGCAAACTGATGCACGAGATCCTGACCGGCACCAGTATTTATCTGATGGTGGGCGGGGTCGTTATCGGTTACTACGCCGGCATAGTGAAATTGGTCTCGCCGCTGGACAAGATGTTCATGGACCTATTCATGGGGGTGCTGGCTTTCTTCCTGCTGGAGATGGGTCTGCTGGCATCGGCGCGGCTGTCGGCAATCAAGGCAAAAGGGCCGTTCCTGCTCGTGTTCGGCATACTCTTTCCGATGGCAATGGCGGTTTTCGGCTGCTTCCTGGGTTGGGCATTTGGCTTATCGGTGGGTGGTACCACGATGTTGGGTGTGCTGTACGCCAGTTGCTCCTACATTGCGGCTCCTGCAGCCATGCGCATCGCAGTGCCGGAAGCGGATCCAGCGGTGTCGATCGGCGCTTCCCTCGGGGTGACCTTCCCATTCAACATCTTCATCGGTGTGCCGATTTACTATGAAGTAGCGAAAATGTTCCATGGTGCTGGATGATAGCGATAGCAAGGAACAGATTTCGCCAACCAACATTCAATCATTTTCAGGGGAAGTTATGAATAACTCAATAGCAATGAAACGATTCGAGATCGTTGTTGATGAAGAAAAACTCAACGAACTGATCGCGTTGCTGGGGGAGGCTGGCGTGCGCGGCTATACCTTCATCAAGAATACGGGCGGCCTCGGCTCACGCGGCGAACGGCGCCCCGATGGCCTCTTCCTGCAGGAAGAAAATGCCATGGTGATTCTCGCCTGCCAGCAAGAGCAGGCGCAGAAGTTAGTCGCGGTGCTGCGTCCCAAACTGAAGGAATTCGGCGGCATGTGCCTGATTTCGGACTGCCTCTGGGTGGAAGGGCCGGCAGTCTCATATTGATTTTGGTTTTCCCATCAGGTGGCGTCCATGGGCAGTGGGTCCAGTGCAGATTGTCTTCAGATAGTTTGCGCTGAGTCACTGCACCAGGCTCAAAAGCCCAGCTATGACTGGTTGACTTCTCCTGATAGACTCATCAACCTATAAAACGGTGACGGCTGCATGGTTGCAATGACCATGCAGCCGTTTAATCGAGAATTGGCAAGAGAGCAATTCATCCTGTTGGATGAAGCAAGACCTAAGACATTGTCGTGTCAGAAAAGGGGAGGCAGGGATGCTGGATATTTCCGGTGAGCGAGTTCGCGTCGAGTGTGGCCCAGTTGCGGTCAGAGCGTCGTGTGGGCGGCTGTTATTCCTCATCAAATTTCCCCAAGTGAACGCAGTATCCGATATGGGAGGTGGCGTCCTCGCGCCTCTCGTTTGCCAACGGGACTTCCTCCGGGGTATACGCTTCCTCAAGTCTCGTCTTCAAGCGTAAAGGCAGACCAAAATCATGGGGATACTCAGCGTATTGCTTTGGACCCCGGTTGTTGGCATTCTGGTTTTGTCTTTAACGTCTGGCCAGGATGCCCGCTCGATCCGTTTCTTCGCTAATCTGTTTGCCACCCTCACATTTCTGCTGAGTTGCTGGCTGGTCATCATTTATGACCAGCAGGATAGCGCCATTCAGTTCGGTGAACAATTTACACTCAATCCCAAATTAGGCAGTGCTTTCGCCCTGGGTGTTGACGGTCTGTCGATCCCCATGCTGGTATTGGCGACGTTACTCACGTCCATTGCAATGCTTGCTTCTTTTACCATTTCAAACAGCGTCAAAAGTTTTCATATTTGTATCCTATTGCTGGAGTTCGGCATGTTGGGCGTGTTCCTGGCACAGGACTGGGCGTTGTTCTACATCTTCTGGGAATTGACTTTAATCCCACTGTTTTTTCTGATCGACCGCTGGGGTGGCAAACGCCGGCACACGGCCAGTCTCAACTTCGTGCTGTACACGATGGGCGGTTCGATTTTTATGCTCATCAGTTTGCTCGCGATTGGTCACTACATGCCTGAACACGGCGGCTCGTTGATGGCTTCGATGAGTCAAGCGGCACAAAGCATGCCGCGGAACGAACAAGTCTGGGTGCTGCTGGGTCTTTTGATCGGTTTCGGGGTCAAGATGCCGATTTTTCCAATGCACGGCTGGCTGCCCCTGGCCCACGTTGAGGCGCCCAGCCCGGTCAGTATTCTGCTGTCCGGCATTTTGCTGAAAATGGGTTCTTATGGTTTGATAAGGGCCGTGGTGATGCTGCCGGAGGCCGCGCAGATATTGCAGCCATGGCTGGTTTTCCTGGCGTTATTCGGGATGATTTACGGCGGTTTATTAGCCTGGCGGCAAAGCGATCTCAAAGCGATGGTGGCTTATTCTTCGGTCAGTCACATGGGTATTGTCTTATTGGGCATTGCGAGCTTGAATGAAACGGGGATTACCGGTGCAGTCTTGCAAATGACCGCTCACGGGCTGATTGCGGGCGCGATGTTTCTGCTGGTTGGGCTGCTGTATGAACGTACTCATACCCGTAACATTCAGGATTACAGCTCGCTGGTCCAGGTGATGCCGCGTTTTGCCTTGTTCATGACTTTAACCTTATTCGCGGCGATGGGCTTGCCGGGTTCGGTGGGTTTTATTGCAGAACTGCATGCCGTTATCGGCGGTTATCAACAATGGGGCAGCTTGATGGTATTTTTCAGCCTGAGCATTCTGATCAGTTCTGCCTATGCCATTCGCACTATTGGCCTGTTATTCACCGGCCCGGTAAAGCCGCAGATGCGGGAGATCGAAGATTTGCGTACCCCCGAGTTATTGGCAGCCGGCTTACTGGTTACGGGTATTGTGTTGTTTGGTCTGCTGCCTGAGCCGCTGATTGACTTGTCGTCAGCAACCCTGTCCCACATGAGCAGTTTGATCAGTCAACGTATTCAATAGGATATTGCCATGCACACGCACACAGCCTCTGAATCCCTTGGCAGTCGCGAGCAGATCATCGCGGCGCTGGATCATCTGGATCATGTCCTTCCTGGGCAAGGACCGATTCATGATTTCGTCCACCACAATACCATCCATGGTTTTCAGCACCTGCCATTTGAACAGGCGCTGGCAGCATACGAAGCATTAACCGGTACCTTCGGCTATCTCCCTGAAGCACAAAGCCGGGAGTTTTATCAGCAGGGACGGATTAATGACCGGGATCTGTTTGCCGCACTCGCGCATAACCCGCAGTTACAGTCTGAGCAAATCGTTGCTACAGCGGGTGACTTAGCGATTATGCGCAAGGATATTTATCGCATCGCCATGTTATTTGACCTGCAAGCCCTCACTGTCAGCCAATTGAACTGGCAGATAGAAGAACTGGACGCGCTGGGCACAGTGCAAGCCGATGTGCCTGAGCAAGTCCGCAGGCGCTTGCTGGCAAACAGCACCGACCAGGGTAACGCCATCAGGCAGTTGTGGGAAAGTATTTCGGATAAGCTGGAGCTGGAACAGGTTAACCTGCACCCGGAGAACATGCTTGATTTGTCGCTGGAGCAGGCTGAAGTCTGGCTGGAGAAAATTCACTCCAGTGATCCGGATAGCAGCGGCCTTACGCTGCATCAGCGCATGCGGCAACAAGCCGCCGCTTCACTGGATGATCTGCTGGCCCAACTCGGCGACAGCATCACCCTGCGCGGTTTTGTCCTGGCATTGAGCGGGATCGATATTCTCTACTCCGTTCGTCCACAAATGATACGCATCTGTGCATCTGCCCTGGACGAAGGTGTGGCCGCCTGGCAACTGCCGGAACGCAGCCGCTTGGGTCTTTACGCTGCTTGGCGGGCAACGGCGCAATATGATATGAATCCGTTTCTGCACGATTTGCCTGGCTGGCAGCAGATCGTGGCTGAGTCTCCAGAGGATGCGGTTGATACCATTATCCAGCAACTGACCCAGCTGGAAATACCGCATGATAAATGGGAAGGGTATCTGCAGCGGCTGGCGCTTGAATTACCCGGTTGGTCGGGGTTGATCAACTGGCGGCAGCATCATCCGCAATATCATGCCGAGAACGATGCGGCACCGAAGCTGGCGGATTATCTGGCCATCCGGCTGATTCTGGACAGACTCTGGCTTAATCAGGCCTGTCACGAAACCTGGAAAATCGAAGCCAAACTGAGTTCACTGCAATTCTATTTCCGTAAGAATCTATCGGAATTCATGGTGCGCAGCCAATTTTATCAGGGCGACTTGCCGGAATACCTGACGCAGCCGGCCGAATCATTGATAAGCCGCACCGGTTCCGAACGGCATAATCAATCCGACTGGCAGCAGCTCGCTGACTTGGTCTGGACCTGGCAGTTCAGCCCGATGGCAGAAACCAACGCCGGAAGCTGCGGATTCAATGGGGGCTGGCGCCTGTTTCGTTTATGCCAGCATCTGGGGTTCAATGCCGCATATGTTCAACAGTTGCAGCAAAAAGATCTACAGCAGATGCTGGCGCTACTGGATGAATTCAACCTGACTGAGCGCAGCAAGGTTTGGCTTGATGCCTACGAGTATCATTACCGGGAAGAATTATTTCAGGCACTGCGCGCTAACCGTAACCGCGGCCGCTGGGCCAAGCGCAATAAACGTCCTCGGGCACAAGTGGTATTTTGTATTGATGAGCGTGAAGAAAGTATTCGCCGTCATCTGGAAGAAATCAATCCCGCCATTGAAACGCTAGGTGCCGCCGGGTTTTTCGGGATCCCGATGAATTATAAGGGGCTGGACGACGATCACACGACGGCACTATGTCCGGTGGTCGTGACGCCAGTTCATGAAGTCGACGAGATCCCGAGAAAAGGGACTGACGAGGTGCTGCATGCACATAACAGCGGGCGCAAATTTTATAAGCGGCTCGCTTATTTGCTGAACCAGAGTCTTCGCCGCAATGTGTTGTTATCGTATGCAGCCATTGACGCACTGGCTCCATTTACTTTGGCTACACTGTTAAGCAAAACATTTCTGCCTACCTATTTTAATGCGACCAATGGTGACCTGCGGCAGAATATCTTACGCAAAGTGCCGACTGAATTGCTGTTCACTGCCGCAGATACGGCTGGCCCGGCAACCCCTGAGAATCCGCGATTGGGTTTTACAACCACTGAACAGGCTGACCGGCTTGCCGGATTCCTGCGCAATGCCGGCCTGGCCTACGGGTTCGCGCCGATCGTTTGTTTTATGGCGCACGGTTCGACCAGTCAAAATAATCCGCACGAAGCTGCCTATGATTGTGGTGCCTGTAGCGGGCGGCGTGGCGGTCCGAATGCACGTGTATTCGCGGCAATGGCCAACCGCCCCGAAGTACGCGCCTTGTTGGCGCAGCGGGGGATCGTGATTCCTGAAGATAGCTGGTTCGTCGGTGCCGAACATGATACTTCCAGTGATGTCGTTACCTGGTACGATGTAGAAGACGTCCCGCAAAAATTACGATCCGCTTTTGATGACTGTCAAGCCTGCGTTTTGCAGGCCCGGGCGGCTTCCGCTCAAGAGCGTTGCCGGCGCTTTTTCTCAGCCCGCAATCCGGCATCGCCAGCAGCGGCCATGCGCCATGTGACAAATCGCTCCAATGATCTGAGTCAGGTTCGTCCAGAATACGGACACGCCACCAATGCCTCAGCGGTCATCGGTCGACGCTCCGTCACGCAGGGGATATTTCTGGACCGGCGCGCTTTTCTTATTTCCTACGATGCAACCCAGGATCCCGATGGCAAGCTACTCGAAAACGTTCTGCTGACGGTAGGTCCCGTTGGCGCCGGAATTAACCTGGAATACTACTTTTCCACGATTAACAACGAGCGTTTCGGCTGCGGCACCAAAATCCCACACAACATCATCGGCCTGTTCGGCGTGATGGAAGGAGCCAGCAGTGATTTACGCACCGGCCTACCAAAA
>Ga0163199_1000255_pt1 | contig 33812 bp, 33 predicted proteins | sample PL_2010_150m_FD_113537 | JGI IMG/M metagenome (GOLD analysis project Ga0163199, IMG submission 113537) | Freshwater microbial communities from Powell Lake, British Columbia, Canada to study Microbial Dark Matter (Phase II) - PL_2010_150m | ecosystem: Environmental > Aquatic > Freshwater > Lake ...
ATCCACAGCTGCTGAGTCAAAACGCAGCAACCGGTCCTGGGTCAGATTTCAATCGGCAGGCTGGGTCAATATTCAATCGGCGCCGACAACAGATGGCCGAGAGCTGCAAAGAAAGCCAACCTCTCGACAAAGGACATGCGGCATTGATTGGAGCCGCACTGGGCGGGGCAGTAACGGGTTTGGCGGCGGACCTGATGTCCGGAGGACTAACGCTAGGAACAGGGGCACTCGCCGGCGCCATCCTGGGGGCATTAGGCGGAGCTGGGGTAGCCGCGGGTTATAAGGAAATTTCAGGAAAGGATGGCTCAGTCATCCGTTGTACCGGCGATGCTCTTACAACATTCTTTGAAGAATCGCTCCTCCTCTATTTGGCTGTGGCACATTTTGGTCGGGGGCGCGGTGAATGGACCCGCTCGGAGCATCCACAACATTGGAGGGCTGAAACAGCAAAGGTTACTGCACTCAAGCGGGCTGAATTGACCGTAATCTGGGCCGAGAGATCAGACAGTGGGGAAGAACAATGGATGCGCGACGAGCTTGTGGTCGCGATGGATTTCGCGATGACAAGTATCTTGGACCAGTTCTATCCGGACGCTAGCATTCGCTCAACCAAATTAGCTTATGCGCGGGAGTGAGAACCTGAGCTCTGCGTTCTGGGTTACCCAGGACTCGCCTCTTACGATACCTTTTCCGGCAGAAGCGATCTGGTGCCCTGACGCCCGGACCCAAGTGCTTTGACAAACTGGAGATGGTCCGGCGGGCGGACTAGTCCCTCCTGAGGATCGGAACAAGCATGCAGCTTCGAAAGTTCTCGGTAATTGCCGTGCTGTCGGTGGTGGTCTCCTGCGCCGTTTGCTACCTGTCAAAGCCCATGTCCTATCACGAACGGCTGATCCAAATCCAGACGGACCAGCAACTGGCGCGGATTGACGAGCGCATCCCGAATGAGCCAACTGATATCCAGGCGCTCCTGCTGGATTACTCGGGCGACAAAGTACTCCAGCTGAAGGCCTGGATCGCATTGAGCACCTATCCGGAGCAGTCGAGGGAGGTGCTTCGCCTGTATGGTGGCGAGCAGGAATTCAAAGACATTCTCAGGCAGTACGGTGAAACGGTGATTCCGGTCGTCAAGTATTTCGTCGACCACAGCGTACTTTCGATCCAGGTGGTGGATGCCGTCAAGAAGAAGGTCCAGGCGGTCAGCCGGGCGTTCGACGATGCGTGGAACTGGATGAGAGGTAACGCGGCGAATCCGCGGAATTCCGACACCGCCGGGCAGCAAGACGGGATTGGCAGCGTGGAGCGGGGCTGGTACGCCATCGGCTTCGTGCGAAACGAAGGCCATCAGTTTCTGGCGCAGTTCGACGTCGATGCCGCCGGCGAACCGAAATGGAATCAGACGAACCGGGTCGTTACCGATGTCTCGTCATTCTTCAGCAGTGGCATAGCAAATCTCGAGATGAAGTACGACCTTCACGACGAAGTCAAGATCGATGACGTGTTCTTTGCTGCCATCGACGTTGTGCCATTGGTCGCCTCGCTAAAACTGCTGAAAGCCGGCAAGGTGGCTACTGCCTCGGGAAATGAACTGAGCCTTGTCAGTCGCACTCGAATCTTCGCGCCTAAGCTCATACCGAAGGGCGGCATCTTTCTCCGGTTTGGCAAATATGCCGCAATCGCCGCGACGGCATACGTCGTGGTGACCCATCCCAGCTTGCTCAACAGTCTGTTTCTCGAAGTAGCGAACCTTGCGGGATTGAATCCCCTGGTCGTTCAATTCCTGGGATGGGCTGTGATCATTGCGATTGCCCTGTATCCATTTACCTGGTTTTTGACAGGCTTCGCGCGACTTGTCCTATGGTGCGCCTCCGCCTTTGGCGTCACGCCACTTCCACGGCGGAACCGGAACCTTGTCCGCCCATAATCCCAGCCGATGGCTTTTGGCGTGAAACTCGACAATTTCATGGTCCTCCCTATCCTTTGGCGCCTGGGGACACTTTTGGTCTGCGACAACTGGAGGTCGATGCATGAGAGTTTGGAGCAGGCACCGGGCCGAAGCACTGGTTTGGTTTTTGTCTCTGATTCAAGTTGCCCATAAGTTCATCCTGGCAATTGGTGACGAACGGAACCCCTTCGAGGAGAACGCTGTCCTTAAGGCGCTCCCGGGTGGTGCGTGCGTCGTATTTGATGCGGTGAGACAACTCTTCAGTTGTCAGGTAGGTGCTAGTTGCCATATCATTCTCCATAAAATAAACTGAACGAAATCGCTCATTACTTAATTAACGTAACGCTCTCTTAATAGATGACAAGCACAAAGTCTACATAATTCTTCTTGGGGTGTTCTTGTGATCAGATTTAGAGTGCAGGAATTGTTGTCTGACAGGCAGTTCGCCGAGGGGCGTGTTGTAACGATCACTGAGATGGCTGCTGCTAGTGGCATTAGCCGCGTAACTCTATCTAAAATGATCAACCAGCGAGGCTATGTCACCGGGACAGACAACCTCGATAAACTGTGCCAATATTTTGGATGTACTTTGGACAAACTCGCTGAGTTTGTTCCAGACGATCTTGTGCTTCCAATCAAGATCAGAGGCAAAGGGACGGTCACGAAGTAGGGTTCCATTCTGTGACTACCCAATATCAGCCCGAAGGTCATATTGCCGTTCGTTGAAGAAATTGGCCGGAACGGGTGGTCACAGGATAGTCACACCGCAGCCACATTATGGTCACGGTGACTTTCGAGATCCAAAATGCATAAAGCCAACAACCGTTAAGTGATTGGCTTTATGGACTTTTTATTGGTTGCGGGGGCAGGATTTGAACCTGCGACCTTCGGGTTATGAGCCCGACGAGCTGCCAGACTGCTCCACCCCGCGTCAGAGAGAGGGGATTATAAAAACAGTCCTCAATCGCGTCAAGGCAAATCTTTGGAGAATCATTGCGCAGTGGGCCACGCACCTCGCCCGCTAAACAAGACCGCCGCTTGCGAAATCCCTGGCCGAAGTCGAGAATACAACAACCGTCAAGCCGCCGGCGCAATCATGGACAAGCCTACTTACCAAGCCGTTATCACTGTTTCGAATCTCAAGTCCGGATTCGCGCTGGGCTTGCGCTGCGACGCGGATGAGATTCTTGCAATCGATTTCCTGACACCGCGGCCGGCGCTGACGCCGAAGAGCCCGCTGGCGAAGGAAGCGGTGCGCCAGCTACGCGCTTACCTTGCGGATTCGCACTTCGAATTCGGCTTGCCTTTGGCGCCTGCCGGCACGCGCTTCCAGCGCCGCGTATGGGCAGGCATCGCCGCCATCCCGAGCGGCGAAACCCGCAGTTACGGGCAATTGGCACAGTCGATCCACAGCGCGCCACGGCCTGTCGGCGGAGCTTGTGGAGCCAATCCTTATGCGCTGGTCGTGCCTTGTCACCGTGTGTTGGCCAGCGGTGGCCGCCTCGGCGGCTTCGGCCGCGGGGAAGGCGGATTGCCGCTTGAGATCAAGCGCTGCTTGCTTTCCCACGAGGGCGCGCAATGGCAGTAGTCGCGCCATCGCCCGCGGATGTCGCCCTGCTGGATCAGTTTTGCGACAATCTCTGGCTGGAGGATGGACTGGCGAAAAATACCCTGGCAGCCTACCGAAGCGATCTATGCCTGTTCGCCGGTTGGTTAGCCGGGATTGGCGTCGGCCTGGTGGCGGTCGATGAACAATGCATCAAGGCTTACCTCGCCGATCGGAACCAATGCCCCCCGGACCAACGGCTCAAACCAGCCAGCCAGCGTCGCCTGCAAGCCGCACTGAGGCGTTTTTTTCGTTTCCTGTTGGCCCAGGGGCGTATCGCCATCGATCCCCTGCTGAATATCGAGCAGCCGCCGATGCCGCATCGTTTTCCCAGGACCCTGTCCGAAGGCGATGTGGAAAAGCTGCTCGCGGCGCCGGAAACGACCCGTCCTATCGGCCTGCGCGATCGTGCCATGCTCGAACTGCTGTATTCCAGCGGCTTGCGTGTGAGCGAACTGGTGGGGCTGAAGTCGTTCGAGGTGAGCGCGAGCGAGGGGGTAATACGCGTCCGCGGCAAAGGTGACAAGGTACGCGTGGTGCCGATGGGGGAATTCGCCATCGACTGGTTGCTGCGCTATCAGCAGCAGGCTCGGCCTTTGCTGCTCAAGCAGCGTACCTGTGACGAAATCTTCGTTACCGCTCGAGGCAGTTCGCTCAGCCGCCAGATGTTCTGGATACTCATCAAGCGCTATGCCCTTCAGGCGGGCATCGTCAATCCGATCTCACCGCATGTGCTGCGCCATGCGTTCGCCACTCACCTGATCAATCATGGCGCAGATTTGCGCGTAGTCCAGATGCTGCTCGGCCACGCGGATATATCGACGACACAAATCTACACCCATGTCGCGCGTGAACGATTGAAACAACTGCACTCGACGCATCATCCAAGAGCGTAGCCACACCATGGCGTCGCTCTTGGCGTTGCCCCGCACGCTCTACCTGGCTGCGGCGACCCGGTTCAGGTCCTGCTCCAGCCGCGCCGCCGGCACGGCGCCAGGAATCCGCTCGCCGTTGGCGAGAAAGATCGTCGGGGTGCCGTGAATGTTATATTTCTGGGCAAGCGCCAGTACCTTGTCCGTTGGCGCTGCGCAAGTTGCGGTCGTCGGCGTGACTCCGTTCACCATCCACTCTCTCCATGCCTTGCTGCGATCGCCGGCACACCAGATGGACTTGGACTTTTCGACCGAGTCGGCGGATAGAATCGGCAATAGAAAAGTGTACATCGTGATGTCGGTCATGTTGACGGTATCCTTCGCCAGCTTCTTGCAATAGCCGCAGTTCGGATCTTCAAAAGTCGCGAAGATACGTTTGCCATTGCCGCGTACGGTCATTACCGCCAATTCCAGCGGCAGGTCGGAAAACTTGATCTGCGCCAGCTTGTTCTTGCGTGCTTCCGTGAGGTTGGCCTTTGCCTTGACATCGATGATATCTCCGTGAATCAGATAGCTGCCTTTTTCGTCGGCGTAAAAAAGATCATTGCCAACCCGAATTTCATACAGGCCCAGGATCTCAGTCTTGCGCACCTCGTCGGCACCCATGCCGAACACCGCCACCGCTTTCCGGACTTCTGCTTCGCCGGCATGCGCCGTCCAGGCCATCAAGGCGAAAACGGCGAGGCAGCAGGCGAGAAGTTTTTTGATCATGTCAGCTCCGAATGAGGATGAAGGTTCGATTGGTGGTCCTACCCAAGTGCATAACGCACCAGGGCGTCTCTTACGACAGGCAGGGCATTGGTAAGGTTCAATCCGGCGTTCCTCAGCATCGACAGGGCGGCGTTTTGGGGGAGGAAAAGCCGTTGCAGGCCATGCGTAACCGATTGTAGCGCGACTACTTCTTCCAGGCGTGCCCGTTCGTAACGCCGCAGCCACCGCTCATCGCCACAGTCGATGAAATCCGGGCGCTTGTCCAGCGTTTCGGCAAGCACCCGCGCATCCTGGAAGCCGAGATTAATGCCATGCCCGGAGAGCGGATGTATGACATGGGCGGCATCTCCGATCAACGCGAGGCGAGGCGCCACCGTTCGCGGCGCACGCATCAGACGCAACGGGAATCCGGCCGGCGGCGTCAGCTGCGTGAGCTCGCCCAGGCGTTGATCGCCCGCCCAGGCAACCCGCCGGCAAAATTCGTCGGATGGCAAAGCCAGCAATTCGCCGGCGTGATCCGCGGCGGTTGACCAGACGATCGAGATCATGTTGCTTCCCGCCAACGGCAGGTAGGCCAACACGCCATCGCCGCGGAACCACTGGAAAGCGGTACCTCGATGAGGAATCTCGCAGTTGAAATTGGCGACCACACCTGTCTGCTCGTATGACTTGAAGTCAACTTGAATTCCCGCGCTTTGACGCACCCAGGAATCGGCACCATCGGATGCGACGATCAATCGTGCGTTCAACTGGCTACCGTCCTCCAGGCCCAGGCTGGCCCATTCGTCCGCAAATGAGAGTGCCGACGGTCGTGCCGGGCAGTACAGGGAGATATTGCCCTGACGCTTGGTGGTTTCCCACAGTTCGCGCTGGATCAAGGATGCTTCGATGATCCAGGCCAGTTCACTGACTCCGCTATCGTAGGACGTAAAGTCCAGCCGCCCGCCGGCGTCACCGTAAATTTCCATGCTCCGGACCGCCGCGACGCGCGATGAATCGAAATGCTGCCAGATGCCGATTTCATTCAGGAAGCGCGCATTGGCTGGGGTGACCGCATAGATACGCGCATCCCAGCCGATCGGCTCCACGGGCGCTCGTCCTTCGACCACGGCGACAGTCAGACGACTGGTGCGCAAGGCGACGGCCAGGGAGAGGCCGGCGAGACCGCCCCCGACAATCACCACGTCCAAAATCTGTTTCATGCGCCATTGTCGCGGAGGGCATCTGACTTGACAAGGCTTGGCGCCACACTGGATAATTCCGCCCCCTGCCAAATGGGCCTGATTAGCGCTTGCCTGGCGGTATTTGGTGATGTAGCTCAGTCGGTTAGAGCATCGGATTCATAATCCGGGGGTCGGTGGTTCAAGTCCACTCATCACCACCAGTTACCAAGCGGCCCCCAGCGATGAGGGCCGTTTTCGTTGGATCCTGAGGCGCACCCCGCGACGGTAACCGGGATCGGGATTGGAATGGCAGTTGGTCTGCCGTGCGCGATCAGTCCGAGGTCGAAACTCTTTGTTTACGATGCCGCGCCAGGTGGCGCGGCGTCCAGGCATGCGGTATTTTATGGACAAAATGGTGGCGGGCGTAGTGGTAGCTCGGGTCGAACCCGTAAAAATTGCGGCGCATCTGCGCCAATTCTTCCGCGCGATAGACGGCAAGGGGTTTCGCCGCCTCATCTTCGGCGCGCTGCGCACGCTTGGCGGCGATTTGCTGCGGGTAGTCGTCGGCATCGGCTAGCCTGGCGGCCCTGCGAACGACCTCGGCGGAGAACCAGGTTCCGTCAGACTTCGGTGTCATGCCAGGTTCCTGGTCGGCGACGCCGATTCCCGGATTTCCTGGCAGCGCCGCGATACATAGGTCATAGAAGCCGCTGTCGACGGCTTTCCGGGCCGTCATCGGTAGGCGTCGCTGCATGATATGCCCGGCCCCGTCCGCGCCGACGCGCGGCGGCAACAAGTAAGTCCAATATTCCGATCCATAGAGATTGCCCATATTCTTGTAATGCGGATTCAGCATCACGCCTTCACGCACCCAGACCTGATCCGCGGCACGCGCCAGGAAGCAGCCGCCCGCTCCGGCGCCGCCGCGCAGCGCGGCGACTGTCAGCTGTGAGCCGCAGCGCAGGATGGATTCGGCGAGATCGTCAATGGCGTTGATATTCTCCCAGGATTCGTCGGCCGGGCTTTCGGCGTTTTCGATCAGGTTGAGATGAATGCCGTTCGACCAGAAGTCCTCGCCACCGAAAAGCACGATCACTCGCGTCGGCCGCGTCTGCGCCCATTCGAAGGCCGCCTGCAGGCGCCGGCAATGCGGCGTGCCCATGGCACCGCTGTAAAACTCGAAATGCAGGTAACCGACAGCGTCTGCTTCGTCGTAGCGGATGTCCTGCCAGGTGGCGCTATCCTTCTCCGCCGTCCACCACCCATCCAGGCGCGCTTCGGCCACGGCCGCCGCCTCGGCGGCGAATGCGATGGTAGCCGGCAACTTGAACCCGCCTCTGCGCTTGACCTGACCAACCCACACCGCTCCATCCCGCGTCGCGCGCAACAGGGCGGTTTCTCGGCGCGCAATCACCCGGCCGGGAGTCCCGTGCATGCGCGCTTCGGGCCATGCATCGAAGACATGACAGGGTACACCGAACCAGGTGTCGGCGACACCGGGGAAGCCATCGCCGGAATTGATCTTGCGCAGCACCGTAGCGCTTTCGTCGTGTTCCCAGTCGATGGCGCGGTCATCCAGTTTCAAAGCTGGGCGCAAGCGGCCGCGCAGCGGCTGGGGTGCCTCGGCGACGCGTATCGGCGCCCAGCGTCCGGCGCTGAAGTCGGCAAGCCGCTGCACTGCCAGCAACACGGCGCGGCATGCTGCCTCGGTCACTTCGTTGCGATAAACGCTGGACTTCCTGCCCTGTCGCAGGGGAAACTCCACCGTCGACCAGACCGGTCCCGAGTCCATTTCCGCCTCAGCCTGAAATACCGTCACTCCCCACGACGTCTCGCCCTCCAGGATCGCCCAGTCGAGCGCCGACGGACCGCGGTCGCCGATGATGCCGGGATGCACGACGAGGCAGAGGATATTCGCCCAGATCGATGCGGGAATCGCGCGCCTGAGAAACGGCGCGACAATAAGATCGGGCCGAAACTGCGCAACTGCTTCCTCCGACACCGAATCGGCAATATCGAACTCGATCGAAACCTCGTGGCCGCGCTCGCTCAATTCAGCGTACAGGCGCTGGGTCAGGCTGTTGAAGCTGTGAGTCAGAAAAAGGATGCGCACCCGGGAACTCTAACAAATTCTCGGAAACTGCTCGCCGGTGAGCCAGTCCACAATGCGCCGGCCACCGAAACTGGTTTTCATCTGCACGAAGTGGTGTGCATCGTCGTGGACCGTGCCGACCATGGCGGCATCGCGTCCCAGCGGATGATCACGCATCGCAGCGAGCAATCGTTCGACGTCGCTCCGTGCGCAGATCGCCGCCAGCTTGCCTTCGTTGGCCACGTACAGGGGATCGAGCCCGAGAAACTCGCAGGCCGCCGCCACCACCGGCTTTACCGGGATCTCGCTTTCCTCCAGCAACATGCCAACGCCTGACTGGCGGGCGATCTCGTTCAGGGTAGTAGCCAGCCCGCCGCGCGTCGGATCGCGCAGCACGCGGATCTCGGCGCCGGTCGCCAGCATAGCGGCGATCAGCCCATGCAGCGCCGCGGTATCGGAAATGATGGGCGCATCGAAGGAGAGATTTTCGCGCTGGCTCATGATCGCCATGCCGTGATCGCCCAGTGTGCCGGACAGCAGAATCGCGTCGCCCGGTCGTGCCCGGTCACCCGACAGCAGCACATCATCCGGCACCACGCCGACGCCGGTGGTGGTAATGAAAACGCCATCCGCATTGCCCTGCTCGACCACCTTGGTATCCCCTGTGACGACGGGCACGCCGGCCTCGCGCGCCGCAGCGGCCATGGAGTCGACGATGCGCTTCAGTTCTCCCAGCGGAAAACCTTCTTCGAGGATGAAACTGGCGGCGATCCACAGCGGCCGCGCGCCCATCACCGCGACATCGTTGATGGTTCCATGGATCGACAGGCAACCGATGTCGCCGCCCGGGAAAAACAGCGGCGTGACGACATGGGCGTCGGTGGCGATCACCATGCGGCCCGCCGGCACTGGCAACAATGCTCCGTCATTGCCCTGGGCGAGGTATTCGTTGGCGAAGGCTGCGGCGAACAGTTCCTCGATCAGTTGCGCCATGGCGCGCCCGCCGGAACCGTGGGACATGTCAATCACGCCTTGCTCGAAATCCAGCGGACGCACATAGTTCCTGCGCACCCCACTCATGCGTTGGCTTCCGATGTCATCGACACTTCGGCGGGAAAGTCCTTGTAGCGGCCATAAGTGTAATGCGCCGCGCAGGCTCCCTCTGGGCTGACCATGCACGAACCCATCGGATTCTCCGGGGTGCATACGCTGCCGAAGATATTGCATTCCCGCGGCTTCTTGATGCCGCGCAAGATGGCGCCGCATTCGCAGGCCTTGTTGTCCGGCACCGCCACATAACTCAAGTGGTAACGGCGCTCGGCATCGAATTCCGCGAAACCGGCGCGGACCCTCAGCGCCGAATATGGCACCTCGCCGAGGCCGCGCCATTCGAAACTGCGGCGTAGCTCGAAAACCTCCGAGACCAGGGACTGCGCCTTGAGATTACCGTCGCGCGTCACCGCACGGGTGAATTCGTTCTCGACCTCGGCGCGGCCCTCATTCACTTGCCGCACCAGCATGCGGACCGCCTGCATCACGTCGAGCGGCTCGAAGCCGGCGATCACCACCGGCTTGCGGTATTCCTCGGCGAAATACTCATACGGCCGGCTGCCGATCACCGTGCTGACGTGCGCCGGACCGATGAAGCCGTCCAGCGGCACCGTGCCGTACTGGCGCACTTCCGGCGATTCGAGGATGTGGGTGATGGCGGAAGGCGTCAGCACGTGATTGCACAGCACGCTGAAATTCTTCAGCCCTTCCTGCTGCGCCTGAAGGATCGCCAGCGCGGTGGGCGGCGTCGTCGTCTCGAAGCCGATGGCGAGAAACACTACCTCGCGCCGGGGATGCTCGCGGGCGATTCTGAGCGTGTCCATCGTCGAATATACTAACCGGATGTCCGCGCCGCGCGCCTTGGCCTTGAGCAACGACAGCCCGGCGGAAGCCGGTACTCGCAGCGTGTCGCCATAGGTGCACAGGATCACGCCACGCTCCATGGCGAGGTGAATCGCCAGATCGATTCTGCCGATCGGCAGCACGCACACGGGGCAGCCGGGACCGTGAATCATCCGCACATTGGCCGGCAGCAGATCACCCACACCATGGCGCGAAATGGCGTGGGTATGGCCGCCGCAAAACTCCATGAAGCTATAGTTTCGCGACGGTTTCGCTTCCCTGCCGATGGCGCCAGCCAGGCTTTTCGCCACTTCGCCATCGCGAAACTCATCGACGTACTTCACTGGACTTGCGTCTCCACCATGCCTATTTCCGCGAACAGGGCCAGGGTCTTGGCCGCCTCTTCCGGGTCAAGCTTGGTCAGCGCGTAGCCGACATGGATGATCACATAATCGCCGACAGCGACATCGTCAATCAGGGCTAGACAAACCGATTTCCTGACGCCGCCGAGATTCACGACGCCCAGGTCGTTTCCGCTGATTTCGACCACCTGGGCCGGCAATGCCAGACACATGTCTCATCCTCCCCGAGATTGCATGGCGATCCACGCCTGCCCAAGACTCAGGCCTCCATCATTGGGCGGCAGTCGATTCGCCAGCAAAACGCGCAGACCGCGCTTGGCCAGTAGTGTAGCCAGTTTGGCGGTGAGGATGTGATTCAGGAAACAGCCGCCGCCGCACGCAATGGTCTTGAGCCCTTGCGCAGCCGCGGCTTGTTCCGCCCAGTCCGCCAGCGCCGAAGCCACGGTCGCATGGAATACGGCTGCGCCGTAAGCGGCGTCGGCACAATCCGCCAGCACGCGATAGAGCGGCCGCAGGTTTAGCGTACCATCGCCACCGATGTCGTAAGCATTGCTCAACGGCATGGCACTGCCGTGCGGATCAGCGATACTCGCCAGCCCTTCCAGCAGCATCGCCGCCTGGCCCTCGAACGAAGCCACCGCCCGCACCGCGAGCAATCCGGCGACGGCATCGAACGCGCGTCCCATGCTCGACGTCGGCGGCGAATTCAGATCTTGCGCCAGTATCCGGGACAGCGTGGCCGCTGCCGGGTGCGCGGCAAAACGTGTCACAATCTCCGCATCACGGTGCAGCGCATGCAAGGCTGCCGCAGCCATGCGCCATGGCTCACGCGCCGCTCGATCGCCACCCGGCATCGACAGCGGCTGCAGGTGACCGAGTCGGGTGAAGCGCGCGCCCTCGACACGCAGCAACTCGCCGCCCCAGGCAGTGCCGTCGTCGCCCAGACCCACGCCGTCCAGCGCCAGCCCGATCACGGGCTCAGCACAGCGATGTTCGGCCAGCAGCGCGGCGATGTGCGCGTGATGGTGCTGTACCGCGATGGCAGGCAGAGCGTGGCGCGCCGCAAATTCTGCGGCAAAACGGCTGCTGTGGAAATCCGGATGCAGATCGTGCGCGACGATGCTTGGAGAAACGTCGAGGATGTCGAGCAGGTGCGCGAGGGTTTCCTCGAAAAAGGTGCAAGTCGCGGCATTGTCGAGATCGCCGATATGCTGCGAGACGAAAGCTTCATCGCCACGCGTGACGCAAATGGTGTTCTTGAACCAGCCACCGGCGGCGAACACGCATGGGCCCTTGTTGGCCAGGCGAATCGAGCGCGGTGCATATCCACGGGCGCGGCGGATGAACTGGCTGCCGCTCGCCGTCGCCCGCAGCACCGAGTCATCGCAGCGCACTGCGATGTCGCGATCGTGCAGCAGGAATCCATCGGCAATTCCGGCCAGCCGCTCGACGGCTTCGGCATTTCCCGTGACCAGAGGCTCGCCGCCCGGGTTGGCCGAGGTGCACACCAGGACCAGGGGCTGCGCGAGCGTCAGCCAAGCGGTGCCCGGCGGTCTTGCCGCGGCCTCATGGAACAGCAGGAACTGGAGTGGCGTAGTCGGAAACATCGCACCCAACCAGGCCAAGCCAGGTGCGCAACCAGGTAGCGCGGCATCCGCCGAGGCGCGCTTTTTCAGAAGCACGACCGGTCGTTCCGACGATTCGAGCAGGGCAATTTCTTCGTTGGTCGGAGCGGCAAATTCGGCCGCCGATTCGACATTCGCCAACATCACCGCGAAAGGTTTTTCTTCGCGTGCCTTGCGCTCGCGCAGGCCGGCAACTGCCGCCGCATTGCGCGCATCGCAGACCAGATGAAAGCCCCCCAGACCCTTGATGGCGACAATCTCGCCGCGCCGCAGTAGTTCCAGTGTGGCCGCGATGGGGTCGGTCACTTCACGCGGCTGGCCCGACGCATCGAGCATGGACAAGCGCGGACCGCAATCGGGGCAACAGATGGTTTCGGCGTGGAAACGGCGATCGTCCGGATCGCCATACTCACGCCCGCAGGCGGCACACAGCGGAAACGACGCCAAAGTAGTCTGCGACCGGTCATAAGGCAGGCGGCGGGTAACCGTATAGCGTGGCCCGCAATGCGTGCAAGTGATGAAGGCATGCCGCCAGCGCCGGCCGGCAGGGTCGAACAAGTCGTCCAGACACGCGGCGCAGGTGCCCGTGTCGTGGCCGATCGACGTGCTGACTTTGCCGGGCAGGCTATCCAGGATGATGAAGTCGCTGCTTCCGGTGGGCTCGGTCATGCGTGCCTCAACCGCATCGACCCGCGCCAGCGGCGGAGCATCCGCGCGTATCCGCCGGAGCAGCAAGTTGAGGTTTTCCGGTGAACCTTCGGCGAGGATATCGACCCCCTGGGCGTCATTTCTCACCCAGCCGCGCAAGCCCAAATCCTGGGCGAGGCGCCAGACGAAGGGCCGGAAGCCGACACCCTGGACCACGCCGGTCACACGGATGCACTGCGCGATCACCGTCAGCCCCTTCCGCCCTCCCGTGCCGCCGCAGCGCCACGCGTGATCCAGGTCAGCCACTGTTCCATGCCTTCGCCGCTGGTGGCCGAAATACGGATCACCTCGATCCGGGGATTGACGCGACGGGCGTAAGCGATTGCCTGTTCGACGTCGAAGCTCAGATGAGGCAGCAAGTCGCATTTGTTAAGCAGCATCAGGTCGGCGGCGGCGAACATGTCCGGGTACTTTATGGGCTTGTCCTCGCCCTCGGTGACCGACAGGATTACCACCTTATGCGCTTCACCGAGATCGAAAGCGGCCGGACAGACCAGGTTGCCGACATTCTCGATCATCAGCACTCCGGCATCGGGCAGATCGAGCTTTTCCATGGCGTGACCGACCATCCGGGCATCGAGGTGGCAGCCCTTGCCGGTATTGATCTGGATCGCTTGTGCACCGGTGGCGCGGATCCGTTCGGCGTCGTGGCTGGTCTGCTGGTCGCCTTCGATCACCGCTAGCTGTAGTCGGCCATCGAGCGCGGCTATGGTCTTTACCAGCAGCGTAGTCTTGCCGGAGCCTGGGCTGGAAACCAGATTCAGGACAAAAATGCCGTGATCGGAAAATCGCCGACGGTTGGCGGCGGCATAAGCGTTGTTCTTCGCCAGGATATCCTGCTCGATCCGCACCCTGCGCCCAAGGGAGATGCCCGGCGCGGGGGCGTGACCGGGACCATAGCGCAGATGGCCTGAGGCGGGCCGGAAGGCGTGCTCTTGGGATTTCCCAGGCGCTTCGCCGTCGATTCTGGTTTCCCCGCTGCCGCAGCCGCAAGTAATACACATGACGATTATCCTAGTCCACTTCGAGTTCCTTGACGCGCATTTCAGTACCGCCAGTGGCCCGAACCTGATAGGAACCGCAGTGCGCACAGGGATCATACAAGGCCTGCATCGGCACAGTCAGCTCACATTGCATGCACCAACCCAGGCCCGGGTTATTCACGATCTCCAGCACGGCCCCGGCGGCAATGCTGTCGCGCGTGACGGCATCGAAGCAAAACCTCAGCGCATCCGGCTCCACTGCAGATAATTGGCCGATCTCCAGCCATACCGTGCGCACCGCGGAGAATTTCTGGTCGCGCGCGGCATCCTCGATCAGCTGCAAGATTCCTTCGGCCAACGCCATTTCATGCATGCCCGACCTCTACTTGGCGGAGAACACAGGGGCACACCGCCGGCGTCAGCCACGCCTGGCGGCATGGTTCCGCTCAACGGGAATCGATCAAGGTGTTTCGGGGCGATTCAGGCTTGTTTGTGAAACAGCAAGCCTTCCATTCGGTCAATTTCCTTGGCCAACCGGAGCGCCTCTTCAGCCGGAATCTGGCGGATCAATTCCTGTGTATCGGCATCAGTGACCGTAACGACCGTGCGACCTGTGTCGTGATCGACCGAGAACCTCAGATCTGGCGCAAATGTCTGGACTTTGCGCTGCAATTCATCCACGGCCTGTTGCAGTTCTTTCTGCGTTGGTTGCGTCGATTGTGGCTCCTTGCCGGCACCGGGCAGCCTTGCTTCGGCGGTCGATCCGGGCGAAATCGGCACGGCCCGCGACGGCACCTCGGAAGTTGCTGCGGAAATGGCTGATGTACTTCCGGTTGGCGGAGTCAATGGCAATCCCATTTTCGTCTCGGTAAATTCTATTAAGCGTTGAGTTCAAAAATCCATCAAATCAAATAAATAGCTGCCGCAAGCCGCGTTCAACGAAAACATCCATGGGATTGACCCATTCTCGATTGAATATAACGGCAACTTTAATGGCGACTTTAGCTTATCGGTGAAAAATATTTGAGGCGATCCAATTCTTTCTGGTTGGCCATCTCCTGAGGAGCCAGAATGACTTGTAAGTGATTGTTTCTAAATAGTGTAAAAAAACGGGCGCCACAAGGGCGCCCGAAATACCACTGGAGGAGATCGAATCAATAATGGTAGGCAGACTCGCCGTGGGAGGTAATGTCGAGTCCTTCGCGCTCTTCGTCTTCGGCGACACGCAGGCCAACCAGCATATCCACCACCTTGTAGCAAATGAAGGCGACGACACCGGACCAGACCACCGTCGTACCGACTCCCCAGAACTGGCTGACGAGTTGCGCGGTCATGTCGTAGTCACCCACCTTGTTGGCCACATAGTCATAGACGCCGGCTCCACCGAGACTCGGCGCGGCGAATACGCCTGTCAGAATCGAGCCGAGGATGCCGCCCACGCCGTGGACCCCGAAAACGTCGAGCGAGTCGTCGGCGCCGAGCAGACTCTTCAAACCATTCACGCCCCACAGGCAGATGACGCCGGCCAGCAGCCCGATCACCAGCGCACCGCCCACGCCGACAAAGCCGCACGCCGGAGTAATCGCTACCAGTCCCGCGACGGCGCCGGAGGCGCCGCCCAACATCGAGGGCTTGCCCTTCACCAGCCACTCAACCGCCATCCAGGAGAGCGCAGCCGCGGCCGTCGCCAGCCAGGTATTGACGAAGACCAGCGCGGCACCGCCGTTGGCTTCAAGGCCGGATCCGGCGTTGAATCCAAACCAGCCGAACCACAGCAGCGAAGCACCGATCATGGTCATGGTCAGGCTGTGCGGCGCCATCGAATCCTTGCCGTAGCCGACGCGTTTGCCGACCATGAATGCGCCGACGATACCGGCCATGGCTGCATCGATATGCACGACCGTGCCGCCGGCATAGTCAAGCGCCCCTTTCTGGAACAACCAGCCGGCGGTCAGACCCAGCTTGTCTGCAGCTTCGGCAGATACATAACCATCCGGGCCGGCCCAGTACCAGACCATGTGGGCTATCGGCAGGTAGCTGAACGTGAACCACAGGACGGAGAACAGCAGCACCGCCGAGAACTTGATACGTTCCGCGAAGGAGCCGACCACCAGGGCCACTGTAATGGCGGCGAATGCTCCCTGAAAGGCCACGTAGATCAATTCAGGAATCACCACGCCCTTGCTGAACGTCGCTGCGACGCTGTCTGGCGTGAGGCCTTTCAGGAACAACTTGTCGAGGCTCCCGAAGAACGCGTTGCCCTCGGTGAACGCGATGCTGTAACCATAAACGGCCCACAGGATGCTGATCAACGAGAAGATCACGAACACCTGCATCAACACCGACAGCATGTTCTTGCTGCGCACCAGACCGCCGTAGAACAATGCCAGGCCTGGAATCGACATCAGGATGACGAAGGCGGTCGCCACGATCATCCAGGCCGTGTCTCCCTTGTTCGGCACCGGTGCCGCGGCGGCGGCCGGAGTAGCCGCGGGCGCTGCAACCACAGCGGCGGCAGGTACCGCGGCAGCAGGCGCTGTCGCTGCCGGTGCCGCGGTTTCAGCGGGCTTGTCCTCGGCGTGGCTTGCGCTACCGAAACCGACAGTCGCAACCGTCAGAACGAGTGCTATGAGTTTTTTCATTATGTTCCCCTTACAACGCGGCCTCACCGGTTTCACCGGTGCGGATGCGGACGACCTGCTCGAGATCGAAGACGAAAATCTTGCCGTCACCAATCTTGCCGGTGCTGGCGGATTTTTCGATGGCTTCGATCGCCTGTTCGACCAACTCACTCTTGAGAGCTGCTTCGATTTTGACCTTGGGGAGAAAATCGACGACATATTCGGCCCCCCGATACAATTCGGTATGACCTTTTTGCCGACCGAATCCCTTGACCTCGGTTACGGTGATGCCTTGAACGCCGATGGCGGAAAGGGCCTCACGCACTTCGTCAAGCTTGAACGGCTTGATGATGGCGGTAATCAGTTTCATGACATGTTCCTTATGAATTCAGGATGCGCCGGTGGGTAGCCTGTCACCGGCGAGCAATCCTGGTCTGTTGACGCCCCAAAGCCAGGGGCGGGCGTTAACACCCCGGAATCAGCAGCGGGCACTAAAAAGTCTTTCCGAAGGTCAGCAATAGGCGGCTCTTGCCGGCCGAGTAACCGCCGGCGGGAGAGGCGAAGCAATAGAACTCGCCCTTGACGCAACTGTCCTTGGCGTCTGTTCCCAGCAGAGCTACGCCGGCGGTACCGATGCCTAGGTCCTTGGTCATGCCGACTTTCCAGTCGGAGTACGATGCGCCGCCGAAATTCCTGACCGTTTGATGGCCCACATGGACGCTGACACCCATTCCGTCTCCCAGATCAAAGGTGCCGGTGAGGTCCAGATAGCCGCTGCCGGTGGTCTTGCCGCCCTTGGGAGTCAGCGCGCCGAACAGGTTGGTGGTGGTGCTTGAGTACTTGGCCGTCAGCCATTTCCAGGTAACTGCACCGTAGATTTCGGTGGTATCTGGCTTGGTGAAACCCGCCGGATAAGTGCCAGGATAGTTGTAGGTCAATACCCCGACGTCGTAGCCAAGATCATCGTTGATCGCCCCTTTGTAGCCCCCGTAGATATCGAGTTCAAGGCTGGCGCCACTGGCGCCGGCGTCGCCAAGCCAGCTGATATTCGACCCCCAGGTGCCGACATAAAATCCGCTCGGGTGAGCATAGTCGAATCCACCCTGAACGGCCGGCTTGCCGCGCGTCTGGGCAATGCCCCGGTAGAGATACTCCGACGCGAGGGTGAAATTGCCCGTGAACGGGCTGGCTGGTGCGGGCTCCGGGGCCGGAGTTGCCGCGGCAGTTTGGCCCAGAACTGTGGCCGGAAGCAGGAAGGCGGTGACGAGTACGGAAGCGATAAAAGTCTTTTGCATGGCATTTCTCCTTTAGGTAATCTGCACTACCGCTATCGCACAATATGTGCCAGCGCTAAATGAAGCATATAAACAATATATTGAGATCAATTAGTGGAAAATTTCTGCATGTGTCGCACCGACATGCGGCGTGCTGAGGATGATTCGCACCATGTCGGTGCGCTCATATCCCGGCAATATCCCGGCGTGCTAGACTCGCTTCGACACTAGAGGACGACAGCATGCTCAACCCAAAATCGCTCGAGGAAATTTCGACCCGGATTTCCGAATTGATCGCAGCCAGTCCCGCCAGGGACATCGAAAAAAACGTCCGTGCCTTGCTTGCCAGCGGCTTCGCACGACTGGATCTGGTCACGCGCGAGGAATTCGACGTTCAAGTGGCAATGCTGGCGCGTACCAGGGAGAAACTCATCGCCCTGGAAGCCCGCGTCGCAGCGCTGGAAGCCGCAAACCAGAAACCCGCTCCGTGAGGCTCTGAATTCAGGCCGAAATTTAGTCCTTGACTAATAGTCCTAGCTAGGACTATTATTGTTCTCATTAGGACTAAATGATCGACGACAGCGTGCCGAGAAAATCTTTCCTGCCCATCGTCCGGGAACTGGTCCGCTGCTATCAGGCATTCGAATCGCGCTCTGCTCAACACATTCGAATCATGGGATTGACGCCGGCGCAGTTCGACATCGTCGCTACCCTCGGCAATACCGAAGGCATGAGTTTCAAGGAATTGGGCGACAAGACGCTAATTACCAAGGGCACTCTGACCGGCGTGGTGGATCGCCTGGAGGCAAAGCATCTGGTCAGCCGAATCGCCTGCCCGACCGACGGACGCAGTCAGATCGTTCGCCTGACAGCGAAAGGGGAGGACTCCTTCAAAGAAGTTTTCCCCGCCCACCTCAGCCACCTCAGCCGTGTCTTCACGGATTACAGTGCCGCGGACCTGAGGCAGGCCGAATCCACATTGCGCCGATTGCGCGACGCACTGGAAGGAACCGAAAAATCCACATGAATGGGCCGCCCGCTTACACCCGCCTCGCCATCGTCCTGCACTGGCTGGTGGCGCTGGCTATCGTGTGCGCCTTTCCGCTCGGGATGTACATGCACGAGCTGCCGCTCAGTCCGAACAAGCTCAAACTGTATTCGTATCACAAGTGGATTGGCATCTCGGCGCTGTTGCTGATAGGCCTGCGCCTGGCGTGGCGCCTTGGACATCGCCCGCCCGCCTTGCTGCCCGGCATGCCGCGTTGGCAAGAGATCGCCGCACATGCAACCCATCACAGCCTGTACCTGCTGTTGCTGGCAGTTCCGTTAAGCGGCTGGCTGATGAGTTCGGCGCTGGGTTTCAGCGTGGTGTGGTTCGGCGTGCTTCCATTGCCCGACCTGATCGACAAGAACGAGCAGCTCGGCGAACTTCTCAAGGAAGTGCATGAAGCGCTCAACTTCACGATGCTTGCCCTGATCCTCATCCACGCCGCCGCGGCCATCAAGCACCACTTTTTCGACGGCGACGGGACATTGGCGCGGATGCTGCCCTTTCTGAAACAGGAACCGAACAGATGAAACGTCTGGTGCTGGTCTGGATAATGCCGCTGCTCATGGTCGGGACGGTCTCCGCGACCGGATTCAACGTCGTTCAGCCCGACAAGAGCACGATCAACTTTGTCTCGAAGCAGATGGGCGTTCCCGTCGAAGGCCGATTCAGGAAGTTCGCCGTCCAGATCAGTTTCGACCCCAGCAAGCCGGAAGCAGGCAAGGCGCAGATCGAGATCGATCTCGCCAGTATCGACGCCGGCAGCAGCGACGCCAACAGCGAAGTGAAAGGCAAGGCGTGGTTCAATATCGGCGAATTCCCCGGCGCCCGGTTTGTTTCAGGCGGAATCAAGTCGCTTGGCAATGGCCGCTACGAAGCGACCGGCAAAATGACCATCAAGGGCAAAACGCGTGACATCGTGGCGCCTTTCAGCGCCAAGCGTGGCAACGGCAACTTGTTGATTGACGGCGCCATCCCCATCCTGCGCCTGCGATACGGAATCGGCGAGGGTGCCTGGAGCGATACGGGCGTTGTCGCCGACGAAGTACAGCTCCGCTTTCACTTTACCCTGGCGGCCTCCCCGGCCGCAAAGAAATAACGCGTGGTCGCAGACCCGCTACCCTCAACAATCCTCAACCCCGCCCGGAGAATCTCATGCAGAAAAAACTCGCCCTCATTGCCTTGTCCGCCGTTTTCGCCGCACCCACGCTGGCCGCCGACAGTTATACCGTCGACCCGAACCACACTCTCCCGATATTCGAAGTCACTCATTTCGGCTTCTCCACCCAACGCGGGCGCTTCAACCGGAGTTCCGGCAAGATCACCCTGGACCTCGCGGCAAAGACCGGTGGCGTTGAGTTGACCATAGCCACCACTTCGCTCGACATGGGATCGGATACCTGGAACAAGCATCTTTCCGCCGACGGCTTCTTCAACACCGAAAAATTCCCGACGATGTCGTTCAAGTCCGATAAGCTGGTTTTCGACGGTGCCAAGCTTGTTGCGGCCGAAGGCTACTTCACCCTGCTCGGAGTGACCAAACCGCTCAAGCTGACGGTCAACCATTTCCGCTGCGGACCCAATCCCATTACCAAGAAAGATATGTGCGGCGCCGACGTCACGGCGACCTTCAAGCGCTCCGAATTCGGCATGGTGAAATTCGTCCCGGCTGTCAGTGACGAAGTTACCATCAGTTCACCGGTAGAGGCTTACAAGGACTGAACTTCGCCCGGCCTGGCAACGGCGGTGGAAGGGGCGATAACGCAATTCGCCACGGCCGCTGCCGTTGTCATTTTGAATCGAGCATAATGGGTCCCTCGCAAGGGGGATGAATGAACCATCGCCGCAATTTTCTCGCCGTTGTAGGCGCCGGAGCGCTAGGCATACCGCTCGCAAGTTTCGCCCAGAAGCCAGGCAAGGTCTGGCGCATCGTGTTCCTGGCGCCCAACAGCCCCGAGTCGAATCCCGGGGCCCCTGACGCTTACAGCACGGCGTTTCTGAGCGAAATGCAAGCCGCCGGCCACATCCTCGGGGTGGACTATGTCATCGAGCTGCGCTCGGCCGACGGCGACTACCAGCGCCTGCCGGCGCTGGCCAAGGAACTGGTGCGGCTGAATGCGGACATCATCCTGCCGGTGTCGCCGATCGCGGTGAGCGCCGCATACCAGGCCACCAAGACCGTTCCCATCGTCTGCATCGGTGCGCACGATCCGGTGGGCCTGGGACTGGCAGCCAGCCTGGCCCGTCCGGGCGGCAACCTGACCGGTCTGGCGACCTTCCACGCCGACCTGATTCCCAAGCATCTGGAACTGCTGAAAGCCATAGTGCCCAAGGCCTCCCGCGTCGCGATCCTCAGCAATGCCAAGGCGGTGGTAGAGGATATGGAAGCCGTCGAGAAGGCGGTCCGCGAGGCTGCGAAGACGTTGGGCATGCGTCTGCAGACCGTCACCATCGAGTCGGCGGACCAACTGCCGGGCGCCTTCGCCACCATGGCACGCGAGCGCGCCGCCGGCTGCATCACCATCGCCGACGTGATATTCCTGCGGGAGCGGCGCCGGGTCGCCGAGCTGGCGCTGAAACACCGCCTGCCGTCGCTCTTCGCCGACCGCGAGAGCGTGCAAGCCGGCGGCCTGCTGAGCTACGGCGAGGATTTCGTCGAAATATTTGCGCAGGCGGCAAAATACGTCAGCAAGATCATGAAGGGTGCCAAACCGGGCGATCTGCCGATCGAGCAGCCGACAAAACTCCACCTGGCGATCAACCGCAAGACCGCCAAGGCGCTCAAGTTGATCATTCCTCAGGAACTGCTGCTGCGCGCCGACGAGGTGATCGAATGATCCGCCGCTGGCGCCTGTTCCCCAAGTATGCAACGCTGATTATCGCGCTGGTCGTCAGTCTGCTGGTGGTCAGCGGGGCAATCAGCATTTACGCATCCTACCGGGAAACGCAGGAGCACTTGGTCGCGCTACAGATCGAGAAGGCCCAGCACGCGGCGACCCGCATCGAACAGTACATTCTCGACATCGAGCATCAGTTAGGCTGGACCGCGCTGCCCGGCATGGATGACGGCAAGAACCAGATCGAGCAAAGGCGCATCGAATATCTGAAACTCCTGCGCCAGGTTCCGGCCATCACCGAGGTTGCCTGGATCGATGCTGGCGGACATGAGCAGTTGCATGTCTCCCGGCTGGCGATGGACAGGTTGCGCAGCGGCACCGACGTATCCGGGAGCGAGAATTTTGTCCAGGCCAGCGCCGGCAAGACGCACTACGGTGCCGTGTATTTCCGCAAAGGCACCGAACCCTATATGACGATCTCGCGACCGGCGCGCGGCGGTGGCGTCACCGAGGCCGAGGTGAATCTGAAATTCGTCTGGGAAGTCGTGTCGCGGATCAAGGTCGGCAAGGCAGGACTGGCTTATGTGATCGACTCCGCGGGCGCGCTGATTGCCCATCCGGATATCAGCCTGGTGCTGAAGAACACCGATCTCAAGGCACTGCCACAGGTTGCCGCGATGGGAGCAGAGCAGGACTCGTCACTCGGGCGCGACCTCAGCGGGAAGGAAGTATTTTCCGCACATGCTCTCATTCCAACACTCAAGTGGAGCGTGTTTGTCGAGACGCCGCGCAGCGAAATCCTTGAGGCGCTGTATGCCTCGATCCTGCGCACCGGCCTGCTGCTGATCGCCGGCCTGCTGGTCTCCGTCGTCGCCAGCTTCTTCCTTGCGCGTGCGCTGGTGCGGCCGCTGCGCGCCCTTCAGGAAGGTGCCGGCCGTATCGGTGCCGGCGAGCTGGACCGGCGCATCGAAGTCAAGACCGGCGACGAGCTGGAAAGCCTGGCCGAGCAGTTCAATACCATGGCAGTCCAGCTCAAGGAGTCATACACTGGTCTAGAACGCAAGGTCAACGAACGCACCAGCGAACTCACGGACGCGCTGGCGCAGCAGACAGCGACCGCCGAAATCCTGAAAGTCATGGGCGTTTCGGTCGATGATGCGATTCCGGTTTTCGACGTCATCCGCTCAAGCTGCGAGCGCCTGTTCGGTGGCATGTACGTCGCGGTCGTGATGGCCGACGATGAACGCAAGTGGATGGACTTCGCGCATCCCGTCGACGAGTTTCCCCAGGAGCTGAAGGCGATGTTTCCGGTCCCGCTGACCGAGGAATATCTCGGCCCGAGAGCCATTCTCCAACGCACCGTGGTACACGTACCCGATTCGCAGAGCCCCGACGTTCCCCCCCCGATGCGGCGCATCTGCGAGGCCTTGGGGTTCCATTCGGCCCTCATCGCGCCGCTGGTGCACGAAGGGCAGGGCATCGGGGGAATAATTATCTGGCGCGCCATCAGAGGACCTTTCAGCGAAAGCCAGATTGCGTTACTGAAAACCTTCGCCGATCAGGCGGTGATCGCCATCCAGAACGCGCGATTGTTCAATGACACCCAGGAAGCGCTGGAGCGGCAGACCGCGACGGCGGCAGTGTTGCGTGTCCTGGGCACGTCAATGACCGATACCCAGCCGGTGTTCGACGCCATCGTCAACAACTGCGGCAATCTGCTTCATGGCACCCGCGTCGTGCTCTTCATGACCGAGGGCGACCGCTTTCGTGGCCACGCAAGCAACGGCACGTTGACCGGCAAGCTGCACGCAATTAACGGTGAGAGCCCGATCGGGGCCTGCATCTCGGACATGTGCTTGATCCACCTGCCGGACCTGGAAGAAGCTGCGGAGAAATACCCGAGCATTCGTCAAATGGGCATGAAGGACGGCTTTCGCTCGGGGCTTTACACGCCCCTCCTGCGCGGCGGCCAGGCGATCGGTGCGCTTGTCGTCCTGCGCCGCGAGAAGGGCGCCTTCGACGACAAGGATATCGGGCTGCTCAGCACGTTTACCGATCAGGCGGTAATCGCCATCGAGAACGTGCGCCTGTTCAAGGAGATCGAGGAAAAGAATCGCCAGCTCGAACTCGCCGACCAGCACAAGAGCGACTTCCTGGCGAACATGAGCCATGAAATCCGCACCCCGATGAACGCCATCATCGGTATGAGCCACCTGGCGCTGAAGACCGAACTCAACCTGCGCCAGCGTGATTATGTGCAGAAGATCCAGCAGTCGGGTCAGCACCTGCTGGGCATCATCAACGACGTGCTGGATTTCTCCAAGATCGAGGCCGGGATGCTGAAAGTCGAGAGCGCCGAATTCGCCCTGGAAGGCCTGCTCGACAACGTCGCCAACCTGGTCTCCGAGAAGGCCGCGCAGCGCGGCCTGGAACTGGTCTTCGACGTGGCGCGCGACGTACCCCCGATGCTGGTGGGCGATGCGCTGCGTTTGAGTCAGATCCTGATCAATTACGCCAACAACGCCGTCAAGTTCACCGAGGCCGGCGAGATCGACGTGATCGTTCGCGTTCAGGAAAGGAGCGAATCCGAGGCGCTGCTGTATTTCGCGGTCAAGGATACCGGCATAGGCCTTGACGAGGAGCAGATCGGCCGCCTGTTCCAGAGCTTCCAGCAAGCCGATGCCTCGACCACCCGGAAGTATGGCGGCACCGGCCTGGGGCTGGCGATTTCCAAGCGACTTGCCGAACTGATGGGGGGCGCGGTGGGTGTCGAAAGCATCATCGGGCAAGGGTCAACATTCTGGTTCACCGCCCGGCTCGGGGTCGGCGCGGAAAGGTCAACGTCATTGTTGCGCCCGGATTTGCGCGAACGGCGGGTGCTGGTCGTCGACGACAATCAAAGCGCCCGCACCGTTCTCGCCGATATGCTGAGTGGCATGAGCTTTGTCGTCAGCGCAGTGGAATCCGGTCAGGCCGCAATCGCCGCGACCCGGGACGCCGATGCGGCGGGAGCGCCATTCGACGTAGTCCTGCTCGATTGGCAGATGCCCGGTATGGACGGCATCGAAACCGCGAAGCAGATCAGCGCCCTGCCGCTGAAGATCATTCCGCACTTGGCCATGGTGACGGCCTACGGTCGCGAGGACGTGCAGGCCGAGGCACTTGCGGCGGGGCTGGAGCAGGTGCTGACCAAGCCGGTAAATTCGTCGCTGATGTTCGATACCATGATCCGCCTGCTGGCTGGCGCCCAGGGCGAAACGCCGCTGGCCGCACCGGTGATCTCCAACGCACTCGAGGCAATGGCGGCGATCCACGGCGCGCGCGTCTTGCTGGCCGAAGACAATGCATTGAACCAGCAGGTTGCCACGGAACTGCTCAACGACGCGGGGCTGGTGGTGGACGTGGCGGACAACGGCCAGATCGCCGTCGGCATGGCACAGTCCGGAACCTACGACATCATCCTGATGGACATGCAGATGCCGGTACTCGACGGCGTCGACGCTACCCTCGCCATTCGCGCCCTGCCGGAGTTGCAGAATCTGCCCATAGTCGCCATGACCGCCAACGCCATGCAGGCCGATCGCGACCGCTGCCTGGATGCCGGCATGGTGGATTTCATCACCAAGCCGATCGAACCGGACGAACTGTTCCGCACCCTGCTGCGCTGGATCAAGCCCACCGGTGCCGTCGCGCCGGTCAAGGCGGCGGCCCCGTCTCGCGGAGTCAGCGATGGTCTTCCGGAGGTGATTCCCGGCCTCGACATCCAGGCCGGCTTGCGCCGGGTTCTCGGCAAGCGGCCGCGCTATATCGCGATGCTGCGCGGATTCGTGACCAACCAGACACAGGCGGGGCGGGAGATTCAGGCGGCGCTGGCGCAGGATGACGTCAAAGCGGCCGAGCGCATGGCGCACACCCTCAAAGGCCTGGCCGGCAATATCGGCGCGGGCGGATTGCAGCAGAAGGCGGGAGAGTTGGAAAAGCTGCTGCGCGAAGGAGCGGCGCCCAGGCAAGGCATGGAGGCGCTCGAAGCGCTGCAGGCGGCGCTGGATCAGCAACTGACCGCAATCACCGCGGCCTTGCCGGCGCAGGCTGACGCCGCGCCTGTTGCGGTCGACCCGGCGCTGCGCGACAGTGTGCTGGCCCAGCTGGACACGTTCCTGCGCGATGATGACCCGAAGGCGGAGAAGCTGCTCATCGAGCACGCGGCGTTATTGTCCACGGCCATGCCACAGCATTTTCGCCGGCTGAACGAAGCGGTCCGCCAATTCGATTTCGAACAAGCCCTCGCCGTGTTGACCGAGGCGACAAGGAAACCGTCATGAGTGATAGCCAAGACGCCGACCGCAGGCCGACGATCCTGGTCGTCGACGACACGCCGCAGAATTTGTCGCTGATGAGCGATCTGCTGGAAAACGATTACAAGGTGAAAGTTGCGGCGGGCGGCGTTCGCGCCCTGAAGATCGCTCGCTCCGAGGCGCCGCCGGACCTGATCCTGCTCGACATCATGATGCCCGACATGGACGGCTACGAAGTCTGCCGCCAGCTCAAGGCCGATCCTGCCACTTCAAGCATCCCGGTGATCTTTCTCACCGCCAAGACCGAGACGCAGGACGAACAACTTGGCCTGGGCCTGGGCGCAGTCGATTACATCACCAAGCCGATCAGCCCGCCGATCGTCCTGGCGCGGGTGCAGACCCATCTCACGCTCAAGGCCTCCGCCGACTTCCTGCGCGACAAGAATCTCTTCCTGGAGCAGGAGGTGGCGCGCCGCACCCTGGAAATCCGCGACATCCAGGATGTCACCATCCTGACCATGGCTTCGCTGGCGGAAACCCGTGACAACGAGACCGGCAATCACATCCTGCGCACCAAGTTTTATGTCCAGGCCCTGGCGCAGAAGCTACAGCATCATCCCCGGTTTTCCGCCTATCTCAGCGATACGATGATCGAGCTGCTGCTCAAGTCGGCGCCACTGCACGACATCGGCAAGGTCGGAATTCCGGATCGCATCCTGTTGAAGCCAGGCAAACTTGAGGCCGACGAATTCGAGATCATGAAGACCCACACCACCCAGGGGCGCGACGCCATCGAAAGCGCCGAGCGACGCCTCGGCAAGAACGTGCCCTTCCTGCATTGCGCCAAGGAAATTGCCTATTCGCACCAGGAGAAATGGGATGGCAGCGGCTATCCGCAGGGGCTCGCGGAGGATGCGATTCCGATTTCGGCGCGCCTGATGGCGGTGGCCGACGTGTATGACGCGCTGATCAGCCGGCGGGTATACAAGCCGGCGTTTACTCACGAGAAGGCCGTCGCCATCATGGCCGAAGGCCGCGGCCGGCATTTCGACCCGGACATCGTCGACGCCTTCGTGGCCATCCAGGAGGAATGCAGGACCATTGCCGCGCGCTATGCGAATGACGACGAAGAAGAAGGGGAACCTGCATGAGCCGTCGCGAAGATTTGCTTGCCGCTGCCGCTCCTGCGCCGGGTGGCGATTGCATTGCCGCACTCGCCTGACATCCCTAGCGAGGGAATCGCTGCATTCAGGAAACGCATGATCGAACTGGGCTGGGTCGAGGGCCGCAATACCGAGTATGTGTTGGCTTACGCAGGGGGGGACGCGCGTCGATACGAGCCGGTGATCGCAGAACTGCTGGCGCAGAGGCCCGATGTTCGTTACGCCTATTTCCGTTCCATGGCGCTGATCGCAAAAAAGCTTACGCAGGAGGTCCCGATCGTCTTCACGATCTCGAGCAAACCCAGAGAGAGCGGTCTGGTGGCAAGTCTGGCCAGGCCCGGCGGCAATGTCACAGGTGCCTCGACGCGCGCATATGAACTGGATGGCAAGCGCTTCGAGCTGCTGCTGGAGATCAAGCCAGGGATCCAGCACATGACCGTTTTGGTAAATCCCGGCCTCCCGGAGAGTGACATTTGTCGTATGGAAGCGCCTTCTTCGTCCGGCCTTGTCGCCATGATACATTCGCTTCCCTGGAGAAAATCGACTGACCGCTCCTGTTGTGGAATCGGTTCTTGCCTCGCCTTGCGCCGCTGATCCCGTTTCCCACTGCCTTCGCCGGTGAATCGCATTGGGCAGCGCCAGTACCGGTGTCCGTTGTGACACCGCCCCATGGGTTGGGGCACGCTGATTCAACGGGGGCAGCCTGTGAAACAGTTGATTCGGACAACCACAGTCTTACTCCTGAGTGCCACGATTCTTTCACTGGTCACCTGGCTGGTGTTGCTCCTGCCCGCATTTGGCGGGACAGTTGACGACGGACGACTGGATCGGATGAAGTAATCTCCGCAGTTTCTGAACGGCCGCTTTGAGAACACGCCGCCGTATGTCAGCAACATGTCCCTCAGTCGCGAATTGCACGACTATCCGGGCAGGCAAATCCGTGAGCCGACCTTTGAAGTGCCGTTGCTGAAAATTTCGACAGACGACCTTGGAAGACCCGTCCAGCGCGGGCTGCGCAACTGGTGACCAAGGCACGCCAGCGTGCTGGTGGAAATTGACGGTGTGCGCATCCTCACCGACCCGATGCTGTCGAAACGCGCATCGCCCTTCGAGTTCTCCGGCCCCGCGCGGCTGCATCCGGTTCCGCTGGCGCCGGATCAATGGAGAAACATTGATGCCGTGGTGACTTCTCACGACCACTTCAAAGCGATCCGTGAGCGGCTCGGCGCACCTGATATGGCACTGATCAAGGTGGGTGCCTACGGTGATACCTGGATGGACATTCACATGAACCCGGAATCTGCCGTTCAGGACAACCAGGATCTTGGCGCTGATGTCATGCTGCCGGTGCATTGGGCGACGTTCAATCTGGCTTGCCACGACTGGGCAGAACCGGTGGAGCGTACCTTGGCCGCGGCCAAGGACAACGACCTTCATTTGGTGACGCCTCGCGTCGGCGAGAAATTCGAGTTCGGCATTCCGTTTGAAAGCAAGCTGTGGTTTCTGCCACAGGGAAACTAGGAGCGCGCCCTCGCTAACTTGCGGCGATCATTGCAGAGCTGTCCGGGGTATGCCTGCCGGATACCTCCCATGGACTTTGCCCCGATAACATCGGCTTCCACTTGAGGCGATCGGACGCGCCAGGGCCTAGAGTCGGAGGCTTTAGCTCGATGGTCAATTTCATTGTTAAACGGGCCACGTCAGAATTCCGCCGCCAGATAGCTGCCCCCGGGGCAACGGGAACCCCGGGCCAGTTGCCGCGACCGGCAGATCGCCGAAAGCGGCGAAATGAATGTCAGCAGGAACACCGACAACCATCGTTCCCAGAATCGTAAACGTTTCTCCGCAGTAGCAATGTCGCAATAATAATTCTATAATACTAGAATCATGGAAACACTAAATGCCGCCGAACTCCTCGCCGCGCTCGGCCACGAATCCCGCCTCGCCATCTTCCGTCTATTGGTAGAAGCTGGGCCGGCAGGCATCAATGCCAGCGCCATTGGCGAACAACTTGAAATCCAGCCTGCCACCCTCTCATTTCACTTGTCGCACCTTAGTCGGGTTGGGCTGATCCGGGGCGAACGTGAAAGCCGTTTTATTCACTACTCGGTCGATTATTCGGCGATGGACGAACTGATCGCCTTCCTGACCAACAACTGCTGCCAGGGCAAGGTGTGCCTGCCCAAAACGGCTGAAGTGAGCACCACGGCCAAGCGTCGGGGAGGCAAACCTGCCTCTTCCTCAGCGAAGCGACAATGATGGCCGAAACCGCTTGCACGGGCAACTGATACACGCCATCGGCCATTGATGATCTGAAGCCTTCACCATGAAGAAGAAGACTGTCCTAATCCTTTGCACCGGAAACTCCTGCCGCTCCCAGATGGCAGAAGTTCTAATCAATCACGAATTGGGAAATCAGGTTCGCGCCCTGTCGGCCGGAACCAGGCCGCAATCCAAGGTGGCGGATTACGCCATAGAGGCCTTGAAACTGGCCGGACTGCCGACGGGCGGGCTGTATCCGAAGGATGTGGAAGCGGTGATGAATGAGGCAATTGACTTGGTCGTAACCGTTTGCGACAACGCCAAGGAAACCTGCCCGATCTTTCCCCGTCCTGTGCCGCGCATCCATCAGCCCTTCCACGATCCCCACGGTGAGCCGCTGGATAGCTTTGTCAAGGTACGCGACGACATCCGTGTGCGGTTGATCCACGCGGTACTTCAAGCACTCGATCTGTGAGGCACCGGAATGTCCATCCAATGTGAGGTAAACACTGAGGTCGCCGCCAGTGCGCCGATGAGCGTGTTCGAGCGCTTCCTGACGGTCTGGGTCTTCCTTTGTATCGTCGTCGGCATCGCCCTGGGCCAGTTCATCCCGGCACCATTTCAGCTGCTGGGCAAGCTGGAAGTGGCGCGGGTCAACCTCCCGGTCGGTCTTTTGATCTGGATCATGATCATCCCGATGCTGGTCAAGGTGGATTTTGGCGCATTGCACGAGGTTCGGCAGCATATCCGGGGCATTGGTGTAACCTTGTTCGTGAACTGGCTGGTGAAGCCATTCTCGATGGCCTTCCTGGGCTGGCTGTTCATTCGCAATCTGTTTGCGCCGATGTTGCCTGCCGACCAGCTCGACAGCTATATCGCCGGCCTGATCCTGCTCGCTGCCGCTCCCTGCACCGCGATGGTCTTCGTCTGGAGCCGGCTGTCCGACGGCGACCCGTTATTCACTCTATCGCAGGTGGCGCTCAACGACACCATCATGATCTTCGCCTTCGCGCCAATGGTCGGATTGCTGCTCGGCATTTCGGCCATTACGGTGCCTTGGGATACGCTGCTCACCTCCGTTGTTATCTATATCGTGATACCGCTGATCCTCGCCCAGCTCTGGCGCAAGTCCATGCTGGCAAAGGGCCACGGGCATTTCGAGGCGATGATGAGCAAAATCGGGCCGTTGTCAATCGCGGCTCTGTTAGCCACGCTGGTGCTCCTGTTCGCCTTCCAGGGACGTGCGATCATCGAGCAGCCGCTGGTCATCGCTCTGCTGGCGGTACCCATCCTGATCCAGGTCTTCTTCAATTCGGCACTGGCTTATTGGCTGAACCGTGCCGTTGGCGAGAAGCACAGCGTCGCTTGCCCATCGGCCTTGATTGGCGCCAGCAACTTTTTTGAACTGGCCGTCGCCGCCGCGATCAGCCTGTTCGGATTCGAATCCGGCGCGGCGCTGGCAACCGTGGTTGGCGTGCTGATCGAGGTGCCGGTCATGCTTCTGGTGGTCAAGGTCGTCAATGCGAGCAAAGGGTGGTACGAAAGAACACCATGAGCAACACCGCCATTCCGTCAAGGCCGGCTGTCGACTATCGCTTTCTCTGGCTCACACTGGCGACGATTGCTTGGGTTGTAGCCTACTCAAACCTCACGGGCTTGGCCGATGCCATCATTTTCGCGCTGGGTCTGGCACCTCAAACCCACTTCGGTGAGGCCGTGCACTTCTTCTCACTTCTTCTTCTACGACACCCCCAAGGTCTTGCTGCTGCTCACCGGGGTGGTGTTCGTCATGGGCGTCGTGCACACCTACGTCACCCCAGAGCGCACCCGCGCCTTGCTGTCGGGGCGACGCCTGGGCGTCGGCAACGTAATGGCGGCTTGCCTGGGAATCGTCACCCCGTTTTGCTCCTGCTCGGCTGTGCCACTGTTCATCGGGTTTCTGTCTGCGGGTGTTCCGATGGGAGTGACGTTCTCGTTTCTAATTTCCGCGCCTATGGTCAATGAAGTGGCGCTGGCGCTGCTGTTCGGCTTGTTTGGCTGGCAGGTCGCCGGGTTGTATCTGCTGCTCGGTATCACGGTTGCCATCATTGCGGGCTTGGTCATTGGACGACTTGGCATGGAACACCATCTTGAAGACTGGGTGCGGGCCATCCAATCCAGCCAGTCCGGCGAATATGAAAGTGAGGAAACGCACTGGGCACAACGTGTCGATGCCGGTGTTGTTTATGTAAAAGAGATTGTCGGCAAGGTATGGCCCTACATCGTGGTGGGCATTGCGCTTGGCGCGGGCATTCACGGTTACGTGCCCGAAGACTACCTGGCATCCATCATGGGCCGGGACGCCCCGTGGTGGTCGCTGCCCGCTGCCGTGGCCATCGGTGTCCCCATTTACTCCAATGCCGCGGGCATTCTCCCGATCATCGAGGCATTGATTGGCAAGGGTGCCGCGTTGGGCACCGTGCTCGCCTTCATGATGAGCGTGATCGCACTCTCGCTTCCGGAAATGATCATCCTGCGTAAGGTATTGAAAGTGCCACTCATCGCCACCTTCGCGGGGGTCGTGGCCGCGGGCATTCTCCTCGTTGGTATCCTCTTCAACACTGTTCTTTAAGGAAGCGGCCAAGTTCAATGCCCGGTGTGAGTCACATGGAGAATCCGCAATGAAAAACATAAAGATTCTCGGCACAGGCTGCACGAACTGCCAAAACACCGCGAAACTGGTCGCTGAAGTGGCCAAGGCGAATGGGATCAGCATCGAACTGGAAAAGGTCGAGGACCCGCAGACGATCATGGCCTATGGCGTGATGAGCACGCCCGGAGTGGTGATCGACGGCAAAGTGGTGCATGCCGGAGGGGTGCCGAGCCGCACCAAGGTAGAAAGCTGGTTCTGATGGGCATGCCTGCGGCCGACCTCGATTCGGTAATCAGTGGCAGCAACACCTCCACAAGCAGCCTTTCGTAACATCGAATCCACAACGGCTCTTCAGGGTCGTCATTCCCCATTCAGTTTCGCAGTTTCACTGCCTGAGAGCAGTCGGTAATGCGAGTGTCGCACCGTCAGGATCGCTACGCGTCGCTTTCACTGCCACCTTCGCCGATTCGTGATCGGGCCGAGGCGCCAGCTTATAATCGCCGCTTCCGTCGCCGTGATCATTTGTCATGTCCCTCGCCGTCCTCAAGTCACGCGCCCTGTCCGGCATGGATGCGCCGGAAGTCACCGTCGAGGTGCATCTCGCGCCGGGACTGCCCGGCTTCACGCTGGTCGGCCTGCCGGACACGGAGGTGAAGGAGGCGCGCGACCGGGTGCGCGCGGCAATCCAGAATTGCCGCTTCGAATTTCCGCAACGGCGCATCACGGTGAATCTGGCGCCCGCCGATCTTCCCAAGGAATCCGGGCGTTTCGACCTGCCGATCGCCCTGGGTATCCTGATCGCCTCGGGGCAGGTCAAAGGCACGGACCTGGAAAACTACGAATTTGCCGGCGAGTTGGCGCTGGGTGGCGAACTGCGAGCGATTCGCGGCGCACTGGCGATGTGCGCCGCGATGTCCAGCAGCGAAGCGCCAAGGCGAAGTTTCGTGCTGCCGGCCGACAGCGCTCCTGAAGCGTCTTTGGTGGGTTCCGCCCGCATACTCCCGGCGCGCAGCCTGCTGGAAGTCTGTGCTCATCTCAACGGCCAACAGACGATCCTGCCATACGCCGGCGCAGCCTTGCTGGCCGAGCCAGACTATCCGGATCTCGCCGAAGTCAAAGGGCAGGCGCAAGCCAAGCGCGCTCTGGAAGTCGCTGCGGCTGGCAGCCACAGCTTGCTGCTGTCCGGGCCGCCGGGTACGGGCAAGTCGATGCTGGCGAGTCGCTTTCCCGGCATTCTGCCGGCGATGACCGAAATCGAAGCTTTGGAAAGCGCCGCGGTCCAATCCCTGGCCGGCAGCTTTCGCATCGAGGACTGGGGTCGCCGACCGTTCCGCGCGCCGCATCACTCGGCGTCCGGCGCGGCGCTGGTCGGCGGCGGCAGCGTGCCGCGCCCGGGGGAGATTTCGCTGGCGCATCAGGGAGTACTCTTTCTGGATGAACTGGTCGAGTTCGAAAGACGCGTGCTGGAGGCGTTGCGCGAGCCGCTCGAAAGCGGTCACATCTGCGTTTCCAGGGCCGCGCGGCGCGCCGATTTTCCCGCCCGCTTCCAGTTGGTGGCGGCGATGAATCCCTGAGGATTCGTTGCTCTATTGCCCCGGTTTGAGGGGGTACTAGGGGGAGAACTTCCCCCTGATTTATTGGGGGTTCCATTGCTATGACC
>Ga0163199_1000256_pt1 | contig 33548 bp, 27 predicted proteins | sample PL_2010_150m_FD_113537 | JGI IMG/M metagenome (GOLD analysis project Ga0163199, IMG submission 113537) | Freshwater microbial communities from Powell Lake, British Columbia, Canada to study Microbial Dark Matter (Phase II) - PL_2010_150m | ecosystem: Environmental > Aquatic > Freshwater > Lake ...
AGTTGCTGCGAAGTCAGATCGCTGTTAGCACTGCTGACGCTGTGCAGCGGCTCATGGCTCTCGGGAATCAGAATTTGTACGGCCGCTTTTCGGCGGCGAATCCCGATAGGCGACGGTCTCTTGTGTGCCCGGAGCGGTCACAGACAGGTTGGTTTTACTCAATCAGAAGCAGCCACTCCGGCCCGCCTATGCCGCTGCCAGAAGGCTTTCGTATGGAATGTGCAATCCATCGTGCAGGCGCTTCACCATCTGCAGGCTGAGCCGACGCTTGCGGTTCAACACTTCAGAGACCCGGCCACTCGACCCAATATAGCGCTCAAGATCCTTAGGGGTAAGCCCCTGCTGTTCCATCCTGAACTTGATGGCCTCGACCGGATCTGCAGGGCTCGTCGGGAAATGCTTGTGTTCATAGGCCTCAATCAGCATGACAAGAATTTCCATCTCGTCCGCCTCGGGTGTTCCCTCCTCGGCCTGGAACACGCACTCCAGACGTTTGAACGCATCACGTAAATCGTCTTCACTGCGGATTGGCTTAATATTCATTGACGGTCTCCACATTGATTTGGTCATACCGCGCATGGGTTCCAACAAACTTCACCCAGGCAATCCCCGCTCGATACTGCATTTCCACGACCAATCGATACTTGTTCCCTGCAATATTGAACACGACCCGATTGCCGGCGCAGATACTTGCGCTGCTGTATTGATCTTTTATGTCCTGCGGGGTTTTCCATTCAGCCTTGATCGCTTCGTCGTACCAGCTTTGCAAAGCACCTTGCGAATCGGCATGCCTGGGCTGACTCCAAAACTTGACCAACGAACTCTTGGCTACCACCCCCCTCGAAAAGGTAAAATTAGCCGAATGTGCTCGCAATCGGCCGTCGAATTCGATTAAGCGGCAATCTTCGTGGCGCGCGTAGCGTCACCGCGTCCGGCCAAGAGGCCAGCCACCGAAATATCTTCGTCGAGTTCGTCCCAATGCATGCCGTTAATCGACAGCTCACATTTTTGGCGCTGCTCCGGTGCTGCATGCAATAGCTTGGGAAACCACGCCAATGGGATGCCGAGTGAGCGGCCGTCCGACAACTCGACCCACATGCTGTTATCGTCAAACCGCACCGATTTAGCAGAAGTGTTCATTCCATGCCCTTTCAATAAGCGCTACGTTTTGCTCAACGACTTCCGCCAGTTCGCGCAACGTTCCAGCATCAAAACCATCGCTGCCACTGAGATGAACCATTGGATACAACCAAAATTTCGCTTCGCCATCACTACCGCGAACATGTACGTGTAACGGTTCTCGCGGACTACCTTCATTTGAATAGAAGAAGAACCGATAACCTTTATAATGAAAGATGACTGGCATAGCGTTCCTTGTTAAGCGTGGGTCATTTCTCGTTGTTGCGCGAGATACGTAAAGAATATTCGTCGTCCGACGCCGACAACTTTGCAGACTTCGTCGGCCGTCTTCCCGGAATTCTCATAGAGCACTTTGGCATTTTCCAATTTGACGACATCGGTACGTGGCCTGCCTCCTGTTTTACCGCGTGCTTTTGCCGATGCTCGGCCAGCAGAGGCCCGTTCAGCCCGCAGCTCACGTTCCATCTGGTGGATAGCGCCCATCATCGACAGGAAACATCGACCAGTGGCAGTGCTGGTATCAATATTTTCGCGCAATGAAACCAGGTGGATCTGCTTCTGCTCCAGTAATTGCGCCGTTTCCAGCAGGTTGATCAAGGAGCGCGTCATGCGGCTCAGTTCCGTCACGACCAGCGCGTCGCCAGGACGGACATATTCCATCAGTTGATCCCAGCCGGGCCGATCCATTCTGGAACCCGTCATCTTGTCGGAGAATATCTTCTTGCAACCTGCCTTTTGCAAGGCATCCAACTGCGAATCCAGATTCTGGCCGGCGCTACTGACACGGGCATAGCCAATTCGATGCGGACCCTGGTTCGCGAGAATGGATTGTCGAGCGTCCATAGTGCAAAAAGGTAGCACATATTTGTGGAAATTGCATTTTGTTTTCCGCAACGGTTTTCGCACTGGAAACTCGCCTGCCAGTACAATCCAAAGCTCTTAAAACGTGTCGTGCAAAAAGTGTACTTCTTGCACTCGCTGAAAGTGCATCGCGCATGGCCAACTCCCGCCGCCTATCGATCCTGTCCACTCAGGAAATCGACGATCTTTTCGCCCTGCCACGCTTTACGGAGAATGATCGGCTCTTCTTCTTCGACCTGAACCCGGCAGAGCGCGATCTGGTCGACAGCGTGTATACGATCTCCGTAGCAGCTCACCTGATTCTGCAGCTCGGGCAGTTCAAGGCCAAGCGCCAGTTCTTCGTCTACACGCGCGAGGATGCGCTTGACGACCTGGAACATATCCGCCATCGCTATTTCCCAGCGCGGGATAGTGGCGAAATCAAGATGCTTTCAAAACCGACACGCCTCGAACAACAGCAAGTCATTCTCAAACTGTTCGACTATCAGATCTGTGACGCCGCCGCCAAGTCGGAGCTTGAACAGAAGGCGCGGCGTGTGGCGACGCGGTCAACCCTGCCAATTTTCATTCTGCGCGAGGCGTTGCAACACCTGACTAATCAGCGCATTGTCGCTCCTGGCTACAGCTATTTGCAGGATATGGTCGGGCGAACGGTTTCCGGCGAACGCCAGCGAGTCACCCATTTGCTCGGCCAAGCGCTGACGCCCGCAGTTGAGCAGCAACTGGAACAATTGCTTCAGGCCGACGAGGGCATGTACCGCATCAGTGCGCTCAAGCACGAGCCGAGGGATTTCAGCTATGGTGAATTGCGCCAAGAGGTCGGACGGCGCAAGTTTTTCCAGCAATTGTACGAGTTCGGCCAGACCTTTCTGGCTCAAGCTGGCCTGTCCAACGAGAGCGTGAAATATTACGCTTCGCTGATTCAGTTTTACACGGTCTACAAGCTTCAGCGCATGGCGGCACCGACGACCCGCTTGTATCTGCTGTGTTTCGCCTATCACCGCTTTCGCCAGATCAACGACAACTTGATCGACGCGTTCATTTATCTCATCGATCAATACGAGCAGCAAGCCAAGCTTGCCTCCGAGACGGCTGCTGTGAAGGCCATGACCGAGGCAAGCGCCAGCTTGCAGGCGGCAGGTCAGGTGCTGAACCTGTTTATTGACGAGTCGATACCTGGCAAAACCCCATTTTCAACAGTCAAGAAAAAGGCGTTTTCCCTACTCGAAGCCGAGCGCTTTGCCCAAGTTTCCGAGTACATGCGCAACTTCGAGTTCGACAAAACCGCATTTGAATGGTCGTACTACGGCACGCTGCAATACAAGTTCAAGCTCAACCTGCGCCATTTGTTCTGCAACCTCGATTTCGTCGGCATGACCGACGATGCGCCACTTCTGGAAGCCGTCGCATTCATGCAGGAACTCCTGCGCCAGGGCAAGTCACCACGCCAGGCGAAACCAACAGACTTTCCCGCCGGCATCATCGTGAAAGGCTTGCAGCGCTATATGTACACCGAGGCAAAAAAGCGCAAAGACAAGTTACTCGAAGTCGACCGCTACGAGTTCCTGGTCTATCGTCTGCTGCGCAATGCACTGGAGGCGGGCGACGTATACGTTCGGGACAGTAACGATTTTCGCAGTTTTGAGGACGACCTGATCAGCGCCGAGCGCTGGAAAGACAAAGAGGCAATCCTGCGTGAGATCGGCGCGCCGATTTTGCTGGCGCCGATTGAAGAAACACTGGCAGCTTACCGCAAAGAGCTGGACGCCAAGTTCAAGCGTGTGAACGAGCGCATCGAGAATGGCGACAACAAACATATCAAGGTCACCGGCGCCGGTGACAAACGCCGTTGGACCCTGATATATCCCGCTGACGAGGAACCGATCAACAGTCCGTTCTACGGCCAGTTGCCGGGCATTAGCATTGCCGATCTGCTATGGTTCGTTGCCCAAGAAACGGGCTATCTGAGCGCTTTCACCCACGTCCTGGAACGCTACGTCAAGCAGGAAGCGGATCCGCGCCTCCTCCTTGCCTGCATCGTCGCCATGGGCACTAATATGGGCCTGTGGAAAATGGCTGAGGTGTCTGGCCTCAGTTATTCATCATTGCTGACGACAGCGCGCAATTTTTTGCGAGCGGAAACGCTGCACGCCGGAAACGACGGAATCTCGAACGTGACGGCCAAGCTTCCCATGTTCCAACAGTATGATATCGACGAACAGAAGCATTCCAGCAGTGACGGCCAGCGCATCGAAACTCAGATCAACACCATCAACGCCCGGCATGCCAGCAAATATTATGGGTTGAAGAAAGGGGTGAGCGGCTATACGTTGGTGTTCAACCACGTGCCTTGCAATGCGAAAGTCATAGGTACGCACGAACACGAGTCACATTTCGTCTTCGACATCTTGCACAACAACACGATGGATATTCGGCCGGAACGACACTCCACGGATACCCACGGCGCCAATCAAGTGAATTACATTACTCTGGAGGTGTTCGGTTACCAGTTCGCGCCGCGTTACCGTGACTTACACAAGAAGATGACCGGTCTGGTCGGCTTCCACCACCCGAACCACTATGCCGATTATCTGATCAAGCCTGCGCACAAGGCCCTTGAGGCGTTGATCGTCAAGGAGTGGCCGAACGTCCAACGAATCTTCGCGTCCCTTGCACAAAAGGAGGTGACGCAAGCGACGATCGTGCGTAAGCTGAGTTCGTATGCCCGGCAAAACCAGACCAAGAAAGCATTATGGGAGCTGGATAATATTCGCAGGACGAACCACATCCTCAATTTTATCGATGATCCGGTACTTCGCCAGAGCATTCAGAAAGCCCTCAATCGCGGCGAGGCTTACCACCGCATGCGGCGTGCAATTTCATACGTCAATTCCGGCAAGTTTCGCGTAAAAACCGAGGCGGAGCAGCAAATATGGAACGAGTGCTCGCGGCTGATTGCCAACGCAATCATTTATTACAATACGCTGATCTTATCGCGGGTATACGAGCAGAAACTTGCAGCAGGCGACGAGGAAGCCATCAAGATTCTCAGGAAGACTTCACCTGTTGCCTGGCGCAATGTCAATATGTTCGGTAACTTTGACTTCACGGCGGGCGCTTCGCCGGTTGACATCGAGGCCATGGCGGAGTGCTTTAACAACCCGGATTTCTGGCGTCGCTCTATGCAGGAAGAGGACGATGGCGGGCTTGAATAGCCAATTTTACCTTTTCGAGGGGTTGGGCATTAATAGCCCTCCTGGACTTGTGCTCCCGGCGGTCCGGCAAAAGGCTCATGCGCAGCAATTTTTGATCATTCCAGCGCATAATCACCAAGCATTTCCGGCAACCCGCTGATACAGCTTGGTTTTTATCGATTCAGCCTATTACGGGCGCCGCTCAGTACCAAATTTACTTACGCAAAAGTACCAGATTTACTTTTAACTACGGTTTGGGCTTAGAACCCCGTTTTGCGCTCCCACCCTAAACGACGGGCAGCTTCCTCACGATCCCCACCACAACGGCCGAGCACTTTGGCGGCGGCTTCCGCCTCCTCCGTAGGACTCATATCCGCGCGCTGCACATTCTCGATCAAAGAAACTTCGTCAGCTTCCTCATCGGGTCGCGGCTGTACTCAAAGATGTCGAGTTGCATGGGGGAGGTCGACAGCGTCGTCCCGTGATCGGTCTACGCGGAAACAACTCTGATCCAAAAATCCTGACGGGCTGTACATTGGAATGGCGAATGATTATGCCATCGCCGACCAGGCGACAAGCGCAAGCCTCCGCCTGAATGTTCCGATCGACGCTTAATATTAGCGCGTACTGATATATAAAGGCCAGGCGAAATAATACGTAGGTCGAGCGAAAAATCTTGCACAAGCGGTAATTAGTGATACTATATGAAACAACAAGCGGCACCAAATGATAAAAGTGAACGGAATGCCACCATGAACCAGGCGACCATGATCTACTGCACAACCCGCGAAGCGGCGAAAATGCTGGGCGTTTCCTTGCGCACGGTGCAGCTCTGGGCGGAAAGCGGCCTGGTCGAAGCCTGGAAGACCGAAGGCGGGCATCGCCGCATCAGCCGTACCTCGGTGCAGCGCCTGCTACAGGGCGACAATTACCCCCTGCCGAAATTAGCCGTGCCGGAACAGCGCTTCGAGCGGCTCAAGATTCTGGTTGTCGAAGACGACAGCGTGCTGCTCAAGCTCTACAAGACAGTTATCGCCAGCTGGAACCTGCCGGTGGACCTGATTACCGCCGGCACGGGTGTCGAAGGCCTGATCCGCGTCGGTCGCGATGCGCCGGACCTGATGATTACCGACCTTTCGATGCCGGGCATGGACGGCTTCGAACTGATCCGCAGCCTCGCAACCTCGTCCTTCCGTGAAGGAATGGAGATCGTCGTCGTCACCGGCCTCGATGCCGCCGATGTGGCGGCGCGTGGCGGTTTGCCCGAGGGTGTCCGCCTGTTTCCCAAGCCGGTCCCTTTCGCCGAGCTGCGCGCCATCGTCGCCGGAATGCTCGAGCACAGAGCCTCCTACCTCTAAGGAATCGATCATGTCTCTGCCCAAGCCAATGCCAGCCGCCAGCACCACCGGGAAAATCGACGCCGGTAACGCTAAGGTCGTGGCACCGGTTCCGGCCGAAACCGGCATCGACAACTTCCTCAGCCTGATGCAGCGGGAACTGGTGGCACCACTGGGCAAGGTCGTCGAACTCGCGACGCGCCTCGAGGAACTGCGTGCCGCCGGCTACCTGCCGGCCACCCTGGCAGGAGAGAAAGCCTTTGCCGAACTGGCAGAAGTTTCAAGACACAGCGCGGATACCGCCGCGCGGCTGATCGACCTCGGCGAATTGCTGGTCGGCGCGCCGATTCTCGCCGACCAGCACATCCTGCTCGCCGGCCGCGTAGCGGCGGCAGCAGCCGGGTTATCCGGGGCCGCGATCGAACGCAATGTCGGCATTCGCCTTGATGAAAGGCACTCCAACCTTGCACCGATCTATGGCAGTGCGCACTGGCTCGACCTCGCCCTGCGGCGGCTGCTCGGTCTACTGGTCGAGGCCGCACCCGCCGGCACGCATGTGCTGGCGCGTCTGCGCCAGGTGGGTTTTCATCAGCTTCTGACCGCCAGCATCAACCACAACCAGCCCGCGCCGATCACCCTCGACCTGCTCAAGACAGCGTCGGGTTTCGGGGCAAAGTCCGCGCTGGCTGCCGCCAACCGTGTCGAGATGCTCGATCTGGCGCTGGCGACCGCCGTCGTCGAATTACACGGCGGCTCGCTCAAGGCCGATGTTACCGAAGACGGCGCGCTCAACCAATTCACCCTGACCCTGCCGACCGGCCAGCCGCAGGCGCTGCGCCAACGGCCCGACTGCGCCAATTGCCCATCCATGCACCAGGCCGAGCAGTTCGCCCAGGACATCGGCGAATTGCTCAACGCCCTGCAAACCAAACAGCTGCCTATCTCCACCGGGAGCCGCAAATGAAAAAAGTGTTGATCGTCGATGACCAGGACACCATCCGCAAGATGCTCAGGCTGACCCTGTCCGGCCGCTATGAACTGTATGAGGCGGCGGAAGCCTCGGAAGCCTGGGAAATCCTGCGCCGCGTGCGTCCGCAGGCCGTCATCCTGGACATCATGATGCCGGGCGAAATGGACGGCTACCAGCTGTGCGAAAAGCTCAAGGCCGACCGCGATCTGCGCCGCACCCACGTCGTCATGGTCACGGCCCGCGGTCAGGAAGCCGACCGCCAGAAGGGCATGGCAGCCGGCGCCGATTCCTATTTCGTCAAGCCTTTCAGCCCCCTGGCGCTGGCGCGCCATCTGGAGCAGGCCTTGCTGGCCGATGGAGAGGCGCCGTGACTGTCGTCGATCCCGTACTGGGAGATCTGATTGATTTAACGCTCTGGCGGACCAACTTGCAGCTGGATTGCTATGCCGAGGATTTTGGCGAGCTGCTCACCGAATACCAGGACATCAAGAAGCAGTTCGACCACGCCCTGCGCGCCGGGCCGCTCGCCGGCGAAATCCAGCGCAACCTGGAAGAACTGCTGCGCGGCATGGAAGGGGTCGGCGTGGTCCTTACCGATTGCGACGGCATCATTCGCGAAGCCAGCGCGACCGCCGCGGCGATACTGGGGCACATCCCCCAGGCGGTGCGCGGCCTGCCGCTCGCGCTGTTTGTCGCCGAAGACGACAGAAAGATCATCGCCGATGTCGTGCTGACCCTGGGCAAGACCGCGGTCGAGGTGAGCCTGAAGCACAGCGACGGCTCGAAGCTGGTCGGCCGCGCCCTGCGTGTCCCCGACCCGAAACAGGGATATCGCATCCACTGGCTGCTGCGCAAGGCTGACGAAGCCGACGACGGCGCGGTACTCGCCAACCTGTTTTCGGAGGTCTACGCCCGGTCGAGCAACGGCATCATGGTCACCGACGAGCATGGCACCGTGCTTTCCGTCAATCCGGCCTTCAGAGACATCACCGGCTACGCCGAAACCGAAATCGTCGGCGGCAAGCCCAGCCTGCTTTCATCCGGACGTCATGACCGGGCCTTCTACGCCGGGATGTGGCGGGAGCTGGCGGCTCGCGGACAGTGGCAGGGCGAAATCTGGAACCGGCGCAAGAACGGCGAGATCTACCTCGAGTGGCTGCACATCGTCGCGACGGACGGCGACCGGGTCGGGCCCGTGCAGTACATCGCCATGTTCTACGACGTCGGGCATTTCAACAACGCCAGGGATCGCATCTACGAACTGGCCAACCACGATTCGCTGACCGGCCTGCCCAACCGCGCGCTGTGCAAGGATCGCCTGCAGCAGTCGATCGTCCAGGCGCGTCGTGCCAATGCCAGCGTCGGACTGCTGTTCATCGACCTCGACCGCTTCAAGGAAGTCAACGACACGCTCGGCCACGCGGTCGGCGACCAGCTGCTGATGGACTTTTCCTGGCGCCTGGTGCATGCCATTCGCGACGGCGACACGGCCGCCCGCCTCGGCGGCGACGAGTTCGTCGTCATCGCGCAGGGCCTCGCTCGCGAGAGCGACATCCGCATCGTCGCCGACAAGATCATCCAGTCGCTGGCCGAGCCCTTCGTCATCGAGGGGCGCGACCTCTACGTCGGTGCCAGCGTCGGCGTCGCGGTCTACCCGACCCACGGCGACAGCGCCGACGACCTGTTGCGGCAGGCCGATACGGCCATGTACGCGGCCAAGGGCGATGGCGGCAACGCCTGCTATTTCTTCGACGACACGCTCGAACACCACCGCTCGCAGCGGCTCGACCTCGAAGGCGGCTTGCGTCGCGCGCTGGCCCAGGGCCAGCTGCGCCTGGCCTATCAGCCGCAGGTGTCGGCCAGCGACGGCCGCCTGGTGGGTGTCGAGGCTCTGCTGCGCTGGGAGCGGCCCGGATACGGCAACGTGCCGCCGGACCAGTTCATCCCGCTGGCCGAAGAAACCGGCCTGATCCTGCCGATCGGAGAGTGGGTGCTGCGCGCCGCCTGCCTGCAACTCGCTGCCTGGCGCAGTGAAGGTCTGCCGCCCCTGCGCATGGCCGTAAACGTCACCGCGCGCCAGTTGAACGACAGCGACTTCGCCCGCCGCGTGATCGCCGTCCTGGAAGAAACCGGCACGCCGCCGGACCGGCTGGAGATCGAAATCACCGAAAGCCAGTTGATGGAGAAGCTGCATGGCGGTCAGGCCAATCTGAAGCAGCTGCGCGCTCTTGGCGTGACGGTCGCGGTCGACGATTTCGGCACCGGTTACTCCAGTCTTGGCCGGATTTGCAGCCTGCCGATCGACCGCATCAAGATCGACAAGTCGTTTGTGATTGATCTCAACACCAATGGCAATTCCTACGCGGTCGCCCATGCCATCATCGCCATGGCCAATGCCCTGCGTCTCGAGGTGATCGCCGAAGGTGTCGAGCTCCAGGAACAGGCGGATCTGCTGGCCGGCATCCACTGTCACGAATTCCAGGGTTACCTGTTTGGCAAGCCGCAGCCACCCGAAGCGATCGCGGCCCTGTTGAAACTGCAAGAAGGAGAGGAAAAATGACCATGCAAAAGCTGTTGATCGTCGATGACCAGGAAGACCTGCGCAAGATGCTGCGGATCGCCCTCGGTTATGGCAAGTACCAGCTGTTCGAGGCCACCGATGGCGAGTCCGCGCTGGCCCTCGCCCGTGCCGAAAAGCCGGATGTCATCCTGCTCGACGTCATGATGCCCGGCAGTCTCGACGGCATCGCGGTCTGCCAGGCGATCAAGACCGATCCGGAACTGGCGCACTGTTTCGTCATCATGCTCACCGCGCGCGGCCAGGCAGCCGACTATGTCGACGGCAATGACGCCGGCGCCGATGCCTACATGGTGAAGCCGTTCAGTCCGGCCAGGCTGATCGAGGTGGTCGAGATGCGCGAGAAGCTCCCCAAGCCGGTCCGCGCCTACGGCTTTTGAACCGGTGGGCATCCGCGACATGAACACAGAACTGGCCTTGCGCAAAAGCGAGGCGCTCGCCAACCAGATCATCGAGAACGCGCCCGATCCGATGCTGCTGGTCGACGCGAACGGTTGCATCCTGCGCTTGAACGCGCGTGTCGAGGCCGTGTTCGGCTACGCGCAAAGCGAACTGCTGGGCCAGGCCGTTGAAATCCTGATTCCGGATGCGCTGCGCGAGCAGCATCGGCGGCAACACCGCAAGGAATACGCCCACCATCCCGAGACAAAGGCCATGGGCACCGGGCGCCAATTCGCCGCCCGGCACAAGGACGGCAGCGAGCTGTTCGTCGAAATCAGCCTCGCCCCCCTCGAATCGGGCGATGCCCTACAGGTCATCGTCATCCTGCGGGATGTCACGGAGCGCCGGAAAGTCGACGCCGCACTGGCCGATCGCAACGCGCAGTTGGCTACCCTGTTCCAGTTGAGTCCCGACGGACTGGTGTCGTTCAACCGCGCGGGCCGGGTGAAATTCGTCAATCCGGCCTTCCTGCGCATGACCGGGCTGCTGGCGGCGGAGGTGGTCGGCCAGCCGCTGGGGGAGCTGGAACGCCGGCTGCGGGAACTGGCCGAAACCCCGGAGCAATGGCCGGGCCTCGCCGCTTGTTTTCCCTCGCAAGAAGTCGGCGCTGACGGGACGGCGGCCGGCGGGCAAGGGCCACGCCGCCTGCTGGCCTTGCGCCGGCCGCGCACCGCCGTACTGGATATCCGCGGCGTCCACAGCGATGCTGCTTCCGTGAGTCGATTGCTGTATGTGCGCGATGTCACTCACGAGGTCGAGGTCGACCGCATGAAGAGCGAATTCCTCTCCCACGCCGCCCACGAACTGCGCACACCGATGGCCAGCATCTACGGCTTCAGCGAACTGCTGATAAGCCGGGAGTTCGACGCGGCGACACGCCACGATCTGCTGACCTCCATCCACAAACAGACCGCGTGGCTGATCGAGATCATCAACGAACTGCTCGATCTGACCCGCATCGAAGAGCGCCGTGGCAAGGACTTCATGATCGAGGCGGTGCCGCTGCCGCCGCTGGTCGGCGAGGGGGTCGCGGCGATGCAGATCGACCCCGCGCGCTGGCCGCTAAGCGTGGCCATCACGGACGACCTGCCGCCGGCGCGGGCGGACGCGGCCAAGCTGCGCCAGGCGCTGACCAATGTGCTGGGCAATGCGGTGAAGTATTCCCCGGCCGGCGGCGCCATCGAGGTTCGCGGCGTCACCCGCGTGGTCGATCGCCAGCCCCAGGTCGGCATCGCCGTCACCGACCACGGCATCGGCATGACGCCGGACCAGGCCGCCCGCGTCGGCGAACGCTTCTACCGCGCCGATACCTCCGGCAACATCCCCGGCACCGGGCTGGGCATGAGCATTGCCAAGGAGATCGTCGAACTGCTCGGCGGACAGGTCGACATCGGCAGCAAAGTCGGCGCTGGCACCACGGTGACCCTGTGGCTGCCGGCGGCGAGTGTCGACGGCGAGCACCCAGCCCGACCCCTTTCACCGGAATCATTCCAGGAGCACAAACCATGAGCCGCAAGACAACGATACTCATCGTCGACGACGATCCCGACCTGCGCAAGCTACTGCGCCTGGCCCTCGACAACGGCATGCGGAAAATTCACGAGGTAGACACGGCACTGGGCGGTCTGCACATGGCCCGCGATACCTTGCCCGACATCCTGCTGCTCGACATCGGCCTGCCCGGGAATTTCGACGGCTTTACCCTGTGCGAGGCGCTGGCCAGGGAACCCGCGTTGCGGCACGTCAAGGTGGTGATCATCAGTGGCCACAATGCCAGCGAAGACCTCGAGCGGGCCGAACGGCTCGGCGTTGACGCCTATCTGGTCAAGCCCTTGTCGCCGAACACCCTCGTCGAACTCGTCGAACAACTGGAAACCCCGTCGCAAGGAATGCGGGTGGTCGCCGCCGACCCCGGCCCTGCCGATCCTGCCGACCAAGCCGCCTGAAAGGAACCGCCATGACTATCATTTCCCGTTTCTGCCTGCTTGCCGCCATGCTCCTGCTGACGCTGCCGACCCTGGCCCGCGCCGACGACCTGAAGGAAATCCAGGCGCGCGGCGAACTGCGCCACCTCGGCATCCGCTACGCGAATTTCGTCACCGGCGCCGGCGACGGCTTCGATGTCGAACTGGCACAGGGCTTCGCCCGGCACATCGGCGTCAAATACACGCTGGTCTATTCCGACTTCTACAACATCATCCGCGACCTGCTGGGCAAGGATGTGACGGTCAAGGACGGCCAGGCCACGCTGTCCGGCAGCCATCCGGTCAAGGGCGACATGATCGCCACCGGCTTCACCGTGCTGCCCTGGCGCAAGCAGGTGCTGCTGTACTCCGACCCGACCTTTCCCACCCAGGTATTTCTGGTGGCGCGAGCCGAAGCCGCCCAGAAGCCGCTCGCCGGCAACCAGAGCCTGGCAAAAGACATCCAGGACACCAAGGCCATGATCGGCAGTAAGAGCCTGCTGGTCATGGAAAAAACCTGCCTCGATCCGGCCGGCTACGGTCTCAAGGGCGCGGGTCTCGACCTGCGCGCCTACACCAAGAGCACCAACATCAACGAAATGGTGCCGGCCATGTTGAACGGCGAAGCCGAATACACGCTGCTCGACGTGGCCGATGTGCTGCTCGACCTGAAAAAATGGGCCGGCCGCATCAAGGTGCTCGGCCCGGTTTCCGAAGAGCAGGAAATGGCCGCCGCCTTTCCGCCGTCCTCGCCGCAACTGCGCGACGCCTTCAACGACTACTTGCGCAAGATCAAGGCCGACGGCAGCTACGACAAGCTCGCCCGCAAGTATTACCCCGGCATCCACCGCTATTTCCCGGCATTCTTCGCCAGACTCAAGTAAGTCATGAAACAAGGCGCCGTCTCCCTGCTGCACCGCCTGCTGCTGCGCTGGCCGCTGCTGCTGGCGCTGGCGTTCACGGTGTATTCGGCGGCCTTGCTGACCTACGCGTTCGGCTCCTGGCAGCGCATGCGGCAGGATGCGAACAGCTTTCTGGTGGCGGATAACCTGCGGCGCGCGATGACGCTGGCCGACCTGGCCGGCGACATTCGCAACACGGCGGTCGCGCACGCCGACATCCACGAGATGCGCGCCTACCTCAGTAATCGCGATCTCGGCATGTCGCCGCGTTATGGCCTGAACGCGGGGCTGGCCGCGATCGATGCGCGCTTCCAGCAACTCGCCGAGCAGGCCGGGCAGCGCTGGGCGATCGCCACGCCGCGCATCGTCTATTACGCGACGGATGGAAGCGTGCTGGCCGACTCCGCGCCCGACGCACCCTCGGGCTTCCCCGTGCCGGCGCTGACGGCGGAGACCCGCCTCACGCTGGTTCCTGAGCGGGGCGCCATCATCGTCGCCGCGCCGGTGATGCACAAGGGCCAGCCCGATGGCATGGTCGTCACCGCGATGCCCGTGGCGGCGCTGTTCCGCAATCTGCTGGCGACGGATTCCTCCGGCGGCTACCGCGAACTGTTGCTGACCGCCGATGGCACGCAATTGCGGGAAGGCGAGCGGCATATCGCGCTCGATGCAAGGCAGCGCCGCCTGCTGGCGGGGCTTGCCGACAATACCGTGCTGCCGGCCGCGCAGACACTGGGCGCGGCGTTCAACGGCGGGTCGGCGGACGAGGTGTTCCTGGTCAAGACCACGGTTCCCGGCGTGCCGCTGGTGCTGGTCACCTTCGTGCCGGAGCAGATGGCCTACGGGCACCTGGTTTCGCGCCGCGTCCTGCTGGCGGCGAGCCTGCTGCTGGTACTGCTGCTGCTCGGCGCGCTCAAGCTCGAACGCATGCGCGAGCGCGCCGCCGAACTGGAAGCCGGGATCGCCAGCGCGGAGCGGGAACGGGCGCTGGCCGAGTTTCGCAACGTCGAGCTGTCCGTCGAGATTTTGCGGCGGCAGGTCGTGGAACAGGCCCTGGCGGAAAGCCGGGAACGCTGGGAACTGGCCGTCGCCGGCACCAACGACGGCATCTGGGACTGGAACATCCGCAGCGGCGAAGTGTTCTTCTCCGGGCGCTGGACCTCCATGCTGGGTTACGCCGAGTCCGACATCGGCGGCCGCATCGAGGAATGGAGCGGCCTGCTGCATCCCGAAGACATCGAGCGCGTGCTGGCCGAGGTGGATCGCCACCTGCGCGGCGAGACCGAGTTCTTCCTGTGCCCGCAACGCCTGCGCTGCAAGGATGGCGGCTACAAGTGGATCCTGGCGCGCGGACGCGCCCTGTTCGACGCCGCCGGCAAACCGCTGCGCATGTCCGGCTCGCACACCGACATCACCGAACAGCGCGCCGCCGAGGCCCACATCGTCGACCGCAACGAGCAGTTGAACGCCATTTTCGACCTGAGTCCGGACGGCTTCGTCGCCTTCGACCCGGAACGCCGCGTGAAGTACGCCAACCCGGCCTTCCTGCAGATGACCGGCTATGCCGAGAAGGACATCGTCGGCCTCGACGAAGCCGGCTTTTCGGCGCGGCTGGCGCGCGACTGCATGGCGGGGACGGGTTTTCCCGGCGTCGCGGCGATGCGCCGGATCAAGGAAGCCGAAATCGGCAAGGAGGCCGCCGAACTGCCGCCCCGGCCGCGCCTGCTGATCGAACTCGGTGACGCCCGCAAGCGGGTGCTCGAACTCAAGCTGCGCCTGGCCCAGGCCGCGACCGTTTCGGCGATCCTCTATCTGCGCGACATCACCCACGAGGTCGAAGTCGAGCGCGTGAAGAGCGAATTCCTCTCCCATGCCGCGCACGAGCTGCGCACGCCGATGGCGAGCATCTACGGCTTCAGCGAACTGCTGATGACCCAGGAATTCGATGAGGCCACGCGCCAGGACCTGCTCGCCACCATCCACAAGCAGACCGAGTGGCTGGTGGCCATCATCAACGAGCTGCTCGATCTGGCGCGTATCGAAGAGCGCCGCGGCCAGGACTTGCGGATGGAGAATGTTCTTCTTGCGCCGCTGCTGGACGAAGTCGCCACCGCCCTGCTAATCGACCCGGAACGCTGGCCGCTGGCGATCGAGCCTGCCGACGATCTGTTGTCGGTGCGCGCCGATGCCCCGGCAAGCTGCACCAGGCGCTGACCAACGTGCTGGGCAACGCCGTCAAGTATTCGCCCACGGGCGGGGCCATCGAGATCCGCTGCACGGCGCGCGGCGGCGAGGGCAACGGTTTCGTCGGCATCGCCGTCACCGACCACGGCATCGGCATGCTACCGGACCAGGTGGCCAGGGTCTGCGAGCGCTTCTACCGCGCCGACACCTCGGGCAAGGTCCCCGGCACCGGCCTCGGCATGGCCATCGTCAAGGAGATCGTCGACCTGCTCGGCGGCAACATGGAGATTGTCAGCAAAGTCGGCGCTGGCACCACGGTGACGCTCTGGCTGCCGGTCGGGACGATTGCACGAACAGCAATTGCAACAAAGCCTGCGAAATTACCAGCAACGGATATGCCTTCAGCCTGAGCCGCAGAAGCTCTTTGCGCGTGCGCAGATTCCCCTCGTTTATGAGGAATCCAAATTCTGTCAGTGCGCTATGAATTGAATGACTGGCCATTTTCTTGACAGGCGAATATGCCTGCATTTAGATTCAGAAACTATGCTGTGATCCATAGCGCGAGTTGGCTCAGGGCACTTTCGTCCGGTTGCAGTACCGCCACCGGTTGGTGTGGCCGCGACAGCGGCCAGAGACTGTGGGCTGAGAAAGTTTTCATTGTCAATCGGGTCACACAGCCTGCTGAAAAAATGCGCCGGCATGGCGACTGCGCGCCTCCATGCGGCCGAAAAGCGGACGCGCGCTGGCATCCCAGACCAGACCCAGTTTCTGGCAAGCGGTGGCCGAAATTGTCGTTACCCGGTTTTCATCCCGACCGGTCAGATCCAGTGCATTGCTCAGCACCTCGGCAACGTGCACCAGGGGCACCAGCGCTTCCGACATGGCAGCCTTGGGAGCATGGTGGTGGCGAATGGCTGCACCAATGCCATGCGGCAGCAACCAGTGCTCGGCAAGCCAGAAACCGATGGTGGAGTGGTCGACGCCAAATTGCTCGCGTTCGACCTTTTCGATGCCGATACGATGGTGAAGCGCCTGGCTCCATGCGGTGCGAAAGTCATCTTCTTTGAAGCGGAAGAGCCAAAGCTGGCCGATATCGTGCAGCAGACCGGCAATAAGCGCGGCATCGGCCGAAACCGGGCCCGCCGTGTGCAGCGCAAGTTCTTCGCTGCACACGCCCACGGCTACGCTGTGCGCCCAGAATGCGGATGCCGTGCAGGCCGGAAACAACGAGTCGGAGAAACCGCCAACGCTGCTGATCAGCGCCATCTCGCGCACGCTACCCATGCCGATCATGGTTGTCGCCGTGTAAATATCGCTGATCGCCGACAACCGACGGGTACGAGAGGAAGCCGCATTGGCTCGCGAGAGTACTCGAGCGGCGATCACCGGGTCATGTGCGATGTGGTCGACCAGCACCTTGAGGTTGGAGTCCGGGTCATCGAGGGTTGCGAGAATTTCGGCGACGATGGACGGAAGACTGGGGAGCTTGCTGCTGCGTTCGATGACTTCTTCACGGGTAATCATGTGGGCTGCCATCATGCGCTCCGATAACCCAGAACCTGGTCGAACAGGGCTGCGGTGGTGGGGTCGCTCAAGTCGGCGCCCGAGAATATCTGCATCACGCGGCGCGCCGCCATGGCGGCATCAACAGCGATTTGCTCATCCGGGCGCGTATCGGGTTCCGCAATAAAAATGAATTCGGCATGATGCGCAGCCAGCTGGCGCAGATTGTCCTCGGTAAGGGTATGCCCGTCGGGCAGACTGAAGCGCAGTATTCCGTTATTGACAACACTCACCGGTGCGCCGAGCACCATACCGGCTTCTGCTTCGATAAGGGCGAGGTAGCGGGGACGCGTTCTCATTCTCCATCTCCCGGATCGGATGACCTTTTCAGACTCATCCCTTCCAATCGTGTGTCAGCCTGGCCATTTTTGCTGACATCGAGCAGGTGATTGATCAGGTTCGACATGACTTCCACCTGTTCCAGCAGGGTGGATGTCAAGTCGCGGCGGGTTGCTTCGTCGTAGTTCAGCGTCAGCAGCAATTCTGCAAAGCCGTAGATGCTGGCGAGCGGCTCACGCAGAACCTCGGCTGTATTTGAGAGCCGCAACTCATTTTCTGACTGTGCCGTGGCGTCGCGGAAATAGTGTACGGCGCGCAAGCTGCCGACAGCTGTTTCGACCCGGCGGTGCTCGAGGACCTTCGCGTCGAAGTGCGCGTCGAAGTCGGCCTCACTCAGGCCGAGCACCGAGTCAGCGGCAAGGCCGGTCACGCGCGTAAATGCCGGATTGATCGCACGTACCGTCCCTTCGCCACCTATCGCCGCAGCGGCCCAGGGGCATTGCGCCCATGCGGTCTCCAGTTCTGCGGGCGTCAGCCGGTTAGCTTCGTTTTTCATAGATGGAGTATTCCCGGTCGTTGGCAACATCAGGCGAGCGCTCCGGTTGCGGGTATCAGTGCCTGTGTCAGGTGGCGGGCCAAGGCCAGCGGGCTGAACGGCTTGACGAAGTAGGCGTCGGCGCCCAGCGACCGGCCCAGTTCCTGATTGGAAACCTGCCCACAGGCCGTGACCAGCACGACATGGATGGCGGCCATCCTGGCATCGCACTTGATCCGCTCGCACAACTGAAAGCCGTTGATGCTGCCCGGCATCATCACGTCGAGCACGATCCCGTCGGGAGGCGTGGCCAGCAAAATGGCGTAAGCTTCATCGGCGTCAGCTGCTTCCTGCAGCTCAAAACGACCTTGCAGCGCAAGGCGAATCATCTGGCGAATATTGGGCTGGTCGTCAACGATCAGGAGTCTTTTCATGGGTATCTCAAATCACGTCAAGGCTGGCAGGTGTGTCGTGCAGGTCTTTGAAGCGCGCAGCAATCACCTTGAATTCACCGCGCAAGGCGAGAAAGGCATCAGCAATATCGGGGTCGAAATGCGTTCCTCGTCCCTCGCCGATAATCCGGCAGGCATCTTCGTGAGACATGGGCGCCTTGTAAGGACGCATGGCGATCAGGGCGTCATAAACATCCGCCACCGCCATGAGGCGGGCCGCTATCGGAATGCGTTCGCCCGCCAATCCTTCGGGATAGCCGCTACCGTTCCATTTTTCCTGATGACTGAGAGCGATCTCCTTGGCAAAGGCCAGAAATGGAGCGCTACGCCCCATCTGCTGTTCGGCGTTCTCGATGGCTTCCTTGCCCAGCGTGGTATGGGTTTTCATGATCTCAAACTCTTCCGTCGTAAGTTTCCCGGGCTTGAGCAGGATCGCATCGGGAATACCCACCTTGCCGATATCGTGCAGCGGAGCGGACTTGCAGATCAACTCGATATTGGTGCGTGTGAGCAGCAACGAGAAATGCGGATGACGCTGCAGGTGTTCGGCCAGCACCCGCACATAATGCTGGGTGCGGCGCAGGTGATTGCCGGTCTCGTTGTCTCGCGTTTCGGCCAGTGAGGCGAGGGCCAGAATGGTCACGTCCTGGATGAATTCCAGCTCCCGCGTTCGCTTGCTGACCTCGCCGACCAGAAAGACATTTTTGTCCCTGATGAAATCGGCGGCGTGTTTCAGGGCGAGCTGGGTTTTAACCCGTGTCAGCAGGATCGGTCCGCTGATCGGCTTGATGATGTAATCGACCGCACCGAGCGCAAAGCCCGCCTCCTCATCCGCATCATTGCTCATGGCGGTCAGAAAGATGACCGGGATGTCGCGGGTGGCGGCGTTGGCCTTGAGCTGGCGGCACACGTCATGGCCGTTCATATCCGGCATCAGGATATCAAGCAGAATGATGTCAGGTCTGGGTTCCGCCGCAGCCAGTCGCAAGCCCTTTTCGCCCCCGTTGGCGGCCTTGATGCGGTAATCGTGTTTGAGCAGCTCGTTGGCAATGCCCAATATTTCCGGGCTGTCGTCGATGATCAGGACGGTATCGCGATCATCAAGGCTATCCCGCGCAGGGGTGTTCATGTGTTTTCCTTCAGTGTGTTTGCTTCGCGCAAGAGGCGCAAAGCGTCGTCCAGATCAAAGGCCCGCACCGCCGCCTCGATTTCAACGACGCGGGCCGCAGCCAGGGTGCCGCGCAGCGCATCCGAATGGCTCTCCAGCCATGACATGACTTCCGGATCGCTGTCTTCCAGCAGGCGCTCTAGTTCTCCTGCCGCTGCCCGACTTGTCGCCGCATCTGCAATCGCCGCCACGGGCGGCGGCGGCAGTTTGCTGCGCAAGGCGGCAATCAATTCAGCCAACTGAATGTCGAGAGTGTCGATCTGCTCATCAATACCGACGCGCGGTCGGCGCTCGGCCAGGGCCTTCTCCAGCGCGGCGGCGGCTAGCGTAAGTTCGCCCGCGCCAATGCTTCCCGCAACGCCTTTGAGACTGTGCGCAAGACGTTCTGCCGTCCGCCAGTCGTCGCTTTCGAGGGCCGCGCGCACCGCTTCCATCGTGTTTTCCTGATTCGGGCAAAACTTGCGCAGGGTACTGAGGTACAACTCGCTCCTGCCCAGCATGCGGCGCAATGCGGGCCCACAGTCAATCTCAGGAATGCCCAGATCAAAAGTCGGTGCTGGTGGTACGGCAACGGTGACCGTCGGCATTGTCACAAGCTCGTGGCGACGGGGTATCCACTTGAGCAGGGCCTGCCAGAGCAGTTCGGGTTCGATCGGCTTGGTCAGAAAGTCGTTCATGCCCGCCGCCAGACATCGCTCGCGATCTGCGGTCAAGGCGTTGGCGGTCATCGCCACCACCGGGAGCTGGGCAAAACGCGTCTCGCGGCGCAGTTCGCGGGTGGCCTCGACACCGTCCATGAGCGGCATCTGCATGTCCATCAGCACCAGGTCGTAGTCCCGGTCCTGCAGTCGGGCCAGGGCTACGCGGCCGTTCTCTGCCAGGTCGACCGCAAAATGCGCCTGGCGCAGAATTTCCAGCGCAACTTCCTGATTGAGCGCGTTGTCCTCGACCAGCAAGATGCGGGCACCGGCAATCGTGTCCAGGGTCTCAAGCAGCGCGGAAGGCGCCGCGGCAGCACTGCGGATTTCGTCGCCGCCGCCGCCATGCAGGGTGCGCATCGCCGCATCGAACAGGACAGAGGCATTGAGCGGTTTGACCAGCACATCGCGAATGCCGGCATCCTCCGCCTGGTGAAAAACCTCCTCGCGGCCGTAGGCCGTCACCAGCACCAGGTGCGGCGGCTCGGCCAGTGACAGCGCCTTGATCTTGCGGCAGGCATCGATGCCGTTCATGGCTGGCATGTGCCAGTCCATAAACACCAGCTCATACGGCGTGTTGTCGTGATCGGCCTGTTCGACGGCCGCGATGGCAAGACGCCCCGAAGCCACGACGTCGACGTCGAAGCTCATGCTGCCCAGCATCTCACCCATCACCTGGCGCGCATTGTCGTTGTCATCGACCACCAGCACGTGGCGGCCGCGCAAATCCGGCTCGGGCAGCAAGACGCGCCTTGCCGTGTGGCTAAGACCCAATCGAACGGTAACCCAGAAGGTGCTGCCCTGACCCGCGACGCTTTCGACGCCTACCTCCCCGCCCATCAGCTCTGCCAAACGCTTGGAAATGGCCAGCCCGAGTCCGGTGCCGCCGTACTGCCGGGACGTGGACTCGTCTGCCTGGGAAAACGCGGTGAACAGGCGGCCACGCTGCTCGGCGGTAAGCCCTATCCCGGTGTCGCGCACGCTGAACCGCAGCAGCACGTCGTCCTCGGTGCGCTCCTGGACGCGGACAATGATGTCGATTTCGCCGCGCTCGGTGAACTTCACCGCGTTGTTGGCGTAATTGATCAGCACTTGTCCAAGCCGCAAGGGATCACCGACCAGATCGACCGGCACATCACTGGCCACGTCGAGAATCAGCTCCAGCCCTTTTTCGGTCGCCTTTTCGGCGATCAGGTTGACCACGCCCCCCAGCGTGGCCTCCAGCTCGAATTCGGTACGTTCGACGCCGAGCTTGCCAGCCTCGATTTTTGAGATATCCAGAATGTCGTTGATCACCGACAGCAGATGCTGCCCGGAAACTTGAATCTTCTTGAGGTAGTCCTGTTGGCGCGGCGTGAGTTCCGTCTTGAGCGCAAGGTAGGTCATGCCGATGATGGCATTCATCGGTGTGCGGATTTCGTGGCTCATGTTGGCCAGAAAGTCCGACTTCATGCGAGAGGCATCCTCGGCCAGCGTCCGGGCACGCGCCGTTTCATCTTCCAGCGCCCGGCGCTGGGTAATGTCCTGCGCGATCGCCAGATAGCCCTTGATCGTGCCAGCGGCAGAATGAATCGGTGTCGTCAGCAAGCTGCCAGAAAACTGCGAACCATCCTTGCGCACAAAGGTCCATTCGCGGCTGTCGCTACCCATGACCCGCGCATCCGTCACAAGTACATCGATGCCGACGACGGCCTCTCCGTACTCGCCCTCCACGCGGGCTGCATTAGCGGTCAGTTCCTCGGCAAGATGAAAGCGCGGCAACGCCTTCTGGCCGACGATCTCGTTCGCGCTCCAGCCGAACAGGTGCTCGGCACCACTGTTGAAAAGGGTGACTTGACCGGACAGGTCGGTGCCGATGATGCCGATCTCTGTCGCCGCCGCCATGATGCCCTTGAGCAGGGTGTTGCTCTGCTCAAGAAATTCCTTGCTGACCAGAAGTTCCTGCTTCTGGGCGGTGAGCTCTTCCGCTTGCTCCCGGACTTCATCGGCGAGCCGTTCGGTACGCAGTTGGCGCCGCAGCACTTCAAGCACCGGCGCGATGGCGTCGGGTAGTTCGTCGAGCAGCAGACGCTGCCGGGCGCCGGGCGCGGCCAGCATGGCCAGCTCGAGCACGCCGATGCTGGCGCGGCGACGCCCGATCGACAACACCAGCGGCAGCACCAGCACTTGTCGCGTGGTCGCACTGACCAGCGAGGAACTGAGCTGCAGCACACTTGCGGACGGGTCATCGACCAGCAGTGGCGTGGTCGCCCGCGCGCACTGGCCAACCAGACCTTCGCCCGGCGCATAGGCGGGGCCATTGAGGGCGCGGCCGTAGCTGCCGACCGGGTGCTGAACGCCGCTATCGTCGATGTCGATGTAGGCCAGGCCCTGCACACAGCCAATGCGAGGGCAGAGTTGCGAGAGCAGGGCATCACCGAAATCGGTCGGTGAGTCGACACCCTGCATTTCCGTCAGAATTTCCGCGAGTTGCGCCTTGGCCCAGTGCAGATTCTCCTGCTCCCGGCTGGACTGTTGCAGTTGCAACAAGGCGCGGGCGATGTCGCCCATTTCGTTTTTTTGATCAGCATCGAGGATCGGGTGCGAAGTTGTGCCATTGGCCAGTGCGGTGATCTCCTCGCGCTGGCGCCGCAGGGGACGGGTAATGGAGCGGGTCAGCAACAGCGATATGAGTAGAAAAGCCAGAAATCCCACACCTACGCGCACGATCAGATTCCGTGTCTCAACCGCGTGGCTGCGCATGATTTCGACGCCGTCCTGCTCGACTGATGCACTGATGTCGGCCACGATGCGCTGCAAGGGCCGACTGATCTTCAGCTCGCCCATTGCCTGCCTGTCCGGGTCATTGGCCATTGCGTACGATTCCGCCGCTCGCCCCTTCCTCGATGCCGCCACCAAACTGCCCCGAAAGGCGATGTGGGTACTGTAGTTGGCCTCAAGAGCAGTGATGGGCTGTGATTGCTCGGGCAGCAGTACTCTCAGTCGCTGCACATTCTCCAGAAACTGATGATCGAAGCGCTCGATGTCCTGGCTCAGCGCATGTTGTTTCCCTGGATCGGTCTCGCGCAACAGTTCGAGCAATGTCAGACGTGTTTTCAGGCGCACCACCGTCAGGTCTCGAATCGTCATCGAGGCGGCGTAGTGGGATTGCTGGAAATGCTGGCTGGAGCGCATCTGGCGATCCATTTCGAGCAGGGTGGGAAGCCCGACCACGATCAGCGACGAGCTTGATACCAGCGCGAAAAGCAGCATGCGCTGGAATACCGTCAGTCGTGTCAGCGGCGCAAGCAGGCGATCGAGCATATTCTGTTGGGTGTCGGCCATGAGGGTCTCAAGTTTGTTGTGCTGTCGGGGCCGCGCTGATCGCCGGCAGCCAGATCGTCACCGTGGTGCCAGCGCCGACTTTGCTGGCAAATTCCAGTTCGCCGCCGAGAAGTTCGATGATTTCCTTGGCGATGCTCATGCCCAGCCCGGTGCCGGGAATCCGGCCCGAGGTGTCAGCCCGGTAGAAGCGCTCGCATACGCGGGCCAGTTGCTCCGGGGTCATGCCCATGCCGTGGTCGCGAACCGCTACGCCGACCCAGGGTTTGCCATCCTCCGACGCAGTCAGGAAATCGATACCGACCTCGCCGCCGTTGGGGGAATACTTGTAGGCATTCGAGAGCAGGTTGGTGAGCACCTGTTGAATCTTGCTGCGGTCGACACTGACAAAAAGCGGCGCGGCGGCGCCCACCCGAGGTGCCTCGCGGCCCGCCGGAAACTTGTAGTGTGAGATCGCTTCCGTCACCAATTGCTCGGCGGCCATGGTGACCAGGGCAAAGTCCTTGTCGCGACGCGCCTCGATCCGGGCAATGTCGAGAAGCTCGTTGATGACATCGGCCATCAGCACTGATTGCTGATAGATGATCGTCAGCAGTTCGCGCCGGGTCGGCTCGTCGTGTTCCTGCATCAGCAGCACTTCTGCAAAACCATAGATGCTGGCCATCGGCGTGCGCAACTCATGCGCCGCCGTTGACAGAAACTCGCTCTTCATCCGGTCGACTTCGGCTTCATACGTGACATCGCGGAAATACAGAATCTGCGACACTGTCCCGGCACCGGCCAGCCGCAAGCCTACCTCGAGCACCCGGTCTCCGGGGCCTGACAGTTCAATCAACTGGCGTCGCGGTTTGCCGCCGGGCGGTGGATCCTCGCGCTGCAAAAGTGCATCGATAGCACCGAAGCGGGCCGACGGAAGGCACCTGTCTGCCAATGTTGCAGAAAATTCCGTCTCGTTGAGCCCGACCACATCGTCTTCGGTCAAGCCGGTCAGGCTCGAAAATGCCGGACTCGCGTACTTGACCCGATGCCCGCCGTCGAAGCCGATGAACCCATCCGGGCTGAGGGCGAACAAGGCGTTCAACTGGGCATTGCGATCTTCGATGGTGTCGCTCTTGGCTTGCAGATCGGCAGTTTGCTCCTGCACTTTGCGCTGAACGATCGCGGTTCTTCCCGTGGTAATGAGCAGCAGCATTTGCAACAGCGCCGCCAGCGCCAGCCCGCCCGCTCCTACCGCCAGCACATTCCAGTGGTGATGCTGGCGCAAATAGCCATCTGTTGGGAAAACCTTGAGCGTCCAGATCCGGTCGGCAACCGCGAGTTGCTTTTGCCATACATAGTAGTTATCTGATGGGAATACGCCTGGATGCGAACGGTGAATGCCGGGGCTGGCGTTGCTTGAAAGCGCATCGTCTACTTTGAACACGAGACCTGGAACGCGCACCGCCTGCGTGGCGATCTCCACCATCTCATCGACCTTGATGACACCGACCGCAAAGCCGATCAGCGTTTTGTTGTCGGCCGATGCGGCGAGCCCTGCGCTTTTGCGGTAAGCGGGATGCAGGACGAGCACGCCTACACGTTTTCTATTCTCCTGAACCAGTTGAATCGACTCAGTTACCGCGGGTTGCTCCGACAGTTTTGCCTGCAGGATCGCATCGCGTCGAACGGGGTCCGAGTTGATGTCGTAACCAACCGCGGGACGATTGCCTTCCAGAGGGACGATATATCCAACGGCAACATATTCTGCTTTGTCCGTTGCCCGGACCAATCGGCGCTGCCCGTCCCTTTCCTTGATTTCAAAGCCGGCATTGCCTGTCCTTTCAGCCATGCGATGCTCAAAGATCCGGCGTTCCTGCTGTGTGACATAGGGATTGATGCTCAAGGCGAATATGTCGGGATTGTCCTTGAGCGTGATGCGGGTGAAGTATTCGAATTGGCTGTAGCTCATTTCAGGCGTCACTTCCAACAACCGTCGCAACGCCGAAAGCGCCTCCTGGTGCGCCGTAAAGCGCTGTTCCAGCTGATGCGCCAGCGCCTCACCGTGCGAGTCGATGTTGGCCTTCTGCTCGGCCTTCTCCCACTGCGCAACAGTCACAAATACGACCCCGACCAGAACGAGCGTCACCACCATGGGGAGCACGAGGGTCTCCAGGCGACCGCGCCAGGGCGCCTGATTCCATAACAGCAAGGTTAGGCTGATCGGCAGCATGACCAGAACACCGAGGGTGTCACCGGACCACCAGTTCCACCATGCATAGAGGTATTCGTGAGGCGGAACAATTTGCGCCCAGTAGAGCAGGGTCACCGCCGTACTGGCAGAAATCGTGCAGGCCACCGGTCCGGCCAGTAGCAGACAACAAACGATGTCGCGTTCGGTTTCCAGATATCGCCAGCCGTTCCTGACACAGCGTACAACCAGCCACCCGGCCACCAGCGCCTGAACCGTCGATCCGCTGGCAATTCCGGCGGCGACCAGGCCAGCACTCCAACCCAAATCGCCATGAAGCCAGGCGACCCCCAGGTTGAGTGCGAAGGATCCCGCCCATATCGCGGGCCAGGAGCGCTTGTTCGACCACAACACCATCGCGACGGCAAACCCCGCTGCCGGGAAAATCGGACTGGCATAGCCCGGAGCAATTGCAAAACCGAGCCCCAGGACACCCAGCGCAAGATAGATTGCCGCGACAACGATGACAACGGCGAATACCCGGCCGAGGCGCCATCCATTCCCCTGATTGCCTGATCCAGGAACGTATGCTGGCAACTGTTCGGGCGCAGCGGTGCTCATCGCCGGACCTTCTTCGTTACGTTGTCTGAAATGTTGAGGCAACTCATTGCGTCAGCTCGGCCGTGTCGTCACTGGCCGGCAAAATCGCCACCGGCAGCCAGATCGTCGCCGTGGTGCCAGCGCCGACTTTGCTGCTGAATTCAAGTTCGCCGCCGTGCAGTTCGACAATTTCCTCGACGATGCTCATGCCCAACCCGGTGCCGGGAATCTGTCCCGAGGTATCGGCGCGGTAGAAGCGCTCGCACACGCGGGCCAGTTGCTCGGGCGTCATGCCGATGCCCGTGTCCACGATGCGAATGCCTGTCCGCGGTGCATGGCGAGCTGCCACAGACAATTCGTCCGGAACCGGCGCAAGCAACTCGATACCCACCACACTGCCGTCCGGCGAATACTTGTAGGCGTTCGAGATCACGTTATTCAGTGCCTGGGTCAGCTTGCTGCGATCAGCGCGCACCCAGAGCGGGCCTGCAACCGCTGACACCGTTGGCGACGAGCGGGCATTGGCTGTCTTGAAGCCACTGACCACTTCGCGCACGAGGGCATTGAGATCGATGCGCGCGAGTTTGAAATCTTTGCCACGGCGGGCTTCAATACGGGCAAGGTCGAGCAACTCGTTGATGATGGAAACCATCAGTTCGGACTGCCGGAAGATCGTCTGGAGGAAATCCCGCCGCTCATCTGCGTCAAAGTCCTGCGCCAGCAATAGCTCGGTAAAACCATAAATGCTCGCCATCGGCGTGCGCAGTTCATGTGCGGCGGTGGTCAGAAACTCGCTCTTCAATCGATCAACTTCACTTTGATGGGTAATGTCGTGCAGGTAAAGAATCTGAGAAACACTTGAGGCACTGGCTTCCTGCAAACCGACCTCGAGCACCCGTTTTCCGGCACCGGATAATTCGATCGTCTGCCTGTGCCCACGCGCCATTCCGTCGTCGCCGGTTTTCTGTTTGGCACGCAGCGCGACAATCCCCTTGAATCGCGCCTCAGGAATGCACCGGCTGGCAATCAGGTCGGACAGATCCGCTTCTCCAAGACCGATTACTGACGCCTCCTCCAGCCCGGTCAACACGAAAAATGCGGGACTGACGTACTTGACCCGATACGCATCATCAAACGAGGCAAAGCCGTCCGGGCTGAGCGCGAAAACTGCATTCAATTGCTCGGTGCGGTCGAGGCTGTTTTGTTCGGCGGCACGCCTTTCGCTGATGTCGGTATGCGACCCGGACATACGGACGGGCTTTCCTTGCGAGTCGAGAAGCGCTTTGCCGCGATCGAGTACCCACTTGTACTCACCGTTCTTGCAAAGCAAGCGGTGCTCGCATTCGTAGTACGCCGACTCACCACGGAAATGACGCTGGAGTTCGTCCATTGTGTGCTGACGGTCATCTGGGTGAATACGTGACTCCCATTCGTCGACCGTGGCGGCAATTTCATCGCCGCTGTAGCCCAGCATGCTTTTCCAGCGTTCCGAAAAGTAAACCTCGCCGGTTTTCAGATTCCAGTCCCAGATGCCGTCGTTGGCGCCGCTGATCGCCAATTGCCAGCGCTCCTCGCTGGCCGACAGCGCGGCCAGCATCTGCTTTCGTTCGCTGATGTCGCGGGCGAAACCGACGGTACCCAGCAGCGTTCCATCAGGCGCGACGAGCGGCTTCTTGTAGGTTTCGATCCAGCCGGTTTCGGAGCCGCCGGCGACCGGCTCCTCCACGGTTTTTTCGGTGCCACTGGCCATGACCTGGATATCGTCGGCGCGGTAGCGTGCGGCCAGTTCCTCCGGCCAGACGTCGAAGTCGGTCAAGCCTACCAACTCTTCCGGGCTGGTGCGCCCGCAGGCATTTGAAAATATTTTATTGACGGCGAGAAAGCGGTGCCCGGTATCCTTGAGCCAGAAAAAGAGAGGCAGGTTGTCCAGTGTGGCGCGCAGGTAAAGCTCTCGCTGCGCCAAGGCCAGGGTGGTCGCCTTCAGCTCGGTGATATCGATGTGATTGCCGACGATATAGCCGCTGGGCGTGCGGTATTCGACGATCAGCAGCCAGCGGCCATCGCCAAGTCGTTGTTCACTTACCTCGCCGTTGGCGTTCTGGTGTTGCGCCACGCGCTGACGCACCCAGGCGTCAACGTTTCCGATCGCTTCGGCGTATTGACCGCGCTCGGCGCCCCCGCGAACAATTTCTTCAAAGGTATTACCCGGCACGATGAGGTCGCGACTGGTCTTGTAAAAATCCAGATAGGCCTCGTTGCATTGCATCAGTCGATCGTTTTCGTCATAAATCGTGAAACCCTGCGCAATGCTGCTGATCGCCTCGCACAGCAGGCTTCCTGCTTTTTCGGCTTTGTGCTGGGCCTTGAGTCGATGAAGGTTCTCCTGGAGCACAAGCTCGGCGCTTTCATCCAGCTGCTGCGCCAGATGATTGAAGGCCTGCGCGGTATCGGCCAGTTCGTCGTTGCCGAGTAGCTTCACCCGATGCTGGTAGTCACCCGCCATCAGTCGGTAACTGGCCTCGCGCAGGCCCACCAGTTGGCGTGCAAGATAGCCGCCCAACACCCAGGAAAATAGGGCAACCAGCAGCATTCCCAGCCCGGCAATGGTGGCCGCCCAGTGTCGCGCGGAGGCGAGCATCACGTTCAAGGGATCGGTGGATATGCCCATGCGGATCTCGCCATACCGGACGCCCTTCACCAGAATGGGCGACGACAGGTCAAACAGACCGTCGGATATCTGGTCAATTTGGGTGTCGGGACGAAATGTGTGCGACATCAATTTTGCATCGCCGCGCTCGGTCAGCACCGTACCCCTTGCATCGAGAATGCGTATGTAGTCGATCTGGCCCGAAGCCATGGCTTCGTCAACCAGACTATCCAGCGTGGCCAGATCCTGCGAGATCACTGCATCCTTGGCAGCAACGGCGAGCAACTGGCCGCCCAGTTGCGCCCTGCGTGTCAGCTCAACTTCATTGGAATTTCGCAGCACCGACAGCGCACTGCCCACGAGGATGGCCAGCATCACCATTTCAATCGCGGCGACACCAAGAATTGTCTTTGTACGGAAGCGCATGGTCTGGGTTGGTCGCGACGAGTCTTGTAGTTCCTGCCGCTTAGTGTCCGAGCAGGTCGATATTGAGGGCCCGGATGTCATTCCAGTCGGCATCCCGCACGGTGGTGAAACCCTTGAAAGACAGCGGGGCCAGCAAGCGCTGGCCGGTCGCGTCACCGGCTAACGAAGCCATCGCAGCGAACACTCTGGCCACGGTCTCTGGCGGCACGCGAGAATGCGCGGCAACGGCATGTGGCGTATAGGCAGGTGTTTCAGCAAGCACCCGCAGTGCATTGCGAATCGCGGGGGGGGGCGCTTCGAAGGTGCGCTGAATGCCACCGCCGGCGTCCTGAAGGCCCGAGGCCACTGCGCGATAGACCGAATCGTGCGAAGCGACGAACTTGGCTTTGATGGCAATTTTCAAGCGACTGAACTCAGCCTGCGGCAGAATGCTGGCAGCGAATGCGGCCGGTGCCGGGAATACCACGACCTTCCCTGCCAGGTCGGCTGGCTTCCGGTAGGGACTGTCCTTTTTCACCACCAGAATGCCCTTGATTTTGCGATCCTGCTCCTTGGCAAAAGCCTGATAGCTGGATGCCTTATGGAACACTACATAGTGGTAGGGATTCATGTAGGCCAGATCGTAGTCGGCCTTTCCCAGACGTTCTTCGAATACGGGAATGGTGGGCGCCGTGCGAAAGATCAGGGTTACCCCTGACCGCCGGCTGATTTCGGCCAGCAATGGCCCCCAAGTCTCCACCAAACGGCTGGCCGATTGCTGCGGCACGATGCCAAAGGTCAGGGATTTTGGGGCTGTTTGCTGCGCAACCGCAGGAAAGCTGGCACCGAGCCAACCCAGTAGGGTTCCGACCACTATGTGGCGGACAATGTTTTGCAGGCAGGCGCTCATCAGATTTCCTTCGCAGTTGCAAATGACACGTTTTTGGCGTCGTAGGTGACATGGGTGTTTCCGCCGGCGGCCTTGGCCTGATACATGGCCGCATCGGCGCATTTGAGGAGTTCCATTTCATCGTCTCCATGATTGGGGTACTCGGCACAACCGAAGCTCCCACCGATGGCGAATTCATGACCCTCAATCTGCATCGGCTGGCGCAGTGCGTCGATTGATTTGCGGCAGAAGTGGCCGATGTCCGTGTCGCCGACCAGCCCGGGGGCGAGAATGACAAACTCGTCGCCCCCGAGTCGTGCCACGGTGTCGCACTCCCGCACGGCAGCGGCCAGACGCTTGGCCGCCCCACTCAGGACGAGATCCCCGACCGCGTGACCATAGGTGTCGTTGATCGGTTTGAAGTGATCGAGGTCTACGAATATCACAGTGAATTGAGCGCCCGTTCTTTTCGATTGAGCAAGCAGTTGACCCAGCCGATCCTGAAACAGCAGCCGATTGGGCAAGTCCGTCAGTGCATCGTGATGGGCGAGATAGGACAGGCGCTGTTCGGCCCGCATCAATCGCGAAAGATCGGAAAAAACCGCTATGTAGCTCAGAATGCGGCCGTCTTCGTCGCGCGCGGCGCTTACCGTCATCCACTCGGGATAGGTCTCGCCGTTCTTGCGCCGGTTGTATATCTCGCCCTGCCAACCACCCTTTTCGCGCAGTGCTTTCCAGAACTCTGTATAAAAGGCAGCATCCTGTTTTCCGGACTGCAACAGGCTTGGCTTGTTGCCGACGGCTTCTTCCGCGCTATACCCGGTGATTCGACTGAAGGCGGGGTTGACGGCAAGAATCTCGCCCTCGCTATCGGTGATCATCACGCCATCGGCTGAGTGTTTGAATACCATTGAGGAGATCCGGGTTTCGAATTCGGTTTCCCGCAAATGCGTCACGTCGCGGAAAACCCAGTGCAGGTAACTGACCTTTCCCTCTTTGCGCACGACCAAAGCCTGGGCCGAGACAATCAGCGGAGGAGCATCGGAAACGTCGCGCTGCAGATGCAACTCCCAGCCTTGCTCGCGGTATTTTCCACCCTGTAGCGTATGTGCCAGCAGTTCGAGAAAGGCATCGTGGTGCGACGACTGCACCCAAGTTTTCAGGTTTTCACCTGCAAGAGATCCGGCAACCTCCGGTCGTTCCGACAACCAGCTTTGTTGCGCGAAGTTTTGTGCAGCTTTTCCCGCCAGCAGTTGCGCTGGCGCCAACACCTCACCTGCCGGATTGCACTGCAGAATGACCCCTGCCGCATCGGTCAGAACGTGGATGTCGCGCGAGCGACGCATCAGCTCATCGAGCTCCTCGCGGCCCTCCATAAGCTGATTGCAGGTTTCACGCAGGCCCTCATAGTGTGTTTCGAGCTTGCCGTTGCGCTCGATCATCTGCTGCAGATCTTCTGCATACCGGTACAACTGATCGTGGAGTGCAGCGGCGCGGGCACTACCGGGCAGGCGCACTGTCTGCCCGCCAGCCGGCTGGGTGAAGTCTAGAGTTGCAGTTTTAGTGTTCATGCTGGCCTCCCTTGGCAAGGATTTCCTTGATCGCAGCAACGAGTTGCAGCGGGCTGAACGGCTTGATGAAGTAGGCATCGGCGCCGCACTGCATCCCATCTTCATAGTCGCGCGCCTGTCCGCGGGCGGTAACCATGATGACGCGCGTGTGAATGAGCAGCGGATCGCTCTTGATGGCATTGAGTACCTGCAAGCCGTCCATGTCGCCCGGCATCATCACGTCGAGCACGACGAGGTCGGGTTGGGTTCGGCGGGCGACTTCGAGGCCGGTTTTTCCATCCTCGGCTTCAAGCACATCGAAGGCGCTGCCCAATGTGATGCGGATCAGGCGGCGCATGTCGGAATGGTCGTCGACAAGCAGAATCTTGGTCATGGTGTGCTCTCCCTAATTACTTATTTGGCAGCGAACGGCCCGGCCATCATTTCGGCCAGGTTATGGTCGTACGGCGTTGCTTGACGGGTGATCCGGCGTTCAGCACCGGAAACTCGAATGCGCCCGCGCGCAGATGCGCCGGCAGGCAGGTTCGGTGTGAATGATTCATTCAACGCGGCCACCTCGTAAGGTTTTGGCGCGTGTCCATCGGGGGCGAATCTGATCCAGAGCTTTCGGTCAGACCCGGGATTAACGAAAAAATCGGACAACGCCTTGGTGCGCGCTTCAAAACAACCAGCTTCATCTGGACGCCTCAAGCGTGGCCTGCTGGCGCTCATCCAAGACCCGTTCAGCCATTGCAAGCAAGCGGTCGAAAGGCACAGGCTTGGGCAGGATCTCTATGCCCGCTGGCACGTCGCCGCGATGGGCAATTTCTTCTGCGTCGAGGCCGCTGACCACGATGATCGCCAAGCCCGCGAGTTCAGGTGCGCCGCGAATGGCGCGCAACATATGGAATCCATCCATGCCGGGCATCTGCAAGTCTGCTATCACCAGATCAGGCTTGCTGTCGCCGATGCGAATCAGCGCCTCGTAACCATCACTGGTGCTGAAGATAACGGGCTTCATCGGCCAACCGCGGAGTTTCAGCTCATAGAGTCGGCGCAAGCTTGAATCGTCTTCGACCACCAGAATATTGAACGGTTTGGGTGGCGCCGCGCTGGCCAGATCACCCGCCCGCCTTGCTGGATGGGCATCCATTAGAACCCCCTGAAGAGGAGGATTGGCAATTATGCGCTCGATCGACGTGCGCGTAATGCGACGGTGGCCACCACCGGTTTTCCAGGCCTCAAGCAAGCCGCTTTCTGTCCATAACTGGGCGGTTCGCAAGGACACGCCAAGCAGTTCTGCCGCTTCACGCGTGGTGCAAAACGTTTTCAGGATCGGATTGCGAGGAGCCATGGCGAATATGTTGGGAAGAAGTTCGAAGAATTGAGGAAGGAAACGGTTTTGACAATTGAAGAATATCATCTTTTTTCATTATTGTTTGTATTTTATCATTTAATTGTTTCATACATCACGATGGCAAGACCCATCGCCGCTAGGCAAACCTCGCGTTTCGCACCGCCCATGGCTTGCAGCATCAAATCCCGCTACCCGTAATCCGAAATTGGCCAATTCGCTCTTGAGTGCCCCGATGGCCACTTCAAACTCCCCCACTTATGGCCACCCAAACTCCCCCAGGCAGGACGGTTGAAATTGTAATGTAGATGCGATCGCGGATGTCATGCCTGTTGAGCAAAGCGTAGAG
>Ga0163199_1000257_pt1 | contig 33490 bp, 32 predicted proteins | sample PL_2010_150m_FD_113537 | JGI IMG/M metagenome (GOLD analysis project Ga0163199, IMG submission 113537) | Freshwater microbial communities from Powell Lake, British Columbia, Canada to study Microbial Dark Matter (Phase II) - PL_2010_150m | ecosystem: Environmental > Aquatic > Freshwater > Lake ...
CCAATATATAATGTATATAAATGTTGCATAGGAATAATTTTATGTGCGCCGCCCCAAATATTGAAGAGAATCTGTTGGAGATGAATGATGATCAGGTCGCGGCTTGGACGAAGCCGATTGTTTGCCGGGTTGAAGTGGATTTGCCTAATTGGATGGCTGAATTAACTGGAGATAAAAATTGGGAAGTCTTCAATGAAGAAGAAACCGATGACTACATGATTTATGCCATGCGTTTTGGTCGACGTGAGGCTGAGGTGACCTTGTATCACAGTGGCTATGCAGTGGTTGATGTAGACGGTGAGTCTTTATTCAATGGGACTTTAACCAATGGTCAGAATGCCTGTACCCAATTGAGTTACTTCAATGCGGAAGATGGCGAACCCATTACGTTTAATTAAACGTAAATTTAATAGCTTCTATTCACGGCAAAATTTGCTAAATCAATCAGTGCTTGGTGGTGTTGATTTTTAGGAAGATTTTCGATGGCTTGGCAAGCCAATTTTGCCTCAGTTTCGGCAATGGTTCTCACGTAATCTAGTGCCCCGGTTTCCTTAACCGCTTGAATGACTTCGGATATGTCGTTCAATCCGCCTTGTTCTATCGCCTGACGAATTAGATTTTTTTGTGCGACATTGCCGTTTCTCATGGCGAATAGAAGCGGGAGTGTTGGCTTGCCCTCAGCAATGTCATCCCCAAGATTTTTTCCGATATTTTCGCTTTCACCGCTTAAATCTAGAACATCATCAATGAGTTGAAATGCTGTGCCTATCCGCATGCCATATTCAGCCAAAGCATTTTCGCTTTCTGCAGAGGCATTGCAAACAACAGCGCCTAGTCTAGTTGCAGCTTCAAATAACTTAGCGGTTTTGTAATGAATCACACGAAGGTAATCTTCGTCGCTAATATCCGCATCATTGATATTGAGGAGTTGCAGGACTTCACCTTCAGCGATAATGTTTGTTGCCTCAGATAAGATTTCCATGACGCGCATATTTTGCACTTCTACCATCATTTGGAATGCACGAGAATAAACAAAATCTCCGACTAATACACTGGCCGCATTTCCAAATAGGGTATTGGCAGTGGCGCGTCCACGACGCATGGATGATTCATCTACGACATCATCGTGCAGCAAGGTTGCCGTATGAATAAATTCAACGACAGCAGCTAGGGTATGGTGATGCGAATTGACCTTGCCAAAGACGCCTGCTGAAAGCAGGACTAATGCAGGGCGCAGGCGTTTTCCGCCGCTATTAATAATATAGTCAGCCACTTGATTAATTAGAACAACCTCAGAATGAAGTGATTTGCGAATGACGAGATCGACTGCACGCATGTCGTCGTCAATGCAAGATTGGATGTGGGTGAGAGACAATTGAGGCTACCAATAATATTTTCAATGATTTTAGCATTGATGAAATAGATTTTGCCGGTCTTTTTTAATAGATTGCCTTGTCTTAAAGCTCTGTAAACTGCTTGGCTTGGCAGGAATATCATCTTTAGATAGCGTTGGGGACTCAAGTTTTTTACAGTATGCGGATTTTGTATTTGCTTAAGTCTGAATTTTACGTATAATGCGCAGTTCATTTGAATGCGTAGCAAACGAGGCTTAATCATGTATGCAGTCATCAAGACTGGCGGTAAGCAGTACCGCGTAACCCCTGGCTTAAAGCTTAAGGTGGAAAAATTAACTGGTGATGTCGGTACCGACGTTACTATCGATCAAGTATTGGTGCTGGCTGATGGCGAGAATGTCACTATTGGCGCACCACTCATTGCTGGCGCTAGCGTGACAGCAACAGTGATCTCACACGGTCGTGGCGATAAGGTAATGATTTTTAAATTCCGTCGTCGTAAACACTATCGTAAGACACAAGGTCATCGTCAAAGTTATACAGAAATCCAAATTGCTGATTTCGGTGGCGCTTCAACTAAACCAGCAAAAGCTAAAGCTGTAAAAGCTAAAGCTGCTGAATAAGGAGTAGAAAATGGCACATAAGAAAGCTGGCGGTAGTTCCCGCAATGGTCGTGACTCGCAGGCCCAACGATTAGGTGTTAAAGCCTTCGGTGAGCAAGAAGTTTCAGCGGGTAGCATCATTGTTCGTCAACGTGGCACACGTATGCACGCTGGTGAAAATGTTGGCATGGGTAAAGACCACACACTCTATGCAAAAGTTGATGGTAAAGTTGCTTTTGCAATTAAAGGTGCATTGCGTCGTAAGATGGTAAGCATTATCCCAATCTAATATTAGCAAGCACTATAAAAAGCCCTATCGCTTGGTAGGGCTTTTTTGTTTTATATGGGGCTAACTTGGCGGTATGATACGGTTAGTTCCAAATGGATTTTAAGCTTGAGTTCCAATGCTGAGTCCGAAGCGTTAAATCAATTTGTGCGGTGATCAATGAAATTTATAGATGAAGCTACCATTAAGCTTTTTGCTGGTGATGGCGGTAACGGCGTAGCGACTTTTCGTCGGGAAAAATATGAGCCAATGGGCGGCCCTAATGGCGGCGATGGTGGACATGGCGGTTCTGTCTATATTGAAGCAGACCGTAATATTAATACGCTGGTGGATTACCGATATACACGTAGCTTCCGCGCTCAGCGTGGAGAGAATGGTCGCGGTTCTGATTGCTATGGCGCTGGCGGCGACGACATGGTTTTACGCGTCCCAGTGGGTACAGTGATTACTGAAAAAGCATCCGGTCAGTCTTTGGTGGATTTAGCGGAACATGGTCAAAGAGCGATGTTAGCTAAAGGCGGCAAAGGCGGTTTAGGCAATATTCACTTTAAATCCAGTTTGAATCGTTCTCCTCGCCAATGTACCAAGGGCGAACCTGGTGAAGAAATCGAGCTTTATCTAGAACTTAAAGTGTTGGCTGATGTTGGTTTGCTAGGCATGCCAAATGCAGGTAAATCCACTTTTATTCGTTCTGTTTCTGCCGCAAAGCCAAAAGTTGCGGATTATCCGTTTACCACTTTGCATCCTAATCTGGGGGTTGTGCGAGTTGATACTAACCGCAGTTTTGTGATTGCAGATATTCCTGGTTTGATTGAAGGAGCGGCAGAAGGCGCAGGTCTTGGGCATCAATTTTTACGGCATTTGGCCCGTACCCGATTATTGCTACATATCGTGGATTTAGCCCCATATGATGAGGCGGTTGATCCAGTTTCTGAAGCGAAAGCGATTGTTGAAGAATTACGTAAATACGATGAAGAGCTTTATAGTAAGCCGCGCTGGTTAGTGCTGAATAAAGTCGATATGCTTGAGAATTCTGCTGAAGTGGTGGCTGAGTTTGTTAAATCGTATGGTTGGAAAGGACGTTGTTTTGCAATTTCCGCCATTAATGGTGTCGGTTGTAAAGAGCTTGTTTACGCGATTATGGAGCATGTGGAAGAAGTGAGTGCTCTAGCGCGAGAAGTCGAAGAGGCTGAGCAGGCGCAATTGGCTGCAGAAAAGTTAGCGCGTAAAGAAGCGGCTGCGCTTAAAAGAAATGAAAGTACGGAATAGAGTTGAGCGAGATGAGGTCATTATTAGCTGACGCAAAATGTATCGTGATTAAGGTTGGTTCAAGCTTAGTGACGAATGACGGTCAGGGGCTAGATCAAACAGCGATTGCTGCTTGGGCGGATCAGATCGCCCGTTTGGTGCATCCTGATCATGATCGCTTGCAAGCGAGGCAAGTGGTGTTGGTCTCTAGTGGTGCGGTGGCTGAAGGGATGCAACGCTTGGGATGGAAGAAACGCCCAACTGCGGTGAATGAATTGCAAGCGGCTGCTGCGGTAGGTCAAATGGGCTTGGTTCAGATGTATGAGTCCTGCTTTGCAAAACATGATTTGCGAACTGCGCAAGTCTTGCTGACGCACGATGATTTGGCCGATCGTAAGCGCTATTTAAATGCAAGAAGCACCTTGCGTACCTTGCTTGATTTAGGCGTTATTCCAATTATTAATGAAAATGATACGGTGGTCACGGACGAGATCCGTTTTGGGGATAATGATACCTTAGCGGCTTTGGTGGCCAATCTAATTGAAGCGGATGCTTTAGTTATCCTCACTGATCAAGCGGGGCTTTATTCTGCTGATCCACGTAAAAATCCCGATGCAAAGTTTATTGAATATGCTGAAGCGGGGGATGAGGCCTTGGAGGAGATGGCAGGTGGCGCTGGAAGCACTGTTGGTACTGGCGGTATGTTGACTAAGATTTTGGCTGCCAAGAGAGCGGCCAGAAGTGGCGCGCATACAATTATTGCTTCAGGCCGCGAAAAAGAAGTCTTGATTAAGCTGTCTGTTGGCGAGTTGATTGGGACGCATCTTCATGCTCAGCAAGGAAAAATGCTGGCTAAGAAACAATGGATGGCAGACCACCTTCGCGTCTCTGGGCAATTGAAATTAGATGCGGGTGCTGTCAAAGTGTTACGTACGGATGGTAAAAGTTTATTACCTGTGGGGGTTGTGGCGGTCGAGGGTAGTTTTGAGCGCGGAGATGTGGTGGCATGCTTGGATGAGCAAGGTCAAGAAATCGCGCGCGGTTTAGTGAATTATTCATCGGCTGAAACAGCGCGTATATTACGTCAGCCAAGTAATCAGATCGCATCCATTTTGGGTTATGTGGATGAAGCGGAATTGATACACCGAGATAACCTTATTCTTTTGTAAGATTCATTTGTGAGTGCTGAGGCAACTATGACTAAAACATCACCAAAAGTAGCGATTATTATGGGTTCGGATAGTGATTGGCCAACCATGCAGTTGGCAGCACAAATCTTGAAGGATTTTGATGTGCCTTATGAGGCGAAAGTGGTTTCAGCCCACCGCACACCAGATTTGATGTTTGAGTTTGCTGAGTCCGCACTAGATAAAGGCATTCAAGTCATTATTGCTGGGGCTGGCGGTGCTGCGCATTTGCCAGGGATGGTGGCAGCCAAAACAACATTGCCCGTTTTAGGGGTTCCGGTGGCGAGTAAGCACTTGCAAGGACAGGATTCTTTAATGTCGATTGTACAAATGCCTAAGGGTATTCCTGTCGCCACTTTTGCGATTGGCGAAGCGGGAGCTGTTAATGCAGGTTTGTTTGCGGTATCAATTTTGGCGAATAGTGATTCGGCATTGGCTGAAAAATTAAAAGATTTTCGTGCGGCCCAAACGGCTAAAGTATTCAATATGACATTAACGGAGCAGTCTTGAGTTTCCAAACGATCCTTCCACCAGCGATGCTTGGAATGCTAGGCGGCGGTCAACTTGGTCGCTTTTTTGTGATTGCAGCCCATGAAATGGGTTATCGCGTAACTGTACTTGATCCAGACAAAAATAGCCCCGCTGGGAAAATTGCTGATGTGCATTTGTGTGCCACTTATGACGATGCAATCGCTTTAGAAAAGATGGCGAATACATGCCAAGCGATTACTACAGAGTTTGAGAATGTCCCAGCGAGTACTTTAGAGATCTTGGCTAAAACCTGTACGGTGCATCCTTCGGCTGAGGCGGTTTCTATTGCGCAACATCGTGTGATGGAAAAACAATTTATTAGTCATGCGGGCATTCCGGTGGCCCCATTTGTTGTCGTCAATGGCGCAAATGATTTGCCTAAAGATGGGGACGCTATTTATCCCTCCATCTTAAAAGTGGCGCGTTTTGGTTATGATGGAAAGGGTCAGGCGCGTGTTAGTAATAATGTTGAGGCGTTAGCCGCGTTCGAAAATTTCAAGTCTGAGCAATGCGTGTTAGAAAAAATGCTCGATTTGGATTATGAGGTTTCAGTGGTCTTGGCGCGAGATGCACAAGGCAATGTGGCGGTTTATCCAACTGCAGAAAATAGTCATCTGAATGGAATTTTGGATGTCAGCATCGTGCCAGCACGGGCACCTAAATTGATTCAAGAACAAGCCCGCACCTTGGCTCAGAAAATTGCAGAAAAACTGAACTACGTTGGGGTGTTGGCAGTGGAATTTTTTGTGAGTAACGGTGAATTACTGGCCAATGAGATGGCACCTCGCCCGCATAACTCTGGTCATTACACCATTGATGCAAACGTGACGAATCAGTTTGAGCAACAATTGCGTGCATTAGTGGGTTTGCCTTTGGGCGATGTCAGGCTGCATAGTCAGGCAGTGATGGTCAATATTCTTGGGGATGTTTGGAAAGACGGAAAAGAGCCTGCTTGGGACAAGATTTTTGCAAGGCCTGAATTAAAACTTCATCTATATGGAAAGCATGAGCCTCGAGCAGGCCGCAAAATGGGTCACTTCACGGTGATTGGGGCGGATCAAGAAACCGTGGTGGTGAATGCAATCAAAGCGCGTGCAGAGCTTGGTATTGGCTAGCTAGTTGAATGATAGACAATAAAAAAGCCGAACATTAAGTTCGGCTTTTTTATTGAATGCGAATTAAAGCTGACTAATTAAGCCATTGCCTTAATAGAAGCATTTAAACGGCTCTTATGACGAGCCGCTTTATTTTTATGAATAATGTTCTTGTCTGCAATGCGATCAATCACGCTCACATTTTCAGAGTATGCAGCTTGTGCAACAACCTTGTCACCAGCTTCTACCGCTTTGATGATCTTTTTGATCGCGGTGCGCAAAGTAGAACGCAAGCTGGCGTTATGGGCGCGTTGCTTAACTGCCTGACGAGCACGTTTTCTTGCCTGCGCGGTATTAGCCATGAATTTTCCTAATTAACAAAATACGAAGCCGAGCATCTTATCTTTTTATTCAGCCTTTTGCAAGATATTGTGATCGTTAAATTATGCTTATTTACATTAATTGATCATGTTCAGATGTACTTATCAGCAATTGGGTTCGAGGATGTGGGCCCTATCATGCTAAAATCAGCTCTGATTTCAACCTCATTTTACATGATCTATACACACGCATGAATCTGCTTAAAGCACTTGCTACCGTTGGTAGTATGACTTTTCTATCTCGCATATTGGGTTTCGTTCGAGACACCTTAATTGCGCGCGTGTTTGGCGCTGGTGTGGAAACAGATGCCTTCTTTGTCGCTTTTAAGATCCCCAATTTATTACGCCGTATTTCTGCTGAAGGTGCATTTTCTCAGGCGTTTGTGCCGATTTTGGCTGAGTACAAAAAACAGCGCAGCATTGATGAGACAAAAGCGCTGATTAATCATGTAGCGACATTGCTGGGTTTATTTCTAGTGGTGATTACTATTTTGGGAATGTTGGCTGCCCCTTGGGTTGTGCAAATTAGCGCGCCTGGCTTTGCCGCTGATCAGGCTAAATTTGATTTAACGGTTGAATTACTTAGGATTACCTTCCCTTATATTTTCTTTATCTCATTGGTCTCACTTGCTGGTGGCGTACTCAATACCTACGGTAACTTTAGCGTGCCAGCCATGACGCCTGTTTGGTTAAACCTTTCTTTTATTGCCGCGGTATTGTTGGTCGCCCCTTATTTTGATCACTCTGTGAAGGTGTTAGGCTGGGCAGTATTTGTAGGGGGTATTGCACAACTGATTTATCAGATTCCTTATTTGCGTCGACTAGGCTTGTTCCCTAGGTTTGAGTTGAACTTAAAAGATGAAGGAGTTTGGCGCATTTTAAAACTCATGGGGCCGGCTATTTTTGGGGTCTCGATCGCACAAATTTCATTACTTATTAATACTATTTTTGCTTCTTTTTTAGCCACAGGAAGTGTTTCCTGGCTTTATTATGCTGACCGATTAATGGAATTTCCTACAGGCGTTTTGGGTGTGGCGCTTGGGACCATTTTGCTCCCTAGTTTAGCGAAAAGCTATGCAGATAAAGCTGACGATGAGTATTCGCAGTTGTTAGATTGGGGTTTGCGGCTCACGTTTATTCTTGCATTGCCTGCTGCGGTTGCGTTAGCGGTGCTCTCTGTTCCTTTAGTGACGGGCTTATTTCACTATGGCGCATTTAGCGCGTTAGATGTCGAAATGACACGCCAAGCATTGATGGCCTATAGTTTGGGCTTGTTGGGTTTGATCCTTGTTAAGGTGCTTGCGCCAGCCTTTTATTCAAGGCAGAACATTAAAACCCCCGTCAAGATTGCTTTATTTACCTTGGCGTCAACTCAAGTGATGAACCTCATCTTCATTGGCCCCTTAAAGCATGCAGGCTTGGCACTAGCAATCGGTCTTGGTGCTTGCATGAATGCAGGATTGCTCTATTTTTATTTGCGTAAAGCGAATGTCTATAAGCCGCAAGCGGGTTGGTATTCCTTTATGGCAAAATTGGTCATTGCCGTAGGTTCGATGGCCTTTGTTTTGCATTTTGCTGCGGGTCCTGACGCGACTTGGATGACCTATAAGCTTTTACCTAAACTCGTTCATCTTTTGATATTGCTTGTGCTCGGGTCAATGACGTATTTCTTAGTGCTTTGGGTGCTTGGTATTCGTGTTAAAGATTTTATAAAGCGCAGCGCCATCTAGTCATGATGCAAATTCTGAGACATTTCCCTGATGGGAAAATTCAGCCAAGTGCATTAGCCATCGGTAATTTTGATGGCATGCATTTAGGACATCAAGCCTTACTTAAAGAATTAAAGGCGGTGGCGACTTCACAGTCATTGCAGACTTCGGTAATGACTTTTGAGCCGCATCCACGGGAGTTTTTTGCACCAGATAAAGCGCCGGCAAGACTTGCGTCGCTCAGAGAAAAGCTCGAATGGTTTGAAAAAGCCGGCGTTGATACGGTGCATTTGTGTCGATTTAACCATCGCTTTGCGAGCTTTAGCAGTGATGATTTTATTGGTGAGATTCTCATTGGTGCCCTCAATGCTAAAACAATTTTGGTGGGCGAGGACTTTAGATTTGGTGCTGGGCGCCGCGGTGGTGTGGTCGATCTTGCTAAGGCGGGTTTGGATCTGATTAGTTTGCCTCAAGTCAATTTAATGGATGAGGATATTCAATTGCCCGGAGATAGTGAACGCGTTTCAAGTACGCGCGTAAGAAATGCTTTGGCTAGTGGGGAATTGAATGTTGCTAGGCATCTACTGGGCCGTCCTTACAGTATTAGTGGCAAAGTGGTTCATGGGGCTCAGTTAGGTAGGAAATTAGGATTTTCTACTGCAAATGTCCATATGCGGCATGAACGCCCTGCCTTAACGGGAGTGTATGCAGTAAAATTAGACGGATTAAATGGCGTTGCAAATTTAGGGGTAAGACCAACAATTTCAGGGGTCCCCAAATTATTGTTAGAAGTTCATCTGTTTGATTTTGATGGGGATTTGTACGATAAACATGTCCATGTGGAGTTTTATCATAAAATTCGAGATGAAATGAAATTTGATGGCCTAGATGCGTTGAAAGCGCAAATTGCAAAAGATGCACAAGTGGCACGTAATTTTTTTAGATAATTAAAAAGTAAAAGACTGAAAGTTTGTAATGACTGAAGATTCAAAATATAAGCTCAATTTGCCTGAAACCAGTTTTCCCATGCGCGGAGATTTGGCTAAGCGTGAACCTGCTTGGTTAAAAGAATGGCAAGATAAAAAGCTTTATGCGCGGATTCGTAAAGCCCGTGCCGGCGCAAAAAAATTCATTTTGCATGATGGCCCACCCTATGCCAATGGCGATATTCATATTGGTCATGCGGTGAATAAAATCTTAAAAGATATGATCGTTAAAGCTAAAACCATGAGTGGCTTTGATGCACCTTATGTGCCTGGTTGGGACTGTCATGGCTTGCCGATTGAATTGATGGTTGAGAAAACGCACGGTAAAGAAATTGCCCCAGCGAAATTCCGTGAACTATGCCGCGAATATGCAAAAGAACAAGTTGAGCGCCAAAAGAAAGACTTTGTGCGCTTGGGCGTTTTAGGGGATTGGGATCAGCCCTACCTCACCATGGACTTTAAAACCGAAGCCGACATCATGCGTGCTTTGGGGGAAATCTACAGAAACGGTTACTTGTACCAAGGCAGTAAGCCAGTCCATTGGTGTGTGGATTGTGGGTCTGCGTTAGCAGAAGCAGAAGTTGAATATGAAGATGTGAATTCACCAGCCATTGATGTGGGCTTTAAGGTGGTTGATCAAGCGGCTTTATTGAAAGTGTTCAGCGTGGACATTTCAGCTCCAGTGCATGCCGTCATCTGGACAACAACGCCTTGGACCTTGCCAGCTAATCAGGCGGTTAGTGTGCATCCTGAATTAGATTACGATCTCATTCAAACCAGCAAGGGCTTGCTCATTCTTGCACGCGAATTGGCACAAGCGACTTTGTCTCGCTATAGCGAAGAAGGTGCTCGGGTCTTGGCTTCTTGTAAAGGGGCTTCATTAAACGGCTTAATGCTGAACCATCCTTTTGATGAACGCCAAGTGCCAGTGATTTGTGGTGAGCATGTGACAACCGATGCAGGAACTGGGTTAGTACATACCGCCGCCGCGCATGGTAATGATGACTGGTTAGTCATGCGTGCGAATTTCCCCAATGAAAAACCTCGCGTCTTGATTGGCGCTGATGGTAAATTTTTCACTAGCGATTTGGTGGAGTTGACAGCGATTCGAGGGTTAAGCCGTCAAGATGCCAACAAAGTGATTCTTGGCTTGATGCAAGAAAACGGTACTTTAATTGCAAGTGCCCGCTTAAATCATAGTTTTCCACATTGCTGGCGTCATAAAACCCCTTTGATGCAATTGGCGACCCATCAATGGTTTATCGGAATGAACGAAATCGATGCCTCTGGAAAAAGTTTGCGTGAGTATGCAAACCAAGCAGTGGATAACACAGAATTTTTCCCAAGCTGGGGCCGAGCACGCCTAGAGGCGATGATCAAAAATCGTCCAGATTGGTGCGTATCCCGCCAACGTAATTGGGGCGTGCCGATGCCGCTTTTTGTGCATAAAGAAACTGGTGAGCCACATCCACAGACTTCAGAATTGCTTGAAAAAGTCTGTCTGCAAGTAGAAGCCCAAGGCATTGAGGCCTGGTTTAGTTTAGACGGCGCTGCTTTTTTAGCGGTCAATGCCCCCGCCAATGCAGCGCAGTATAAAAAAGTGACCGATACATTAGACGTTTGGTTTGATTCTGGTTCAACCCATACGGCGGTGCTAAAACGGCGTCCAGAGTTGCAGCATCCTGCTGATTTATATCTGGAAGGCTCAGATCAGCATCGCGGATGGTTCCAAAGCTCCTTATTAACGGGTTGTGCAATTGATGGTCGTGCTCCTTATGAAGCTTTGTTAACGCATGGCTTCGTAGTGGATGGCGCTGGCCACAAGATGAGTAAATCAAAAGGTAATGTGGTGGCACCGCAAAAAGTCATGGACACCTACGGCGCGGATATCTTACGTCTATGGGTCGCTTCTACAGATTACTCTGGCGAACTTACTATTTCTGATGAAATTCTGAAACGGGTAGCAGAAAGCTATCGACGTATTCGTAATACCTTACGTTTCTTGATGGCAAACTTAGCCGATTTTGATGAAAAGAAAGATTTGTTGCCTGTTGATCAATGGATGGAAATTGATCGCTATGCCTTAGTCTTAACTGAAAAATTACAAACAGAAATCTTAGGTGATTTTGACCGTTATGAATTCCATTTGGCGGTGCAAAAGTTTGTGGGGTTTTGTTCTGAAGATCTGGGTAGTTTCTATCTCGACATTTTGAAAGATCGTCTCTACACGACGGGCGAGACTTCTCATGCACGTCGCGCTGCGCAAAGCGCTTTGCATCACATTACGCATGCCATGATGCGTTTAATGGCACCGATCTTGAGCTTCACAGCGAACGAAATATGGCAAACATTAGGCTTGGATAAGGATGCGACGGTATTCGAAGAGCTTTGGTATCAATTGCCAGCGCATGGATTAGGCGTTGATCGTATTCAAGCGTGGGAGGCCATTATTGAGGTTCGTGGTTTAGCTGCCAAAGAAATTGAAGTGTTGCGAGCTGCAGGGCAAGTGGGCTCATCACTGCAAGCAGAGTTGGAATTGCATGCATCAGGTGCTAAGTTTGATGCGCTCAATAGCTTGAATGAAGATTTACGTTTTGCGATGATTACATCAGGCGCTAAGGTCTATAAAGCGGTTGATGAGGCGAATGAAAAGATTTTGGTAAAGGCAAGCGCCCATACGAAGTGTGATCGTTGTTGGCATTACCGTGAAGATGTTGGTGTAAATGCAGAACATCCAAGCATTTGTGGCCGCTGTGTCAGCAATTTATTTGGTCAAGGTGAGCAACGTACCTATGCGTAAATGGTTAGCGATTAGCGCGATTGTGTTGGCTATTGATGTTTATACCAAACATCTTATTCAGCAATCGTTTCAATATGGCGATTATTTAAAAGTGACGTCTTTTTTTAATTTGGTGCGATATCATAATCAAGGTGCAGCGTTTAGTTTTTTAGCCAATCAAGGGGGCTGGCAACAGTTCTTCTTTGCCACCATTGCGATCGTGGCATCAGCCGTCATCATTTATTTGCTTCGCAAAAATACAGAGCAGAAGATCTTTTGCTTGGCTTTGGCATTGATCTTAGGCGGTGCTTTGGGAAACCTTTACGACAGGCTGACCTTGGGCTATGTCGTGGATTTCTTATTTTTTCATTACCAAGAATTTTATTGGCCAGCCTTTAATGCGGCTGACTCAGCAATTACCGGTGGCGTCATCTTGCTGTTGATTGATAATTTTAGACAACCTAAAGCATAATTTAGAGTAGCGATTTTCTGATGATGACCTTCAGTTTTTGGCACTTTAAAGTTTTATTGCTACAATAACTCTATGAATTATATGGTATACAAGAAATTGACCAGTTGTATTGCAGTGTTTGCAATCTTGTTGGTATCTTTTGCTCCCGTCATTTCACATGCAAAATCACTTCATGATCTTCAAGGGTTAGAAAAGATTTGTACGGTTCACGGGATGAAAGAAATTCCTAGCGGTCCTGTTCCTGTCAATAATGATCATATGGTTCATCTTCAACATTGTGCTTATTGTTCACTTGCTTCAGATAAAGCTTATCTTCCGGCAAGCAATTTGCAATTAGGGTTAATGGTTATTCCTTCCTATTCAAAGTTCTTTATTGAATATGAGTCTCCAGTTCTACAAGCACATTTCCAATCTTCACATCCCCCCCAAGCACCACCTTTAGCCTAAAAAATCGTTGTGATTCGCTGGCTAATCTTTAGCCTAACTAAGCGTGTAGCTTTAGCGCATGTTGATGATTTTTAGAGGATGGAAAATAAGAAATGACGTATAAAAAAATAGCACTGTTTTCATTAATGGGATTACTAATTGCGGCTCCGTTAGAAGTTTTTGCTTGTTCAAGCTGCGGTTGTACACTGAGTTCTGATTGGGAAAACCTCGGGTTTAGTAGCACTTCCGGATTTAAGATTGATGTGCGTTATGATTATTTAAATCAAAATGAGTTAAGAACTGGCACGCATTCAATTTCTAGATCTGCGGCAGCAGCAGATCCTAATGCGGAAGTTGAAAAATATACGCGTAACAATTATCTGACCGTTGGGGTTGATTACAGCACCAATCCAGACTGGGGTGTCAATGTTCAATTGCCTTATATTAATCGTAACCATACAACCTTAGGGGCAGGCTCAGATGGGGTTAATCCAGGTGATGGAGCATATCATTCGAGCACTTCTAGTATTGGCGATATCAAAGTGATCGGCCGATATCAAGGGTTTACTGAACAACATAATTTTGGTCTTTTATTGGGACTGAAACTACCTACCGGTAGCCATACAAAAACTGGTTCCCTTACTGATGGTTCAGGCCCTGCTGTTATTGATAGGGGTCTTCAACCTGGAAGCGGAACAACAGATGCCATTATTGGTGCTTATTACGTTGATGCTTTTAATCATGATTGGGGTTATTTTACTCAAGCGATCGTTCAGAAACCTCTAGATAATAGTGATGGATACAAGCCAGGGGATAGTTTGAACCTTAACCTGGGCCTGCGATACCAAGGTTTTGATGACATCACTCCACAGCTTCAAGTGAATGCAAGATTTGTTGAGCATGATCATGGACAGAGTGCCGATGGGGCTTATGCTCCTGGAACAGGTGGAACCTTAGTTTATCTCAGCCCAGGCGCTACTTACAGAGTGAATAAACAAGTGAAGGTTTATGGCTACGTTCAACTACCAATTTATCAGGATGTGAATGATTTGCAATTGACACCGCGTTGGACAGCGTCTGTTGGTTTGAATTACACGTTCTAATTAATGGCTTGTGGCGTCAGTAGTGGCGCCACTATTTTTTCTAGTAGGTCTTGATCTACGATTGGGTCGCCTTCCCATCCGTTTTTTCTGAGTATGCCATTTTGGTCTATGATAAAAGTCACTGGCACGCGCCAGATGCGTCCCAGTTTTTGGATGTCAGAATCTGAATCCATCGCACCTGTGAAAGAGAATTCTTTTAGAATACTTTTAACTTTATTCAGGTCGCTTTTGTCATCCACACTTAACGCAATGACATCCACGCCATCTTTGTGATGTCTTTTATAGAAGCTCTCTAGGGCAGGCATTTCTTTTCTGCATGATTCGCACCATGTTGCCCAAATATGAACAACTAATATCCGACCTTTTGCCGATGCGTTTGTGATGATTTGACCATCAAATGTTTTAATGGAAATAGGAGGGGCCGCTTTTCCCACAGAGAGATTTGCCGCCATAGCGCTTTGTAAGGTGAGCATGAGAATGCTACAGAGTATGATAAAACGTTTCATTAAATGATAAATTGACACATGAAATATGTGATTGATTATATAGTGTTTTAAAAACATGTAATAGAGAGTCTGCAATGCTTAACCCGTGTTCCGCATCGATCAAAGTCTTTTTTCTTTTAATGCTGTTGATATCTTTATCATTAAAAGAAGCTTTAGCTGAGGATGTCCTTGCAAAATCACTTTGCAAACCATTAGAAGCCTCAGACGCAACTGCCGGAAAGGTGATTATTTGGCAGCAGAGTTTTGATGGCGTCTTTGATCTAGCGATGGCGCCAGCAACTCAATCAGGTTTACATCCCGTGATTCGATTGAGTTTTGGAGGGAGAAAAGAAGCAACTTGTCACTTCCCTGCCATTGCTGTCCTAAAAGGAGGTGACTGGGGATGGCATGTTGCTTGGGGGTCGGAAGCCAAACATAGTTTGATGGTGGCGCGTGTTGATGGCGACGCATGGGTTTCTTCGCTTCCAAAAAAATTGGCCGACCAAATGCCTGATCAAGTTGCTTTGCAAGAAAAGGAAGGAATATTGCGACTCAACTATCACCTTCCATCGGACGAGAGCGGCATAACACATCTTATGATTTCAAACGATGAAGGTCGTAATTGGGATGCAGTTGATGCAAATCAATAGTAGGGTATTGAAATAGCTCACTTCTCCCCCATATATGCTCTATAAAATATCCTAAATGGAGCAATGGCATGAGAGTAGATAAACTAACCACTAAGTTTCAGCAAGCCTTGAGCGATGCCCAGAGCTTAGCTGTCGGTCACGACCATACCAGTATTGAAGCCACCCATTTGTTGTCCGCGCTGTTAAGCCAAGATGATGGCGGAACTGCATCATTGCTCGCGCGAGCCGGCGTGAATCTTGAACCGCTAAAAGCCGGCCTCCAAGTTGCACTGACTCAGTTGCCGAAAGTGGCTGAGAGTTCTGGCGAAGTTAGCATTTCTCGCGATTTAAATAACCTACTTAATCTGACAGATAAGCACGCTCAAAAACGTGGGGATGCTTATATTGCGAGCGAAATGTTCTTGCTTGCTTTGGCCGAGGATAAGGGCGATACCGCACGTTTATTGAAACAAGTTGGATTGAATAAGGCGGCTTTAGAAGCTGCAATTAGTGCAGTCCGTGGCGGCGAGTCTGTCGACAATCAAGAATCGGAAGGTCAACGTGAGTCCCTTAAAAAATACACGTTAGATTTAACAGAGCGGGCTCGTATGGGCAAGCTTGACCCGGTGATTGGCCGTGACGATGAAATTCGCCGCGCTATTCAAGTACTTCAACGTCGAACTAAGAATAACCCAGTGTTAATTGGTGAGCCTGGCGTGGGCAAAACCGCGATTGTGGAGGGGCTCGCTCAGCGTATTGTTAATGGTGAAGTGCCTGAGTCTCTTAAGGGGAAGAAGGTATTGTCGCTAGATATGGCGGCCTTATTGGCTGGCGCCAAATATCGCGGTGAGTTCGAGGAAAGGCTGAAATCGGTGCTTAAAGAGTTAGCGCAAGATGAAGGTCAAACGATCGTGTTCATCGATGAGTTACATACGATGGTGGGCGCCGGTAAAGCTGAAGGGGCGATGGACGCAGGTAACATGCTAAAACCAGCGCTGGCTCGCGGCGAGTTACATTGCGTTGGCGCGACGACATTAGATGAATACCGCAAATATATCGAAAAGGACGCAGCATTAGAGCGTCGCTTTCAAAAAGTACTCGTGGATGAGCCATCGGTTGAAGCCACCATTGCGATTCTTCGTGGTTTGCAAGAAAAGTATGAATTACATCACGGGGTTGAAATTACTGACCCAGCAATTGTGGCTGCGGCTGAGCTTAGCCATCGTTACATTACAGATCGTTTCTTGCCGGATAAGGCAATTGACTTGATTGATGAAGCGGCGGCAAAGATTAAGATGGAAATCGATAGCAAACCAGAAGCGCTCGATAAACTAGATCGTCGTCTAATTCAATTAAAAATTGAACGTGAAGCGGTGCGTAAAGAAAAAGACGAAGCCTCTAAAAAACGCTTTGCTTTAATTGAAGATGAAATCAGTCGTTTGGAAAAAGAATCTGCGGATTTAGAAGATATCTGGAAAGCTGAAAAAGCCCAGGTTCAAGGCTCTGCACATATTAAGGAAGAAATTGAAAAGATTAAGCATCAAATGGATGAAGCGACGCGTAAAGGCGAGTGGCAGAAGGTTTCTGAGTTGCAATATGGAAAATTGCCAGCGCTAGAAGCCCAGCTAAAAAATGCTGCTGCCGAAGAAGATAAGGGCGAAGTGAAGCTTAATAAGCTATTACGTACACAAGTGGGCGCTGAAGAAATTGCAGAAGTGGTGAGTCGTGCGACAGGAATTCCAGTGTCTAAAATGATGACAGGGGAACGTGCAAAACTCTTGACCATGGAGACTAAATTGCATGAACGTGTCGTGGGTCAAGATGAAGCGGTACGTTTGGTTTCAGATGCGATTCGTCGTTCACGTTCTGGCTTAGGAGACCCTAACCGTCCTTATGGTTCATTCTTATTCTTAGGCCCAACCGGGGTGGGTAAAACAGAGTTATGTAAGGCGCTGGCTGGGTTCTTATTTGATTCTGAAGACCACTTAATTCGTATCGACATGAGCGAATTTATGGAGAAGCATTCAGTATCACGCTTGATTGGGGCGCCTCCTGGTTACGTTGGGTATGAGGAAGGGGGCACGTTGACAGAGGCGGTGCGTCGTAAACCTTACTCAGTCATTTTGTTGGATGAGGTTGAGAAAGCCCATCCAGATGTCTTCAATGTATTGCTTCAGGTGCTCGATGATGGACGTTTGACAGATGGTCAAGGGCGTACGGTGAGTTTTAAAAACACCGTCATTATCATGACGTCGAATTTAGGCAGTCAGATGATACAAGGGATGACCGGCGATGATTATCAAGTAGTGAAATTGGCGGTCATGGGGGAAGTCAAAACCCACTTCCGTCCAGAGTTTATTAATCGTATTGATGAGATTGTTGTTTTCCATGCACTGGGTGAAAGTAATATCAAGGCAATCGCAAGCATACAATTGCAATATCTCGCTAAGCGTTTGGAAGCCATGGATATGCAATTAGAGGTGAGTGAAGCTGCATTAGGTGAAATATCAAATGCAGGATTTGATCCAGTTTATGGCGCAAGACCACTCAAACGTGCGATTCAAAGTGAACTTGAGAATCCGCTTTCTCGTGAAATCTTGGCGGGTAATTTTGCACCTAAAGATACCATTAAGGTAGACTTTAAAGGTGGAAAAATGCTGTTCACCAAATAAGGGATGAAGATGCGCGGTGGATGTTCTTTAGGTCAATATATGGCATGGTTAGCGGTTGGTTTATTGATCGCTGGTTGTGCTAGTACGCCTATAGAGCCACCGAAAATCGAGCGGATTTCTGCTGAAGAGCTCGATCGCATCATGCCTCAAGCCATTCCAAATCTGAGCTTGGATGATATTGTGAAACTCTCACAAGAGAAACTATCGGCCGATCAAATTATTCAAAAAATTAAAGATAGTCAGTCGCAATATGCTTTATTACCATCGCAATTGCTTGAGTTAAGCAATAAAGGAGTTGATCAAAAAGTGCTGGATTACATTTATTCGGCACATGAACAGGCGGTTCGCGATAGTTTTGCTGAGGAAATTAATAAGCGTGAGCAAAGTAAAGCGAAGGAACAAGAAAAGCTTAAGCGTGAATATCAGTTAAGGCAGCCTTACTACGACCCTTATTGGGGTTATCCTCGGAGCCCATACTGGGGTTACCCACGGCCATTTTATGGACCAGGTATGTATTACCGTTTTTAGCTTAGTCCAATGCAACAACTCAATCATACAATTAGCATTAAAACGAATGGTCGACGTCTGTATGACATTACTCCTCAAGTACTTGACTGGGCGAGGACTAGCGGTTTAAAAACGGGTTTGCTCACCATGTATATCCAACATACTTCCGCCAGCCTTCTGATTAATGAAAACTACGATAGGGATGTGCTGGTCGATATGGAGCGTTTTTTTGCGCGCTTGGTGCCTGATGGTGATCGATTGTTTATCCATACCTCAGAAGGCCCAGATGATATGCCAGCGCACATTCGCTCCGCATTAACACAAACTTCTATTTCCATTCCCTTGATCGACGGGAAGGTTGCGCTAGGGATGTGGCAAGGAATATTCATGTATGAACATCGTTTGGCAGCGCATACACGCAATGTGTTACTTCATTTAATCGCCGAGTAGCCTTTTGCAAAACGCTATTTTATATTCTTATCGAAGGTGTCCTTATGCGATGCGCGCGCGTATGGCACTGCGTTATTCCAACGTTGAAGTTGAAATTCGCGAGATTTCCTTAAAGCAAAAACCAGCAGCGATGATCGCTGCTTCCCCTAAAGCAACGGTGCCGGTGTTAGTACTTGCTAGCGGTGAAGTCATTGAGCAAAGCTTAGATATCATGAATTGGGCTTTAGAAAAGTCGGATGTAGATCATTGGAATATTCAGCACTCTGAACAAGAGGAATTGATCCTATCGAATGACACTACGTTTAAAAAATCCTTAGACCAATACAAATACGCGATTCGTTTTCCTGAGCATCCAGCAGAAGTTTATCGGGCACAAGGCGAGGTTTTTTTGCAGCGATTAGAAGCCTTACTCGAACAAAATATTTACCTTTGCCGTGACAGTATTTCAAAAGCGGATATCGCGATTTTCCCTTTTGTGCGGCAGTTCTCTATGGTGGATGAAGCTTGGTTTAAAACTGCCCATTATCCAGCGCTAAAAGTTTGGCTTGAGCATTTATTGCAGAGCGCGCTTTTTATCGATGTGATGCAAAAGTATCCCCTATGGAGCGAGGCATAAAACAAAAAGGGGCACTTGTGTGCCCCTTTTTTTATTCGACTAGATTAGTGGCCAATTGATCCGATTGTCCTGCCGACTTTTCTGATGTGACATCTTCGAAATCTAAAGTGATTTGGTCTTTATCATCAATATCGACAAACACATGCCCCCCATTTGCTAATTTCCCGAATAGCAATTCATCAGCCAAGCCACGTCTAATGGTATCTTGAATGAGTCGAGACATAGGACGGGCGCCCATGAGTGGATCGAAGCCTTTTTTGCCCAAATAAGCTTTGAGCTTATCGCTGAAGCTTGCCTCTACTTTTTTCTCGTGCAGTTGATCTTCTAATTGCATCAAGAATTTATCCACCACGCGCATGATAATGTCTTGTGAAAGTGGTGCAAATGAAACGGTCGCATCCAAGCGGTTACGGAATTCTGGGCTGAATAGGCGTTTGATTTCAGCCATTTCATCCCCGGCTTGCTTCCCTTGCGTAAAGCCCATGCTAGTTTTTGAAAGCGCATCGGCACCAGCATTCGTAGTCATGATGATCGTGACGTTGCGGAAGTCTGCCTTACGGCCATTATTATCAGTTAATGTGCCGTGATCCATGACTTGAAGCAAAATGTTGTAAATATCTGGATGGGCTTTTTCAATCTCATCAAGCAATAGCACGCAATAAGGATGTTTAGTGATGGCTTCGGTCAGTAAGCCGCCTTGTTCAAATCCTACGTAGCCTGGAGGCGCACCAATTAACCTTGAAACGGCGTGGCGCTCCATATATTCAGACATATCAAAGCGAACTAACTCAATGCCTAGGGTGTAGGCCAATTGTTTAGCCACTTCCGTTTTACCAACGCCAGTGGGTCCTGAGAATAAGAATGAGCCAATCGGTTTATTCTGATTGCCCAAACCGCTTCGCGCCATTTTGATGGCAGCTGCAAGGGACTCAATGGCTTTATCTTGTCCAAATACAACGGCTTTTAAATCACGGTCTAGTGTTTTAAGTGCATTGCGATCGTCGCTTGAAATGTTCTTGGGTGGAATCCGCGCAATTTTGGCGATGATATCTTCAATTTCCTTATCGCCAATGACTTTCTTTTGCTTGGACTTTGGCAAGATACGTTGCGCAGCCCCTGCTTCATCAATCACATCAATGGCCTTGTCGGGTAAGTGACGGTCGTTAATGTATTTGGCAGAAAGTTCTGCTGCTGTATTGAGGGCGCTGATGGTGTACTTCACGCTGTGATGTTTTTCAAAGCGTGATTTCAACCCTTTTAGGATTTGTACCGTTTCAGCAATGCTAGGTTCTTCTACGTCAACTTTTTGGAAGCGGCGTGATAGGGCATGGTCTTTTTCAAAAATACCGCGATATTCTTGATAAGTGGTTGCGCCGATGCATTTGAGTGAGCCATTAGATAAAGCTGGCTTTAGCAGATTGGAAGCATCTAAAGTGCCACCACTGGCAGCGCCAGCACCAATTAAGGTGTGAATTTCATCGATGAACAATACGGCATCCGTTTGCTCCTCTAATTTTTTCATGACCGCTTTGAGGCGTTGCTCGAAGTCGCCACGGTATTTGGTGCCAGCAAGTAAAGCGCCCATATCTAATGAGTAAATCACTGCATTGGCGAGCACGTCGGGTACATTTTTTTCAACAATACGACGCGCCAACCCTTCCGCGATAGCAGTTTTACCAACACCAGCTTCGCCAACTAATAGTGGATTATTCTTGCGGCGTCGGCATAAGGTTTGGATCACGCGCTCAAGTTCTTTCTCGCGGCCAATCACTGGATCAATTTTCCCTGCCAATACCTGATCATTAAGATTGAGTGTGTAGCTATCTAAAGCGCTAGCGGGCGGCGCTTCTGTTTCAGTATTTTGTTCAGCTTCAGCGCGTTTGGATTCTTCAGCGACTTTGGCAACGCCATGTGAAATGTAGTTCACCACATCCAAGCGTGTGACGCCTTGTTGATGAAGGAAGAATACGGCATGGGACTCTTTTTCACCATAGATGGCGACCAATACGTTTGCGCCAGTGACTTCTTTTTTACCAGAGGACTGCACATGCAATATAGCGCGTTGAATGACGCGTTGGAAGCCAAGTGTTGGCTGCGTGTCTACTTCTTCATCACCGCCAACATTGGGGGTGTGTTCTTCGATGTAATGATTAAGCTCTGAACGCAGTTTATCGAGATTTGCGCCACAGGCTCTTAACACTTCGGCCGCAGTCGGATTATCAATCATTGCCAGAAGTAGATGTTCTACCGTAATGAGCTCATGACGCTTCTGACGGGCGTCCATAAACGCCATGTGTAGAGAGACTTCTAATTCTTGAGCAATCATATTTACTACCTTTATTAACTACTTAATTAAACTTCTTGCATGCTGCATTGCAATGGATGCCCGTGTTCTTTGGCAAAATCTAATACTTGGCTTACCTTGGTTTCGGCAATGTCTAGCGGATAAATGCCGCATACACCTGAACCCTTATTATGAACTTGGAGCATGATTTGCGTAGCTTGTTCACGATTCTTTTTAAAAAAACGTTCAAGGACCTCGACCACAAACTCCATGGGGGTGTAGTCGTCATTGAATAGCAAAACGCTATACATTGAAGGTGGCTTGGCTTTCTGTGTTTTTGCCGCTTCTAACGTTCTCTCTTGATGCTTAATGCCAGCCATTGATGTTCCTATTTTGAGCCTAATGCAAAAAAATTCAAGCTTAAAATTATGATGTTTTAGTGAATATTTTTTTCTTGATTAGAAGCACTAATCGGCATAATGCGAACGCTTTTAACAATTTTATCCTGCGTTTGCATAATCTCTAAAGCGCAATCCCCTATTCGAATACTCGTCCCTGGCTCGGGAATGTCTTCAAAATGCTCCAGCACTAGCCCATTGAGTGTTCTTGGTCCTTCTATTGGTAGGTTGAGACCTAGTTTTTTATTCAGGTCTCGTAAGGAACAACTCCCATCAACGACCCAAGCACCATCTTCTTCTTGATGGAAGGTATTTGCACGCAGTGGCGATTGTGTTGTGAAGTCCCCAATAATTTCTTCTAATATATCTTCGAGTGTCACTAAGCCTTTGAGTTCACCATATTCATCAACAACTAGGGCCATGCGTTGATGATGCTCTTGGAATTGTTGAATTTGAGTGTATAAGGGGGTGCCTGAAGGGATGAAATACGGGTCATTGATGACTTCGCGTAATCCTTCAATCGTCAATTCGCCATTACGAAGTTGATTAATCACTTTTCGAATATGAATAATGCCAACAATTTCTTCCTCCGCCCCTTCTTTGACGAGCAAGCGGGTATGGTTGCTTGAGGTGATTTGTTGAATCAATTCTTCAAAAGGGGTATCGAGATCGACATGCTCAATTTGCGTGTGTGCCGTCATGACGTCATCGACAGTGGCATCTTCTAGATCAAAAAGATTGAGCAAAATGGCACGATTTTTTTGCGGGATATAACCGCCTGCATCGCTAACGATGCTTCGAAGCTCATCGGTTGAAACGGCGTGAGAGACTTGATCGAAGTTAACTTTGATTCTGAAAATCTTCAGTAAGCCCGTCACAAAAAGATTAATGAACCATATGGCGGGGTAGATCGCTCGCGTGATGGGGTAGAGCACATAGCTATAAGCAAATGCAATTTTTTCGGCATGCGCTGCAGCAATGACTTTTGGTGTGATTTCGCCGAACACCAAAATAACGAAGGTGACGATGACCGTTCCGAGGAAAACGCCGGTATTACTTTCACCTAAGAGCTTGAGGCTGATGTCATCACTAATGGTAGCAATGGATACTGCAGCAAAGGTGTTACCTAATAAGATCGTGCCTAAAAGATGGTCGGTTTTGGCGAGGAGTGCTTGCGCTAATCGGGCGCCCCGGTGGCCATCTTTTGCTAGATGGCGTAGGCGATAACGATTCAAGGTCATTAAGCTGGTTTCGGCGCTTGAGAAAAACGCAGCTAGTAGTATGAGCAATCCTAGAATGATGAATTGCAGGGGTATCGAGATCTCGTTCAAGTGAGGTATTTACAGAATGTGATACTGAAGTTTCCTCGCTTTGACCTCCGCTTGTCAAGGCATCTCGTCGACGTTTTCTTTCTTTTCAGCGCCAGTGATTAAGTTCTCGCGAGAAACGCCTAAGTACAATGCGATCGGACAAGCCACAAGGACTGAGGAGTAAATACCAAACAAAATACCGATGGTCAGTGCCAATGAGAAATTATGGAGCGTTTCACCGCCAAACATCAACATAGAGAGGACCATTAGCTGTGTACAAAAGTGAGTAATCACGGTACGTGACATGGTGCGTGTGATCGCATTATCAATGACGGTGATGACGGTTGCTTTACGCATTTTTCTGAAGTTCTCGCGCACTCGGTCAAATACCACCACGGATTCATTCACTGAGTAACCCAAGACGGCAAGAATGGCCGCAAGCACTGTGAGGTTGAACTCCCATTGAAAGAAGGCAAAAAAGCCAAGAATAATAATCACGTCATGCATGTTCGCGATAATCGCTGCCACCGCAAAACGCCATTCAAATCGTAATGCCAAGTAGGCCATGATTCCCATAGAAACCAGCAAAAGGGCTAGTGCGCCGTTTTCATAAAGTTCTTGGCCAACTTGCGCGCCCACGGTTTCAACGCGACGCATTTCAACCGCCGCATCCTCTTTTTTTAATGCTTCAAGTACTTGCTCAGAAAGCTGGGCTGATGTGACGCCCTTTTTAAGTGGCAAGCGAATCATGACGTCATGGCTAGATCCAAAGTTTTGAACCGTCGCTTCATTTAAGCCAATGCTGTCCACTGCATGACGGACTTTGACAAGATCTGCAGAGGCTGGATAGCTGACCTCAACCACCGTGCCGCCAGTAAAGTCGACTCCTAAATTCAAGCCTTTCGTGGCGAGAAAGAAGATTGCAAACAGGAAGGTAATGAGGGAAATGGCAGTGGTCAGACGGCCATAACTCATAAATGGGATATCTTTTTTAATCTTAAAAATTTCCATAATCTTTACTCTTAATCAGCGTTTATTTGAGGGCTTTGGTCTTAACCAATCGCCAATTTGTTAATTTTACGGCGGTAGCCGTATACCAAGTTCACAATGGCGCGAGATACCACCACGGCGCTGAACATCGAGGTCATGATGCCTAAGACGTGCACAACAGCAAAACCTTTGACTGGTCCTGAACCGAACATGAATAAGGCTAGACCGGCAATCATGGTCGTGACGTTTGAGTCGAGAATAGTGTCAAAGGCGCGGTCATATCCAGCGGTAATCGAGGCCTGGGGTGAATTGCCCCCACGAATTTCTTCTCTGATCCGTTCGTTAATCAATACGTTCGCATCAATCGCCATCCCCAAGGTCAGTGCAATCGCTGCCAATCCAGGCAATGTCAGGGTCGCTTGAAGCATCGATAGAATGGCTAAAAGCAATAGCAAGTTAATGCCTAAGGCGATGACTGAAATACCACCAAATAAGAGGTAGTAAATCACCATGAATAATGCAATGGCTGCAAACCCCCACATGGTTGAATGCATGCCGCGTTTGATGTTTTCTTCCCCCATGCTCGGGCCAACAGTTCGCTCTTCGATGATGTCCATTGGCGCTGCTAGCGCACCAGCGCGAAGAAGAAGGGAAATATCCGTGGCTTCTTGGGCATTACTCATCCCAGAAATTTGTACGCGTCCGCCACCAATTTCTTCATTAATGACTGGCGCAGTAATGACTTCAGCTTGGCCCTTTTCAATTAATAAAATGGCCATACGTTTGCCAACGTTATCTTTAGTGACTTGCTTAAAGATACGTGCGCCACGACCATCTAAAGTGACATTAACGGTTGAGCGACCACTTTGTTGATCGGCCCCTGGACCTGCGTCAGTAATATATTCGCCAGTCAGTTCTACTTTCTTTTTAACGAGGATCGGTTGATCATTTCGGTCGACAAAGAATTCATCGCCAAAAGGCACTTGTCCTTTACTCGCTTGCTCAAGGGTGGTTGGATCGCTTTTTTCTTCGTCCACTAAACGAATTTCAAGGGTAGCGGTACGTCCTAAAATTTCTTTTGCTTTCGCGGTATCTTGAACGCCTGGCAATTGCACTACCACACGGTCTACGCCTTGTTGCTGAATAATTGGCTCGGCAACCCCAAGTTCATTAATACGATTGTGGAGTGTTTGAATATTTTGTTTCAGCGCAAATTCTTGAATACGTTTTTGCGCTGGCAAACTTAATGTCGCAATCAGTGAGCTATTACTTTCTTTTAATGTGACATCAGGAAACTCATTGCTAATGATTTTTTGTGCTTTGACGAGTTCTTTAGGGTCTGTAAATTTAATTTCAATACTTTGCGCCTCGCGTGTGACGCCTGAATATGAAATACGCTCTTTACGTAATGAAGCGCGGAAATCGCCAACGTATCGGTCAGAGGCTTTGTCTAAGGCTGCCTTCATGTCGACTTGAAGAAGGAAATGTACGCCCCCTCGCAAGTCCAAACCCAAATACATCGGACGTGCGTGAAGGTTAGTCAACCAACTTGGTGAGCGTGAGATCAAATTTAAGGCAACCACATAATCTTTACCTAAGTTGTTTTTTAATACATCTTTTGCTTTGATTTGCGTATCAGCATCTGAAAAACGTACTTTTACCCCGGTTGCGTCCATGAAGATGGCATCAATTTTGATGTTTTCTTGCTTAAGCGTTTCTTCAACCTTACCCAATAAAGCGGGGTCTAGTTTGTTAGACGTCTTTGCCGTTGTGATTTGGACGGCTGGAGATTCGCCAAAAATATTTGGCAAGGAGTACAAAAGACCTAATAAAAGGACTGTTAATACTAAGATGTATTTCCACAATGGGTAACGATTCATGGTGCGGCTCGCGTTTTAGGTCTGTTATATGTATTTTTGCATCATTCACGTAAGCATGAGCGAATGATGCAAAGAAGTTTATGCTGGCTTGATGGTGCCTTTTTCTAATTTGGCTTGGACCGCTGTTTTTTGGATGTTAATGACAATCGCGGTAGCAATTTCGAGGCTTATCACCGTGTCACTAATTTTTGTTACCTTGCCAAGAATGCCACTAGAGGTCACCACTTCATCGCCTTTTTGCAAGGCTGCAATCATTTCACGTTGTTCTTTAGCTTGTTTCATTTGCGGACGGACTAGCATGAAATAAAACAATACAAAAATAACAATCATTGGTACAAAACTTGTCCAATCTGATGCTGCTGATCCAGTGGCAGCGTAAGCAGAACTAATTAACATGGGGTAAAGCCTTTCTAAAAGTAAGCTTGGAGATTCAATTGACGGTAGAATTTTATCATAGAGTATTGTCTCAACCTATTATAACTCTAGGTTCAACACACTTCGCTTGCTTGCAAACTCTTTCTTAAACGCTTCGAAAGTATGCGATTCAATGGCTGTCCGCATGCCGGCCATGAGCTCTTGGTAATAATGTAGGTTGTGAATGGTATTGAGGCGTGACCCTAAGATTTCACCAACGCGATGTAAATGATGGAGGTAGGCCCTGCTAAAGTTTTGGCAGGTATAACAAGTACACTCTGGATCTAAGGGCCCGGTGTCCAACTTGTAGCGAGCATTTTTAAGTTTAATATCCCCGTTGCGCGTAAATAACCAACCATTCCGAGCATTTCGCGTGGGCATGACGCAATCAAACATATCGATCCCCTTGCTCACTGCAGCCACTAAATCTTCAGGGGTTCCAACACCCATTAAATAGCGAGGCTTGTCTTGTGGCATTTTGGGGGCGGTGTGACCAAGAATTCTTAACATGTCTTCTTTAGGCTCTCCTACGGAAAGGCCGCCGATGGCATAACCATCAAATCCAATTTCTGTTAGGCCATTTAGCGAAATATCGCGCAAGTCTTCGTACATTCCGCCTTGAATAATGCCGAATAATGCATTGGAATTGCCCTGGTGAGCATCTTTGCTGCGGCGCGCCCATCGTAAGCTAAGCTCCATCGATGTTTTTGCTTCTTTTGTGGTCGCTGGGTATGGGGTACATTCATCAAAAATCATGACGATGTCTGAATTCAATACTTTTTGAATGCGCATGGATTCTTCTGGTGTTAAAAAGCAACTGTCGCCATTGATGGGGGAGCGAAACTTCACGCCCTCTTCAGAGATTTTGCGTAATTTGCCTAAACTCCAGACTTGAAACCCTCCAGAGTCGGTCAGTATGGGGCCATCCCAGCTCATGAACTGATGAAGCCCGCCATGCGCTTCTATAACGTCTAGACCAGGCCTTAACCAAAGATGAAAAGTGTTGCCCAATACGATGTGGGCACCAATTTCATGGATTTCATTTGGAGATAATGTTTTGACTGAACCGTAGGTGCCCACGGGCATGAACGCTGGTGTTTGCACCTCGCCATGGGTCAGGCTTAGAAAACCTCGGCGCGCTTGACCGTCTTGCGTGACTAAAGAAAATTGCATTTAAATTATGGGATGATATTCATCAAGGTAATAAATCAAAACGGCATACTATCATAGTCGGGCATCCTCATTTAAGCTGGCTTTGATATACTAGAAGTAATTTACTATTGGAAATACTCAAGATGGCTGAAGTTACTCCACGTCCTCGTCGAAGAAAAAGTCCGCAAGCGCGAAGTTTGCGTGAGCGCGGCATTTATCTATTGCCTAATTTGTTCACGACGGCGGCTTTGTTTGCAGGGTTTTATGCCATCGTTCAAGCGATGAATGGTAAGTATGAGCATTCAGCGGTTGCGATTTTTATTGCCATGGTCATGGATGGTTTAGATGGTCGTGTCGCACGCATGACGAATACCCAAAGTGCCTTTGGCGCGGAATACGATAGTCTTTCCGACATGGTGTCTTTTGGGGTTGCCCCGGCATTGATTGTGTATGTTTGGGCATTGAAGCCGCTAGGTAAATTAGGGTGGATTGCTGCTTTTATTTATTGTGTGAGCGCCGCCTTAAGATTAGCGCGTTTTAATACAAAATTAGAGACAGCAGATAAGCGATTTTTCCAAGGATTGCCTAGTCCGGCGGCAGCGGCATTGCTAGCGGGGTTGGTTTGGGTGGCTTTTGATAATGACATTCCAGGGGATTTTATCTTTCACCCTTGGTTTCAAATGAAATGGGTTGCTTTGATGGTGACCTTGTTTGCGGGCTTGTCGATGGTAAGTGATTTACGTTTTTACAGTGGTAAAGACATTAATCTCAAGGACAGTGTGCCGTTTGTCGTTATTCTATTTATTGTATTGGCATTTGTTTTGATTTCTTACAGCCCGCCTGAAGTGTTATTTTTTGTGTCGCTTGTCTATGGATTATCTGGGTATGCTTTATGGCTGATGCTGTTTTTAAAGCGTAAAAAACTGGTCGAAGTTGATTCTAAAAACTTATCAGAGCCATAAGTTTAATTGTCTAAAAGCTAGATAAAAAGCATGATATTATTTCCTTATGTTATTCAACAGTCACTTTTCAGCTTATTCAAACTCCAGCCATTCATTGGTTGGTGCCCTGTTACGTCTAGTGCTACTGCCTTAGGCAGTTCACTCTCGCACACCTCAGTTTATAGATTTGCCACGCCGTTATGACGAATGCATAGCGGGTATCGCTTAAAAAATTTAGATGGAAAATAAAATGACCAAAAATAATCAATTAATCATATTTGATACAACCTTGCGTGATGGCGAACAAAGCCCAGGCGCAGCCATGACGAAAGAAGAAAAGATCCGTATTGCCCGTCAACTCGAGAAGTTGGGTGTGAACGTGATTGAAGCAGGCTTTGCCGCGGCCAGCCCCGGGGACTTTGATGCGATTTATGCCGTCGCTGAAATCATCAAAGAGTCGACGGTTTGTTCACTTGCGCGTGCCAATGAAAATGACATTCGCCGTGCAGGAGAAGCCATTAAGCCAGCGAAAAGCGGCCGCATTCATACGTTTATCGCGACATCGCCCATTCACATGGAAAATAAATTGCGCATGACGCCAGATCAGGTGTTGGCGCGTGCTGTGCAAGCTGTTCAGTGGGCATTGGAATATACCGATGACGTAGAATTTTCTGCGGAAGATGCCGTGCGTTCAGACCTTGATTTTTTAGTGAAAGTCTTTGATGCCGTCATTGAGGCGGGCGCTAAAACGATTAATGTCCCTGACACGGTCGGTTACTCTATTCCAGCTCTTTGGGGTGAGCGCATGCAGCAATTGATTGCGCGCGTTAAGAATGCGGACAAGGTTGTTTGGTCGACCCATTGTCACAACGACTTGGGGATGGCTGTCGCTAACTCATTGGCAGCGGTCATGGGCGGCGCACGTCAAGTGGAATGTACGATCAACGGCTTAGGAGAGCGCGCAGGGAATGCGAGCTTGGAGGAAGTGGTGATGGCTGTTCGCACCCGCCGTGACGTCTTTAATTTGGAAACCTCTATTGATGCGACCCAAATTGTGCCAACCTCTAAATTGGTTTCGACGATTACGGGCTATCCAGTGCAACCCAACAAAGCGGTGGTTGGCGCCAATGCCTTTGCCCATGAAAGTGGGATTCATCAAGATGGCGTATTGAAGTTCCGTGAAACCTACGAAATTATGCGTGCGGAAGATGTGGGCTGGAATGCAAATAAATTAACGTTAGGTAAATTGTCTGGGCGAAATGCGTTTAGATCGCGTTTAGATGAGCTTGGGATTACCTTGGATGGTGAAGATGCGTTAAATGCTGCATTTGCAAGATTTAAAACCTTGGCGGATAAAAAGTCAGAGATTTTTGACGAAGATATTCAGGCCTTGGTGAGTGATGATTTTGTGAACGATGACACTGAGTATTTTAAATTGGGCTATTTGAAAGTCTGTTCGCAAACCGGTGAGACGCCACATGCGGTCATTACTGTGCTTGATAGTGGCGTTGAAAAACGTGCTGAAGCAGATGGCGGCGGTCCTGTGGACGCGGCATTTAAAGCGATTGAGAAAATCGTGAATAGTGGCGCAGAGTTGCTTTTATATTCGGTTAATAATATCACCAGTGGGACAGATGCTCAGGGTGAAGTCACGGTGCGTTTAGCGAAAGGCGGTCGTATTGTGAATGGGCAAGGCGCTGATACCGATATTGTGATTGCTTCTGCTAAGGCTTATTTGAACGCCTTGAATAAAATTCATGCCAAGTCAGAACGTGCGCATCCGCAAGTTTAATAGGGGCGTTTCTTTATTAAGGAGTTGGCTTTGGATTTAGCAATTTTTGATTTGGATAATACCTTATTGGCTGGTGATAGCGATTATCAATGGGGTGAATTCCTGATTGATATTGGCGTGGTTGAACGTGCAGCGCATGCAAGCATTAATGACCAATTTTATGCGGACTATAAAGTCGGCAAGTTGGATATTAATGCTTTTTTGGAGTTCCAACTTAAGCCCCTTAGTCAACATCCAAGGACGCAACTAGATGCCTGGCATCGCGAATTTATGCAGCAAAAAATTGCACCGATGATGACTGAAAAATCGCGGGCCTTGGTTGAGCAACATAGAGCGAATGGGGATCTACTAGTCATTATCACGGCCACCAATAGTTTTGTGACGGGGCCGATTGCTACCGCTTTTGGGATTGCTAATTTGATTGGAACAGTGCCTGAAGAAATGAATGGTGAGTTTACCGGTAAGGTCACGGGCACCCCGAGTTTTCAGCAAGGAAAAATTACACGGCTTAATGAATGGCTTGCAGAGCGAGGGCAAGGCTTAAGTGACTTTGGGACCACTTGGTTTTATAGTGATTCGCACAACGACTTACCATTAATGAAGCTGGTCGATAAGCCGATTGCCGTGAATCCAGATCCGATATTGCTAGCTTACGCGGAAGATCACGCTTGGCCAATTATGAGCTTACGTTAAGTATTAGCGATTCAGTAACACTTCAAGCACAAATTTACTGCCCACATAAGCTAACAGTAATACGCCAAATCCGGTCAATGTCCAACGAATGGCAGTACGACCTCGCCAACCATATTGCACTCGACCTATAAGCAAACTACCAAAAATTACCCACGAAATAATTGTGAAGATATTTTTGTGATTAAATTTTAGCGCCTGATGAAAAATTTGCTCGGAGAACAACATGCCGCTAATCAAGGTGAGTGTGAGCAAGAAAAATCCCAAGCCAATAATTCTGAATAGTAGTGATTCCATGGCCATGATTGGTGGGAATTCGGTTAGTTTTAAGAACGGCGTCTTCTGATGAAGGCTGCGTTCAGCGGCTGCCATGAGGAGTGCGTGCAGCGCTGCGAAGGTGAATAAGCTATAGGCTAGCAGGGCGATCGATATATGCCAAACAAACAGTGGGTCATTAGCAAAGGCCACAATGACATTGTTATGAAAGCTTGCTTGCAACGCGACCGTTAATGCTGCTGGCGGAAGCACTAATGCTTGTAAGCTCTGAAGCTCATTTTTGAAGTTGGCAATCCAGTAGATCAACACCGTGAGCCAGAAAATGAGTGAAAGGGTATTGGCAATATTCAAATTAAGATCGCCAATAAAAATATCTTGATATAGCAAGCTGGCATGAATCACGAGCCCCAGTGCAATCAGCGTAGGATGTCTGCTCGATCTTGGTTGTTTTGTTTGTTGAGAGACCGAACGCCAAAAACGAATCGCGACGACAGCGTATAAAACAATGACGGACAAATAAGGTAAGTAGGTTGATGCTTGCATAGTGATGATATGGGTTAAAATTATATCGTTCGTGGATGAATGCACACTATAACATGAGCCACAGCTCAGTTTGATGTTGGCTGATCAAGTTTGAAATACTTCGTTGAGTAAAAGCAATCTAGGATAAACCGAATATGTTAGAAAATTTAAGCGGTCGCTTACAAAGTGTGATGAAAACCCTGAGGGGTCAAGCACGCCTTTCAGAAGATAACATTTCTGATGCGATGCGCGAAGTCCGTATGGCGCTACTCGAGGCTGACGTGGCCTTGCCGGTGGTCAAAGATTTTATTGCTGAAGTAAAAGTGCGCGCGAATGGACGCGAGGTGCTTGATAGTCTCACACCAGGACAAGCCGTCATTCAAGTGGTACACGAAGAGCTGACTAAGTTGATGGGCGCTCAAAATGTGGGCTTAAATCTTGCGGCAGTGCCCCCAGCGATTATTTTGATGGCAGGTTTGCAAGGGTCTGGCAAAACGACGACGTCTGCCAAACTGGCTAAATTATTAAAAGAACAAAAGAAAAAGGTGTTACTCGCCAGTGCAGACGTTTATCGTCCTGCTGCGATAGAACAATTAAAGAGCCTTGCTAAAAGTTTAGAGGTCGATTGTTTTGATTCAAATGAGCATCAAAAGCCACAAGATATTGCTCAAGCGGCCTTAGCGCACGCTAAGAAGTTTTATTACGATGTATTGATTTTCGATACCGCAGGCCGGTTGGGCATTGATGAAGCCATGATGGCTGAAATTAAGGCATTGCATGCCTTACTTAATCCAGTTGAGACCTTGTTTGTGGTGGATGCCATGCAGGGTCAAGATGCAATCAATACTGCAAAAGCTTTCGGCGACACATTGCCACTTACGGGCGTGGTCTTAACGAAGCTCGATGGCGACTCAAGAGGCGGCGCAGCCCTTTCAGTCAGGCATGTGACTGGCAAGCCCATCAAATTCATTGGGGTCAGTGAGAAGGTCGATGGTTTAGAGCCTTTCCATCCTGAGCGCATGGCCTCTCGTGTGCTTGGCATGGGCGATGTGCTTTCACTGATTGAGCAGGCTCAAAAAAATGTTGATTTAGACGAAGCGAAGAAATTTGCTGACAAAGTAAAGTCGGGTAAGAGTTTTGATTTAGATGACTTCAAGGCTCAAATGACGCAAATGCGCAAAATGGGGGGCATGAATGCCTTGATGGATAAGCTACCCAGTCAAATGGCTGGGATGGCCGGCAAGATGAATGGTGATGATGGAGATAAGGCGATCCGCCGAATTGAGGGCATCATTAATTCGATGACCCCGCTTGAGCGCCGTAA
>Ga0163199_1000259_pt1 | contig 33475 bp, 25 predicted proteins | sample PL_2010_150m_FD_113537 | JGI IMG/M metagenome (GOLD analysis project Ga0163199, IMG submission 113537) | Freshwater microbial communities from Powell Lake, British Columbia, Canada to study Microbial Dark Matter (Phase II) - PL_2010_150m | ecosystem: Environmental > Aquatic > Freshwater > Lake ...
ATTTGAATGTTATTATTAATAATGGACAATTTAATAGAAATGGAAAATTAGGAATTTATAATCTGGCTGGCCAATTAGTCTATGAACAAAAAGCAGAATTAAATGAAGATAAAAAAATTATTATCCCTTCAGATAAAATTAATTCTCTAATTGAAGGAACTTATTTTATTCATTTTAATTCAACCAGGATAAAAATGATGGCCAAATTTGTAAAAATGCAGGACTGATATTTTTACCACAATAGGCACAATAGGTATTGGAACTCAGAGATTCCTTACTGATGACATTTCGCCATTGATTGAAATTGTCAGAATAGAGTCACCCACACCCACACTCACTCACACACTTTATGGTGAGCGACGATTTTTTGTAGGGGCGACCCTTGCGGCCGCCCTCTGATATTCCTGAGGCGACCGCAAGGGTCGCCCCTACAAACATAAAATCTCCCGCAGGTGGGTGTGAGTGTGGGTGTGAGTGTGCCGTTCATGATTTGGAGATTATTCCAAAAAAGTGCCTCATAAATCGTATTGATTATTTGCATTTTACAAAGAGTTATATAGTATGGTGTTGAAATTGTCCCATGAGGGCATCAGCTCCATCAAACACCCAAATTAAAAATGCAGGTAACGAGAGCAATTTCATGAAAATTTGAAATCCAATTTCAATTTTTCAATGTTTTTCCGTATCATCGGGCTTAGATAAAATTCAGATCATGATTCAACAGCGGTCGGAACAGGAACCCTGATACTGCCAGACCCATAGATTCCATGCAGGTTTTGGACAATGTCAAAACATGAAAAGTTTCATTATAAGTCAGCCAATGAGCTGATAACCAAGGCAAAAGACCTGGATGTCGATCTGCCCTGGTCAGATTCAATTGAAGCCTTGCTGCAACCGGCTGTTATTCAGGGCATCGAAGTGCCCAACCGTCTGACGGTTCAGCCGATGGAGGGGTTCGATTCTGATGAGAACGGTGCACCTGGGGAACTAGCATTCCGGCGTTACGGCCGTTATGCAGCCGGCGGCAGCGGGATGATCTGGTGCGAAGCCACAAGTATGGTGTCAGACGGGCGATCAAACCCACACCAGTTGATGATTACCAAAGATACCGTTCAGCAATTCAGGAAATTAACCGATCATATCCGGAAGATCGCCGGGGATACTTACGGACCCAAACATCGGCCTTTCCTGGTGCTACAGCTTACTCATTCCGGGAGATATGCCAAACCGGGCGGAGATTTTCATCCGAAGATCTTTTCGGAAAATCCGTATCTGGATAACCGACAACCGACAACCGACAACCGGCTCCCGGATCCACCTCACCCCCTGACCCCCTCTCCCGCGCTCGCTCCGCTCACGGGAGAGGGGGAACGCCCGCGCTCAACTGACAACCGAAAACTGACAACCGACAACCGACAACAAAAACTCTACTCAGACATCGAACTCGACAATATTAAATCAGCTTACATCGAAGCAATTGGGTTGGCCGAACTGGCCGGGTTTGATGCGGTGGATGTGAAGGCTTGTCACGGTTACCTGTTGCACGAAATGCTGTTTGCTTACGATCGTACCGACAGTCGTTATGGCGGGTCGTTCGAGGGGAGGACGCGGTTTCTGGCTGATGTGCTGAAAACCCCGGCCTCCCTGGTGAAAGCAGTCAGACTGAGCGGTACCGATTTGATCCCCTGGCCGTATGGATTCGGGATGAAACCCGACGGATCGATGGACATCGATCTGACTGAAGTTAAAAAGCTGATTGCAAGATTTTCTCCGATGGTGCCGCTCTGGAATATCACGGCGGGAGTGCCGCATCATTCCGCCCATATCGGCCGGCCCTATAATCGCGGGGTGTTTAATGCTCCGCCCCCCGAAGAGCACCCACTAACCGGTATCAACCGACTGATCCGGATCACCGGTCAATTGCAACAGGTTTTCCCCGAACTGCATTTCGTAGGAACGGCTTACTCCTGGTTGCGTCAATTTTACCCTAACGTGGGTGCTGGCGCGATCAACCTGAAAAAAGTCTCATTTATAGGTCTGGGCCGCAGCTCCTTTGCTTACCCGGATGCTCCCAGGGACCTGATGGAGAAAGGCAAGCTCGATCCGAAAAAAGTTTGCCTATCTTGCTCGAAGTGCACTGAATTCATGAGGATGGGAATTCCGACCGGATGCGCTGTCAGGGATAAATCAATATACAAAAAAGAAACAAGTATATGAATTTCAGCGATCTGATTAGTATCATCCAACAGACTGACGGGTTCTTAAAACAGAGAGCCTATCAGGCAGTTAACCAGTCTTTAACCATCCGAAACTGGTTGTATGGAATGTATATTGTTGAGTTTGAGCAAAAAGGGGAAGATAGCGCCAAATATGGAAATAGTCTTCTAAGGGAATTATCTGTACGATTAAAAAAGGAGGGTTATAAGGCTTTGGGGGAGAGAGATTTGCGCAGATATCGTCAGTTCTACCTGAGCTATCCTCACATTTGGCAGTCATTGACTGCCGAATCTTCGTTGCTTCAAATATGGCAGTCACTGACTGCCGAATCTAAGGAGGCCACAAAATTTCAAAGAGTTGCCATAATTGATCAGGTCATTGGCAACCGAATTCCAAATTTGGCGGGAATTGATGCGGAAATATTAATAAAGCGACTTTCCTTCACCCATTTTGCCGAACTTATTGAGGTGGAGGATCAATTAAAACGCACCTTTTATGAGATAGAATGTATTAAAGGCAATTGGTCGGTTAGAGAACTGCAAAGGCAAATTGGAAGCTTATTGTATGAGCGCACTGGTCTCTCAAAGAGCAAGGAAAAGATGATTCAACTGGCAAATAAAGGTGCTGTCAAGTTGGTTGCTGATGATATTATCAGGGATCCCTATGTTTTCGAGTTTCTGGGATTAAAACAATCGGAAGTTATTCCGGAGACTGGTTTTGAAGAATTGCTGATCAGACATTTGCAGGAATACTTATTGGAGTTGGGAAAAGGTTTTTGTTTTGAAGCCCGGCAGAAGCGAATAACTATTGATAACAAGCACTATCACATAGATTTGGTCTTTTATCACAAAATACTAAAATGTAATATTCTGATTGAACTTAAAATCAGGAAGTTCGAGCATACTGATGCAAGTCAATTGAGAGTTTACTTGAATTATTGGAAGAAATATGAATTGAATCCGGGGGATGCACTTCCAGTAGGTATTCTGCTATGCACCGATAAAGATCAGGAATTAGTTGAATTTGCAACTTCCGGAATTGACGAACAGTTATTTATATCAAAATACCTTGTAGAACTCCCAACAAAAGAAGAACTTAAACTTTTCATCCGGCATGAAATCAACGCCCTATCTCATCACTAATCCCAGATTTCAGTCTGGGGGTGCCATCCCGCAGTACTCGGTAGCCACCCTCATCATCGGCTCCGGGGCTGCGGCGCTGAATGCTGCGCTATGCCTCTGGGAATCAGAAGTGCGGGATATTGTTATCGCTACGGAACAGTGGGGCGGTGGTACTTCCAATAATGCCGGATCGGATAAACAGACCTATTATAAGATGTCGCTGGATCCGGCTGTTGCGGACTCGGCGTTTGAGATGGCGGCTGATCTGAGCCGGGGCGGTGCCATGCATGGCGATATCGCCCTGTGCGAGGCTCAGCATTCGCTGCAGGCATTCTATAACCTGGTGCGACTTGGAGTACCTTTCCCGTATAATCAATATGGATCTTATCCCGGGTATAAAACCGATCACGACCCGCGGGCCCGCGCCACATCAGCCGGACCGCTCACCTCGCACCTGATGTTTGAATGCCTCGCCCGGAAGGTGAAGGAATATGGCATTCCGGTGCATAACGGGATCGTAATTATTGAGTTGCTTACCCGGCAAACTCCTGAAGGTAAGGAAATTACGGGTGCAATCGGAATCGATAAAGCTAAAACAGCAGAACCCGGCAACGGTCTGGTGGTGTATAATGCCGTCAATGTGATCCTGGCCACCGGTGGCCCAGCTGGGATATACCGGAATTCGGTCTATCCCGAAAGCCAGACCGGCTCTATCGGTATGGCCCTGAAGATTGGGGCCAAAGCGCAGAACCTGAGTATCTCGCAGTTCGGTATGGCATCAGTGAAATTCCGTTGGAACCTGTCGGGCTCTTATCAGCAGGTGGTTCCAATGTATTACTCTGCTAATCAATATGGTAATGATGAACAGGAATTCCTTAACGTTCATTTTCCCGATAAAGAGACCCTCTTTTCGGCCATCTTCCTGAAAGGTTACCAGTGGCCGTTCGATCCAAAGAAAGTGAAAAACTATGGTTCATCGTTGATCGATCTTTTGTTACAACAGGAAACTGCGGCCGGCAGACGGGTTTATATCGATTTTACCCGGAACCCTGAAGGATTCAGTCTGGATAAACTGAAACCCGAAGCCCGGGATTACCTCGAACGATCGGATGCATTGGCTGAAACCCCGATCGAACGCCTTAAACTCCTGAACCCGCCGGCTATCGATCTGTATCAAAGCCATGGAATTGACATCACCCGCGAGCCGCTTGAGATTGCCGTCTGTGCCCAACATAATAATGGCGGCCTGACTGGGGACATCTGGTGGGAATCCAATATCAAACATCTTTTCCCCATCGGGGAAGTCAATGGTTCGCACGGTAATACCCGTCCCGGGGGCTCGGCCCTTAATTCCGGCCAGGTGGGTGGCATCAGGGCAGCGATGAAAATCAAAGCAGATTATCAGTTATCGGTTGTCGGTTGTCAGTTATCGGTTGCCAGCTTTACGGTAAGGATTGAAAGGATGCTTACCGGAGCAGGTTCGCTTCATTACCGGGATGTCCTGGTGGAATTGCAGCAGCGCATGTCGGACCATGGCGGACCGGTCAGGGATGCTGAAACGATTGCTGATCAGGTCAGACAAGCGTGGTGCCTCTGGCACCGGCTTAATACCGAGCTTAAGGCAGTTGAACCATCGGAGCTTGTTGCCGCTTTTCGTGTATTCGACCTCTGTTTAACCCATGCAGTTTATCTGGAGGCCATCGCGGAATATCTTAATAAATCAGAAGATAAAAATCAGGATATTCTGGCGATTAACCTGGATGAGAATCTGCACGTTCAGAAAGAATGGGTACCTATCCGGCCGATCCCGAAGGAGGAGATGTGGTTTGAACAAGTATGGAAAGAGTTTAGATTGAAAAGAAATCACACCGAGAACCACAGAGATACCACAGAGAGCCACAGAGAATAAAAACTCTGTGGTCCTCTGTGATCCTCTGTGGCCCTCCGTGTAACAAAAAAAGAGAAAATGAAAGTTGCAGTTGTTACGGGCGCCAGCCGCGGAATAGGCCATGCCATCGCGGTGGCCCTGGCCGCAAAGGGCTATAAAGTTGTCGGAATCTCGCGGAATATCGAACCGGGCGAGCCTTTTGCCCTGACCCTAAAATCAGATATTGCTGATATAGAAAGTCATGCAAAAATTATCAGCGAGATAGCCGGGAAGCTCGGCCGGATCGACCTGCTGGTTAACAATGCCGGCGTGGCACCGCTGAAACGATTGGATATCCTTGAAACCGGAATAGAAAGCTTCGATCGCTTGATCGGCATCAATCTGAGGGGACCGTTTTTCTTTACGCAGATGGTAGTGAATTACATGATAGAACGTGAAGAACGTAAAGAAGAGAACCGACCGTGTGTCATATTTATAACATCGGTGTCGGCGGTGGCTTCTTCGCCTGAGCGGGCGGAGTATTGCATTTCAAAGGCAGGATTGAGCATGGCGGCCCAGGTTTACGCTGATCGGCTGGCCGCAACCGGCATATCGGTTTATGAAATCCGTCCGGGAGTGATCTTTACCGATATGACCGCTGGCACGAAAGAGAAGTACGATAAAAAGATTGCCGAAGGGCTCATCCCCGAAGGCCACTGGGGACAGCCGGATGACATTGCAAAGGCAGTTGTTGCATTGGCCGGCCTGGAAATTCCTTATGCGACAGGAGCTGTGATCGAGTTGAGCGGGGGTATGAATATCAGGCATTTGTAGGGACGGCCCACGGATCGTCTCGGTTGAAATGACATGGAGGATATTCAGTTTCCAGTTCAAAATAAATGGGATTGAAGGTTACCAAAGATCCTGGTTGCCGGGTCGCCCACTTTGTGCCATCTGCATTTGAAAACAAATCAGGATCCGGTTTGTTATAAAGTACTTGCAGAATGGTAATAACTGCAACTTTATTTAATTAATAAGAGTACCAATGCCGCAATATCAAGGATTAAGCGCAAATCAACCCATTGATTCACCCTTCGAAAAGAAATCCTTCCGGCAATTATTGGATGAGTTCAAAGCCAGTATGAAGCGGGCCTTTCACGAAGAGAATGACATCGATCAGTTTTGCAGCACACGCGGGTTACCACCTGCCGTTTTACAGGAATTAATGTCCGGAAATCCACTTGCACTTTGTATCCCAAGTCAATACGGGCAAGAGTCTATAAAACCCACGGTTTTCGGCCAATACCTGAATAACAGTTGTATGGGTGGCTTAATGATTACAGAACCCGGTTTCGGCAGCGATGCCCTGAGTATGCACACCTCGTTTACGGAAAAAATGGCTTTTTTCATCTCCAGGGGAAGAAACACTGGGCCGGACTGACCGGTATGGCAGATTTTTGCTTACTAACGGCACGTAGAAGTGCCGAATCGGGCAGCCTGATGCGCGATATCGATATGTTTATATGCGAAGTCAATGCCCCGCGGCAAAAGATCGTTGTCGAAGAATACTTCGAGAACCTCGGACTCTATCAGATCCCTTGCGGCAGAAATCATATCGATGTATATATCCCAGATGAACAAAGGCTTATTCCTCATACAACAGGCATTAAGATGTTGCTCGACCTGCTTCATCGGAGCCGGTTTCAGTTTTCCGGGATGGGACTCGGTTTTATCAGGCGGATACTAGACGAAGCCATCAGTCATACTAAGTCACGGTTGCAGGCCAATTTCACGGTTTGCTCTGCTTTTTGCTTGAAATCTGGTGAGATCGCCGGGTTCGGGAACGATTTGACGTCACGCGGACTCGAAGCCAATGTCATCAAGAGTGTTACTTCAGATATCATGTACGAATCGGCCCGATCATTGCTTCAACTCATTGGGGCCAAAGGGTATAAGCTCAACCATTTCGCCGGACGATCGGTGGTCGATAGCCGACCTTTCCAGATTTTTGAAGGATCAAATGATATTCTTTATCATCAGATTGCTGTATCGGTGCTGAAACTAATGAAAACAGTGAAAGAGAAGAGCCTGTATCAGTTTTTAAAAGGGTTTACAGCGCGCGCCGCCGACCGGATTCATGAGATGGTGAATTTCGAATTGGATATAGGGCAAATGAAGTATACAATTATCGGTTTACTCATTTTATTCGTGGTCAGCAGTTGTCATCAACCTGTTGATCACCGCAAACAAATTAGCCTGAACGGAGTATGGGAAATTGCTAAAACAGAAGTATTTGCGGGATTGCCTACCCAATTTGCCAGCAAAGTGACTGTTCCCGGATTGGTTGATATGTCAAATCCCAAAATTGACCAGCAGGATACTGCTTATAACAACTCAATCTATTGGTACAAAAGGACTTTTACGGTGAAGGATTTGAATGCTGATGTCATACAATTGAAAATTAACAAGGCAAATTATCACACCTGGGTTTATGTGAACAGAAAATTGGTCGGTGAGAATGTTTACAATTTTACTCCATCGGTGTTTAACGTGAAACCCTTTCTGAATGAGGATAATAAAGAAAATGAGTTGATAATTGCGGTCGGCTGCCGGAATAACCTTCCCGATACGGTGACTCATGGCGGCGACTTCGAGAAAACAAAATACATCCCCGGGATCTATGACAATGTAAAACTTACTTTATCTGGCTATCCCTTTATTTCTAATTTTCAAATGGTGCCGGATATTAAAAACGAACAATTGCGGGTAGTGGCCGAAATTCAAACCAATAGCGCTGTCCGGAAAACCGGGGTTTCTTATATTGTTCGTGAAGCTGTTTCCAAAAAAATGATCGCGCAGGGATCTGTTCAGCATACCAACAAGGGTAAGGCAGCTATCCGGAAAATAGATTTCATGGTAAAAATGAATGGTTGCCAGTTATGGACACCGGAAAATCCATTCCTGTATGATCTTGAGCTCAGCACTTCCGGCGATAACACCAGTACGCGTTTTGGTATGCGCACTTTCGCGGCCAGCAGGGATAGCGGGATCTTTTTGCTGAACGATAAGCCCTATTATATGAGGGGCACCAATGTGTGCATCTTCCGGTTTTTTGAGGATACCGACCGGGATGCGATCGAATCCCACCCATACCTTTTCATTGATTTCATGACCAGGAAACCGGGCAAGGAAGGATATCTCAAAGAGTTCTTTCAGGAGGTGCGAATTCCGAGAAACGACCCCAACGATTACTCCCCTTCGCCAGATGGCAAGGCTTATGCAAATCCGATTATCCTCAATGAGTACGGATGGCTGTGGCTCAATTGTAATGGCACAACCACCACGCTTACCGACAAGGTTTATGCCAATGTTTTTCCGGAGGCAGATACGCCTGAAAAAAGGGGACCGTGCCGGCCCCAGAGCTCCGAAAGGTACCCACCCCAACCCTCCCTGAAACAGGGAGGGTGTCTGAGCACCTGCTTTCCCTCAGAGCAAAGCCCCTCCCTGTTTCAGGGAGGGGATGGGGTGGGTATTTTAAAATCACTAAATTCATGCTTTTCGTGACAGCCGAAATGCTAACTTTGGATGCGGCTGACACGCCTCTATTTTCTTTATATGAATCCAATTCGTATCCTGTTCTCGGCCATCTCTGGTTATGGCAACTACTACCTGAAAACCCTTTTCGAAGAAATCACCGAAGAGCAGGCCGTGATCTGTGGGGTGATCGATCTGCAACCGGAAAAATCGGGACATTTTTCCGCGATCCTCGCAAGTGGTGTTCCGATCTATTCTGACATAAAATCCTTTTTCATGGATGGTAATACGGCCGATCTGACGGTAATTTCATCTCCGTTGCAATATCATGTGCCACAGGCCATTATCGCTCTGAAAAATGGAAGTAACGTTTTGGTTGATAAACCGGTCGGCGTAACTCCGGGTGAAATAATGCGGATGATCGCTGTTAGAAACCAGACTGGCCGATGGGTGGAGGTCGGTTATCAGTGGTCGTTTTCTGATGCTATCCAACATCTGAAGAGAGACATTCTGGATGGCAAATTCGGAAAGCCGGTGCGATTGAAAACGATGTGTCTGTGGCCGCGGCCCTACGCCTATTTTAACAGGAACAACTGGGCCGGAAAGATATGGACCGACGACGGCAGCCTGGTGCTCGATAGCGTGGCCAACAATGCCTGCGCCCATTTCCTGCACAATATGTTTTTCCTCACCGGAACTGAAATGCACTTGAGTTCGGTTCCGGAGTCGGTTACCGGCCAACGCTTCCGGGCTTATGATATCCAGAATTATGACACCTTAGTGTGCAGGGCGATCACGGAAAATGGTGTTGAAATTCTGTTTTACGCATCCCATGTGACGGAAAATCAGGTTAATCCATTGTTTCAATTCGAATATGAAAACGGGGTCATCACCATGGACGAAAATTCCAACGGGATTGTCGCAAGTTATAAAGATGGAACCACGATCAATTATGGCCACCCCGATGCTGATCATCAATTTAAAAAACTCTTTAAAGCCATCGAAAAATGCAGTATCCCGGGACCAGCAATCTGTCCGCCCGAAGCTGCCCTCTCTCAAACCCTGTGCATCAATGCTTTGCATGAATTACCCAATGATATTCAAACTTTTCCTTCCCGTTTTGTAGTAATCGAAAAAGACCGGAGGTGGGTAAAAGGGCTGGGCGAGGCAATGCTGCAAGCATACTCTTTATCCACAAATTCACTCAAATTTTAGCCGTGACGCGTGAAACGTGACGCGTGACGCGAAAGAGTGACAAGTGACCAAAATGAAATACATTCTTTAATCAGCACATAAGCACATCAATAAATCAGCACCTCAGCATGGATTCCCGCTCCCTGGTTATAGAAACTCTGAACTTCGAATCCCCATCCCGGATTCCCCGTCAACTCTGGCTTTTACCGTGGGCTGAGAAGCGATACCCCGATTATGTAAAGAAAATCAGGCAATTGTATCCGGATGATATCGCCCAGGCACCCGCAGTGTATAAAAATCCGCTGAACCTCACCGGAGGCAAGTACCAGGCCGGTGTGTATATAGATGAGTGGGGGTGCAAATTTGTAAATAGGGAGGATGGCCTGATGGGTATCGTTCATGAGCCTTTGATCAAGGAATGGTCGGACATGGAAACCTTCCACACTCCTGATGCAGTGCTCAATATCGATACCGATGCCATCAACCGGTTTTGCCGGGCTACCGACAAATTTGTATATGCCGGGAGCATCGTGAGGCCGCTGGAAAGGTTTCAGTTTATACGCACCATGGAACAATCGATGACCGATGTGCTGTTCGAAGAGCCGGGATTCGTGGAATTGCTGAATAGAATACATGCCCATTTCTGCAAGGAGGTGGAAGTGTGGGCCAAAACTGAGGTGGATGCTTTATTCCTGATGGATGATTGGGGTACCCAACACGCCATGATGCTGTCGCCCGGGGTGTTCAGAAAGTACTTCAAACCCATGTACCGGGATTATTGCGAAATCGCCCGTCACCATGGTAAATATGTGTTCATGCACTCCGACGGAAACATCGCGGAACTTCTGCCCGAACTGGCTGAGGTTGGAGTCAATGCACTGAATAGCCAACTTTTCTGCATGGATCTGGATCGATTGAGCCGGGAAGTGGCCGGTAAAATCACTTTCTGGGGCGAGATCGATAGGCAATATATCCTTCCTAATGGTTCCCAAGCAGACATCCGGAACGCAGTCGATCTGGTTTATACAAAACTATACCGGAACGGGGGCGTGATCGCCCAGTGCGAATTCGGCCCTGCAGCCAATCCGGAAAATATTCTCAAAGTCTTCGAAAATTGGAATCGGATAATTGATATCAAATAGCAAACCCAAAGCACTGTTATCATGGAAAGTACCCACCCCAACCACGACCACAACCACCACAACCGAAAACCCATAACTATTACTAATATGAAACGCTTCCTTCTCCTCCTGCTCCTTCTTCCAATCTGGCTCCATTCTGCCGCACAAACCCAGGTTCCGCTCAAGAAATACCTCGAATATGCACGGGCTTCGGCTGATTATATTTACGATCAGAAAGATTCCATCGTAATCAAATGGCGGAAAACCATCAATCCGGAAGATATCTTCGGATACCGTGCTCCTGGCAGTCTCCTCGAAATGGCGGCAATCTATGCAACACTCTATGACCTCGAGGGAAAAAAGAAATATGCCGATCGGGCCAAGGAGGTACTTTTAACTTACGGACAGTATACCAAGGAGTTCCCGGTGGCGATTTCGAGGCGCAAGGCGGATTATGCCGACGGGGTTCCGGCACTGCCCGATTTTTTTACCACGATGCGGTATCTGCAGGCATATGACAAGCTCAAAAATCGAGGTTATCTGACTCCGGATGAAATGGCCAAAATCGATGACCTGATCGCTCATAGCCTGATGTTTATCCTTCGCACGCAGGAGTGGGGCGCCATGAACCGGTCGGCCTTACGAGCCGAAGCCTTGTCGTGGGCCGTAAAAGTGCTCCCAAACCATGCTGTTTCGCCGATGTTAAAAACATACGAGCAGGCACTGGTTTCCGATAACTGGGGTCAGTGGGAGATTGAGGATGCTTCTCTTTATCATGCCGTATGGCTCTATGCATTAATGGGTTGTGCAGATGCCAAAGGAGAAATGGCCGAACTGTTCCGGACCCCTGAAATGTACTTTTACTCGCAATATTTCCTTAATCTGATGTCGCCTCAGGGCATGATCCCGGATTTTGGGGATGCGCACAATTTTACCAACTGGAACCGCTGGATCGTTTTCTTCGAGGCTGCTGCCAAGCAATATAATAACCCCGAATTCAAGTGGGCCGCTACGGTGATTGCCAATAAATTCCTGGATCTTAGCAAACCTACAAGCGTTGGATTAGGATATATGCTGTTGGATTGCTACCGTTACGGAACGGACAATATCGTGCCCCAACCACCCAAAGTTTTGAGCGAAGAGGTGATGGAGGATATGGTCGGGAAAAAGATTGTGTTTCGCAACGGCTGGGACGAGAAATCTTCTTATATGTTGCTGAATTATCGGGATGAGGGCGATGGCGGATTGCTATTCCGTGATTATCTGCGCAATACGATACCAATCGAAGAGGAAAAGGTTACGCATGGCCATGCAGATGAGAACAGTATTTCCCTGCTGATGCACAAAGGATCTACCCTCCTGATCGACGGTGGATACCGGGATTTTCTGCCCAGCGGTTACTTCGGATCTTATCGGCAGGATTATTTCCATAACCGCCTATGCGTGAGGAACGAGAAGGTGTGGTTTGGCCAGAAAGCCGGGGAATACCGGTACAGCCAATCCGATTATCCGCCCATTACCCCGCAAAACATAATGGATTTCATGCACAATGCAGGATCATACCGGAAAGTTAGGACACAAAAGATCGATTTTCTAACTTTCCCGGATCATGACTATAGCAGAACCCGCATGACCGATGATGAAATGGGATATGAAAATGACCGGGTAGTGGTTTACATCAAGGATCCTGCCATGTATGTTGTTTTTGATGTGTTCAAATCCAGATCGGAACAGTTTTTTACCGCTACGAATCTTTGGCATACCCAGAAAATTTTGAAACAAGGAGAACATTGGTACGATACGAAATACGAAACGATCCAGACCCGTCCGGTTGGCGGCGATCAGAACCTGCTGATCTATTTCCCCAAAAACCATTACCGGTTTGAACAGACACAGAAAGAAAACCGCAATTACCAGGAAGAGATCGCAATAGCCGAGTTTTCCGCGCAGTTCTTTGAGTTGGGACAGCATATAGGATTTGTAACCGTATTGGTGCCCCATTCTGATCAGGAGAATCCTGAACAATTGATTAAAGCTATTGAATATGTTCCATCTTCAACCGATGAAGAAGGGCTTTCCGTTCGTATTAAACTGTCGGATAAAATGATACAGGTGGGGATCAAGAGCGATCTGAAAATGGACCTGGTCAGGGATTATCAGCGGCCGAAATATAACTGGGAGGCCGGCAAAATTGGTTATGGCGATATCGAAACCAATGCTGATTTTTTCTATACCGAGCAAAAAGGGAACAAACTCTCCTTTACCGTTGTTAACCTGACAAAGGCTACCTTCAAAGGACAGGAAATGTATCAGCAGCCTTCGTCTTATTTTGGGTTGAATTTCGATGGCCGTCCTGATGCTCCGGATACCGGGAAAGCACGGTACTGGAGAGATACCATTATGCTTCGCTAATGTGCCAATGTGCCAATTTGATAATGTGCCAATGAAGACAATGAAAAGTATTAAGGACCAGATTATTTCGGGGGGGATGGTGCCGGTGTTTAATCATACCGATAAGGAAATAGCTTTTCGGGTGGTGAAGGCATGTTATGATGCCGGGTTGCGGGTTTTTGAGTGGACAAACCGCGGGGCTGAAGCGGCAGGATTGTTCAAGGTGATAAAAGAATATATTGATAAGAATTGTCCCGGAATGCTGCTGGGCGCCGGATCAGTGTTTGACGGGGAAACGTGCCGGAAGTTCCATGGTATGGGAGCCTCATTTATTGTCAGCCCGATTTTGGATCCCGACATGGCAAAGGCTTGCGAAGAATTGAAGGTTTTATGGATACCCGGTTGCGGCACGGTTACGGAGATTCATCAGGCACTGAAATGGGGTGCTGATATTGTAAAGATCTTTCCAGGCGACGCGGTAGGCGGTCCCGGCTTTGTAAAAGCGATGCTGGGACCCATGCCGTGGGCACAGATCATGCCTACGGGGGGGGTGAGCCCCGATCCGGAAAACCTGAAAGCCTGGTTTAAGTCAGGTGTCTGTTGTGTAGGCATGGGGTCGCAGTTGTTTACCAAAGAAAGAATCAGCGATCCGGATCCGGGAAATCTCATTTTAGAAATACGCAGAACATTGAAAATCATTGAAGAATGCAGGAAAAAGTAATCAGTCTTAAGGGGGTTCAGGATTATTATCCTGATCATTTTGGCCAATGTTATGGCTGCGGCCGCCTGAATGAATTTGGTCATCAGTTGAAAACAAACTGGGACAGCGATGAAACCGTTACCTTTTTTACATCAAAACATTTCCATACTGCTATCCCGGGATTCGTGTACGGTGGACTTCTCGCCTCCATAATGGATTGCCACGGAACCGGATCTGCGGCACTTGCCCTGGCTCGTGCTCATGGTATCGAACTGGAGGAGTACAATGCTCCGCGCTGTGTAACTGCTTCATTGAAAATTGATTATAAAAAGCCTACCCCCATCGATACTCTGCTGGAAATCAGGGGCATCATCCGTGAGATTAAAGGCCGGAAGGTGGTGGTCGAGGCCCGGCTGATTGCTAACGGTGAAATTTGTGTCACCGGGGAGATCATAGCCGTTCAGGTTTCGGATGATGTCGGGAAATAACACTAACCACGGAGACACGGAGAGCACGGAGCCACACGGAGTTTCATCTCTGTGTTTCTCAGTGTTCTCAGTGTCTCCGTGGTTTTTTGTATTATTACTTTTTGCTGCTGAATAATTGCTTTTAAAAACACGTTAGAATTTGAAAACATCAAGCATAAATCCGGGTCTGGTAATGACCGCGATAAATCTTCGGGATTTCGGAGGATTCCGGACGAATGGCGGATCCCTGATGAAGACAGGATTGCTCTACCGGTCGGGTAACCTTCAAAAGCTAAGCGCATCGAATCATATTGCCATCAGTGAACTGCATCTGCAAACGATTATTGATTTCCGATCGATAGAGGAGCAGGAGAAATCGCCCGGAACATTTCCCGGCAGCCGGAAAGTTTCCCTGCCCTGCAATATTGATCAGATCACCCGCGATCTCCTTCGTCCTCTGCTGCTCCGCAGATCTGCCGATAATGAAATTGTTGAGGCGATTGATAGGGTCTATATGGAAATGGTTGATCTGATGGTACAACCTATAGGCGAGATGATCCGGATTATCCTTGGCGCCAATAATTGCCCCATACTCATTCATTGCCGGGCAGGGAAGGATCGCACCGGTTTTGCAGCTGCCGTTATACAATGGGCGATGAACGTGGATCACGAAACCGTTATGAATGAATATCTGAAATCCAATGAGTTCATCTCTCCCAAGATCAGCAAAGCACTGAAACGTTTAAGGCTTTTTACCCTCGGGCTGTTTCCCAAAGGCAATCTTCAGGCGGCATTTGAAGTCAGAGCCCGGTATCTCAACACCGCATTTTTCGTGATCGAAACTAAGTATGGCGGCTTGGAGCGATATCTGGCAGCAGGCGGGGTGCATAGGGAGGATTTAGAGGCTCTGAAGGCAAGGCTGCTCGAACGTTAACGGTTGTCAGTTATCGGTTGTCGGTTAGGACGTTACTGATAACCGATAACCGATAACAAAAACCAAATAACAAATAAACCCCAAAATTCAAAACTTAAAATCGAAGCTCTGTCATTCCCGCGAAAGCGGGGACCTCTTGACGCTACACTGAGTTCCGCAAAGTCCGACAACCCATAACCATCACAACCGATAACCGATAACTGACAACCGATGACTTTTCTCAGCTTCCTCCTGGCCTTCCTTGCGGCTTTTGCGGCCGGACTGATCAACGCGGTGGCCGGTGGCGGTACGCTGGTGAGCTTTCCGGTGCTGATGGCACTGGGTTTGCCTCCGGTCGCTGCTAACGTAACGAACACCGTAGCGCTTTGTCCCGGCTACTTCGGGGGGATCTTTGCGCAGAGGAAAGACTTCTCCGGTCAGAAAAAGCGGCTTTTCGCGATTTTACCACTGAGCATTCTCGGTGGAATTGCCGGCGGACTCATCCTGCTGAATACCAGGGAAAAGGCCTTCAACGGAATTGTGCCCTACCTGATTCTACTGGCATGCCTGCTCCTGGCCATCCAGGTGCCTGTGAAGAAATGGATGCAATTAAGGAGCTCTAAAACCCATAGCACTTCCATAAAACGGATTGGCGCTGCACTGCTGCTCTTCCTGGCTTCGGTTTACGGAGGATATTTCGGAGCCGGAGTTAGCGTTATCGTGATTGCCATCCTCGGGCTGATCTATGACGATTCGCTCACCAGCCTGAACGTGCTGAAACAAGCGATATCATTCAGTATCAATATTTCAGCGGCCATTTATTTTTCTTTTAGCGGGAAGGTCGACTGGATCTTTGCCCTGGTCATGATGCTGGGCGCTGTAATCGGCGGTTTGATGGGCGGCAGGTTTGCCAGCCGCATTAAACCGGGGGTCCTCCGATGGATAGTCATTATTGTTGGCTGCATCGCAGCACTGATTTACCTGATAACCGAAACCTGATACCCGTACAACAATGAATCAGACAAAACCTTCAACTATGCCAGTAAAAGGAGACAGCACCAAAGCCTCCTTCCGGATCATTTCAGGGAACAGCAAAATTATAGCCCAGTTTATTCTGACCTTTTTATTCATCGGACTGGCTATCTGGTTTATCAAGCATGAAAAGGCAGAACTGAAGGATGTCGGGCAGGTATTGACCCGGGTGCATCTCTGGTGGTTCATTGCAGGATTGATGGTGGCAGCTATTTACATCCTGCTGCAAGGAATGATGTACGTGGCATCTTTCGCATCAGTTGGTACCCGGGTTGCACTTCGTGATGCTGTCATTTTGTTCCTCAAAAGAAACTTTGTCAGCGTTTTCCTGCCGGCCGGAGGTGTATCCTCGCTGGCCTTTTTTAACCGTGACATAGAAAAGAAGGGAGCCACCAAAACACAAATATTTTTTGCTTCCTCCATTTATGCTTTTGTCGGCATCCTTACTGTTGTCATTGTGGCTGTCCCGGCCTTTTTAATTGCCATCGCTCAGGGTGGTGTCGGAGCCGGGAAATGGCTGGCTTTGGCAGGAGTAGTCGTATTGCTGGTCCTCGTGGGCCTGATTTATTTATCGATCATGAACCAGGGCATTCTTTACTCCTGGCTCATCAGATTGTTCCCGTCAACCCAAGTATTTCTTGAAGATTTACAGAATAACAAAATCAACCGGAATCATTTTTTACTGACGATCCTCTATTCAACCTTGATTGAGATAGTTGGAATCGCGCATGTCTTTATTGCCATGGAGGCGCTGAATTTGATACCTACCTTACTGACGGCGGTTCTGGCTTATATCATCGTTGTAATCTTCCTGATCATCTCACCTTTTCTCAGGGGGTTGGGTGCCATTGAAGTCTCCATGACCTATATTCTGATCCAAACAGGAATAGGTAATGTCGAAGCCATTGCGGCTACCTTGCTTTTCCGGTTCTTTGAGTTCTGGCTACCCTTACTGGCCGGGGTTGTCAGTTTTCTGCTAAAAATTGATAAGCTTTTGATGCGGATTTTGCCGGCGATCCTGATATTTGCCCTCGGGATCATTAACATCATATCTGTCCTCACCCCGGCAATCGAGGAAAGAGTCTCTGCTTTGAAGGACTTCTTACTATTGGATACCATCAATTTCTCAAACACTTTCGTCCTGGTGATAGGGCTGTTCTTGTTGGTTACAGCGGCATTTTTGCTGAAAGGCATCCGGTCCTCCTGGTGGTTGGCTCTTTTTCTGAGCTTTCTATCGATATTCGGGCATATCGCCAAAGGTATCGACTGGGAGGAATCACTGGTTGCAGTTTTGGTGGTCGTTGCTTTAATATCAACCCGAAAGGAGTATTATGTTAAAACAAACCCCCGGTTCAGGACAGTCGGACTGCAAACAGCCATGATGAGTGTTGCAGCTGTATTGATCTATGGCACAATTGGTTTCTATTTTCTCGACCAGAAACATTTCCAGATCAATTTTGGTATTTTCGATTCAATAAAATATACCCTGCAGAATTATTTTTTGATTGGCAGTAACGCATTGGTTCCGGCTGATGCATTTGCACGTGATTTCATTGTATCGATCAAATTATCCGGATTTGGCTCGATCGCTTTTGTTATTTATGCTTTTGTCAGGCCTTATGTTTTTAAAACGGCGCCCGGCGAGGATGAAATCCGGACGGCCCGGGAATTAACCCGGGATTTTGGCCACTCTTCTCTGGATTACTTTAAAACCTATTCCGATAAACTGATTTTTACCCTGCCTTCTTTAAAAGTATTTCTCGCATACCGGGTAAGCGGGAATTTTGCGATAGTACTCGAAGATCCCGTGGCAGCAGGTGAGGAGGAGATGAAGGCATGCATCGGACAATTCACCGGTTTCTGTTATGATAATGGATTAAAAGAGCTCTATTACCGTGTACCGGCTACCTCTTTACCGGTTTACCGTGAGCTCTCGAAAAAAAGCTTGTTTCTGGGACAGGAAGGTGTTGTTGACCTGGCAACCTTTTCCTTGGAAGGTGGTGAACGTAAGTCACTTCGCAATGCAATCAGGAAAGTCACCGATACCGGACTGAAAACGAACATCTATAATCCCCCGCTCACCGATGGGCTTCTGCAGAAACTTAGAGCCGTGAGTGATGAGTGGCTGAGGGAAACCGGACATACTGAAATAGTCTTTTCGCAGGGAATGTTCGTTGAGAAAGAGGTGAAAAATCAGACCGTTATCACGATTGAAAACAAAGAGGAGAAGATCATTGCTTTTCTGAATATCATACCGGATTTTGCGAAAGATGAGGGTACTTACGACTTGCTGCGCAAAACTTTGGATGCTCCTAATGGCACGGTGGATTTTATGATCGTTGAAATGTTTAACTATTTCAGATCGATTGGAATACAATATGTTAACCTGGGCTTTGCCGCCATGGGAGGACTCGATGATCCTCACACCTTCAGCGAGCAGTCGATGAAGTTTGCCTACGAAAAGATTCGCTCCTTTTCTCATTTTAAGGGCCTTCGGGAGTATAAGGAGAAATTCTCACCGGTTTGGTATGATAAGTACCTGATTTATAATCAGGATTATGATTTACTGCAAGCTCCGGCTGTTTTATCTAAAGTAATAAAACCATAATAGGAATATGAGATCTGAATTTAGAATTCTGAATTCCGAAGTAAAAGATTCAGGTAAATTGAGGGCTGGCTCTTCACTAACCCCAGACTTCAGTCTGGGGATTCTAGTAGTGGCTCTTTTAGCGATCCTCCCGGCACTGCTCTTTGCCCAGCCGGAACCGGCGACATCGAAAAGCCAGGTGGCCGGTTGGGAGCAGTTGAAGTACGGGATGTTTATCCATTTTAACATGAACACCTATGCAGGTGCTGAGTATGATAATGGCAAAATGCCGGCTGAGGGCTTCAATCCCGATCAGCTGGATGTTGATCAATGGATCCGGACCGCCAGAGATGCCGGGATGAAATATGCCGTGCTCACTGCTAAGCATACCGGCGGATTCTGCCTGTGGGACAGCAAGGTAACCTGGAAAGGCAAGGAATATGATTACGATATTGCTTCATCGGGTTATAAAAAAGATATTGTGGCTCAGTTCATGGAAAGCTGCCATAAGTACAATATCAAACCTGGTCTCTATTATTGTCTCTGGGATGATCATAATCAGCCCGTTTCCAGTAAAGACGAGTATTTTCAGCTAACAAGGGATCATATTACCGAGCTGGTGACCAATTATAAAGGCCTGGTTGAGCTCTGGATAGATATTCCGGGAATACTTGAACCGGTTCAGCGGGCTGAATTATATGCCATCGCCAAAACCCATCAGCCCGAATGCATGGTAACCTGCAACAATGGTTTCACAGATGGATCGGTACTCTACAATTTCCCGGCTGATATTACCAACGGTGAACGCACCCTGCCGCCGGTATCCGGGCATAATCCGAACCGGGAGGTCAAAGGAAAGAAATATTATATCCCGATGGAAGTTTGCCAGACCATCAATCAGAACTGGTTCTGGTTTCCAAATGACGTCATCAAATCCGTCCGGACGCTTTATTATTGGTACGATCAAACGGTTAAGCGCGGTGCCAATCTGTTGCTTGATGTCCCGCCCGACCGGTCGGGTCGCATCCCTCAATCATTGGCAGTTCGATTGGTTGAACTGCGGAAAGTTATTGAAAAGCCGGAAACGTTGCCTCCTCCCGGAATTCTTAACGCTTATAAACCGGTAAAGGCTTCCAGTGTGTGGGGCAATAACCGGGTTGAATACCTCCCGGATTACGCGGTGGATGCAGATCCCAATACCCGGTGGCTGGCCATGACCGACGATCCCGAACCTGGCCTTACTGTTGACCTGGGCAGTATTAAAAGGTTTAATTCATTGGTAATCATGGAACCGTACGAGGCCCACATCGGTGATTATGAGGTTCTTTATCAGTTGGGAGATCAGTGGATAACCCTCCTGAAAGGGAACGGAATCGGTTCTTACCTGTTACGGCAATTCCCGGCCGTGGAAAGCCGGATGTTAAGGCTGGTAATAAAAAATTATAAAACCGGAAGAAATCCAGCCAATGTCAACTCTTTTCCAAATACTCCGGCGCCTTTGGAGGGAGCCACTATCGCTGAATTCCAGCTATTTATCCAGGAAGAACAGGATGATCCTGAATACTTTAATTCTTTCCAACCTGGACGGGAATATTTTTTTCTCCGCAGCGGTAAAACCCAGTTTATTATGCAGACCGATCGGTCAGGAACTGCGCCGGCATTTACCTGGATGATATTTAATGCGGAAATTCCTGCCCAATCGGTCAGTAAACTTAATGCATTGAATTATTCTCCGGGGTCGAATTTCCGTGAATCAGCCCTGGAGGTGATTCTCGGAAAAGTCCCGTTTACTGCCCTTCCGGTTAATTCGGAAGTTCGGTGGATCCTGCTGGATTCGCTGCCAGCCGTGCAATGCACCTGGTGGGCTGGGGGAGTGCGGGTCACAGAGACTTTCAGGGTTTCGGATAAACAGGACCAGATTTTGAGAACGATCGCCATAAACTCAGCCGACCTGGCAGGCGACGATTCCGTCAGGATCCGGCTGAATCTGCCAAAGGGTTATATACAAAAGGTCCCTTCCGGCCTGATGAGTTCAAAACCAACGGGCAGTCTGGCGGTCAGCCTTACAACCGCATCTGCCTGGATAACCGATGAGGAAAATGGATACATGGAAAGTCCCTTCATGCCTATCGCAAAAAATCAGACCCTTACCATCGAAACCAGCCTGTCGGTCAATTTCCCGCCGGATTCGGCCAACGAACCCGTTACATATAACAACGACAGCAATAATCGAAAATTGTCGACCCTCAAAGCCGACGACAGTCTGATCCAATCGCTTTACCGGAATGCCTCCTTCGCCTTGCCGGGTATGGTGCACAACAGGCGGGAATTCTGGGAACGCACCTTCAGCGATGCATACGAGTTGGCTTATCAGACGTATATGATTCAGGGACTGAGAGATGCAGCTGATCTTTCAGGAATCCTTGGAGTTCCTGAAAAGGCTGATTACTGGAAAAAAGAGGCGGATGTATTTCTTAATGCCATGCTTCATCATCCCACACGATTACTGGTGGATCAGGGAGCCTTTATCAAACGCCGGAATGTAAATGGGGAGATTGCGGATGTTACGGTTGGCCGGCAAGACTCTTATAAATATGACGCACCTCTTCCAACCGAATATAATCACCGGCTGAATCCGGATGCCACCTATGCCTTACCCATTTTATTGGGAATTATAGATCCCCTGGTGCGGAATAGTTCTCTGGACATCAGCCGAGGTTACTTCTTTTGTGGTAAGGCATTGGCTCGGCGTAACAGTATCCGGCGATTATCTGATTATCAGGCCAAATCTTTATCCGGGAACAAAAACGGTATCGGCCAACCTCCGGTTCCGTTCGGGTCGGCTGAACATCACAATTGATCAACAGGGCAGGAAACCTATTGTTACCGTCAATGGACAACCGATAACCGGCAACAAAAGGGGAGAGTATAAGATATTGATAACTAATCAGTAAGCAGTATGCAGTACGCAAAAGGCAGAAAGGAGTAAGAAATGAAGGTTATCGGCCTGATCGGTGGAATGAGCTGGGAATCCTCAGCCGTCTATTACGACATCATCAATAAAACCGTTAAAGAAAAGCTCGGCGGGCACCATTCCTGTAAGTGCCTGATGTATTCGGTTGATTTCGCAGTGATCGAGAAATTGCAGCATGAAGGCAACTGGAAGCAATTGACCCAAATCATGATCGACGCCGCGCAGCGCCTGGAAAGGGGAGGGGCGGAGTTACTGGTTATTGCCACCAACACGATGCACAAAATAGCACCTGAAGTTGAGAAAAGTGTCAGGATCCCGTTGATTCATATCGTAGATGCCGTAGCAGAGAAGATCAGGGCACAGGGTCTGAGCAAGGCAGCCTTGCTGGGTACCCGGTATACCATGGAACAGGAATTCTATAAAGGAAGATTAACGGAAAAACATGGAATTGAGGTGATTATTCCTGATCTTCCGGGCATTGAAATGGTGCACCGGATTATCTACCGAGAGTTGGTAATGGGTGTTATCAGGGAAGAATCGAGGCAGGAATGCATCAGGATTATTCAAAAACTGATTGACCGGGGCGCTGAGGGGATTATTCTGGGATGTACCGAAATTCCGCTGCTGGTTAAGCAGGCCGATTGTGCCGTTCCGGTATTTGATACGACTACGATACATGCGGAGAGGGCGGTTGAAATTGCACTGGGATAAGAATTGCCAAATTAAAATGAAACACTACCTGTCATTATTGCTATTTGCTGTTTTCTTTTCCAATGGATTTTGCCAATAAACATCAGACCTGGTAAATTGTTAATAGCATCTAAATTATCAACATGAACAAAATCGGAATTCTCATTGCTCTTGCCCTATACGGTGGAATCAATTTCTATCTTTTTAAACGTTCCTGGCAAGCTCTGCCGGCGAATGCGCCGCTGCAAATAGTTTTTACCATCCTTTTTGTAGTCAGTTCACTGTCGTTTTTCGTTGCGATGGGCCTCGGAAACCGCCTGCCGCTTGGATTGATCGTCGTTCTGGAGAACATAGGGGCCTTCTGGATAATCGGATTGCTCTATTTTATATTGGCAGCCCTGTTCGTGGATGTTTTACGGGTTTCAAATCACTTTTTAAAGTTTTATCCCGATTGGGTATATGCCAATTATCAACAGGTGAAATTCATCTCCCTGTTGTCGGTTATCGGGCTGTTTGCTGTATTCTCGATAATCGGAAACTACCGGTTTTCGCATCCTGCTGTGAGGCAGCTAAACCTGGAGATCCCGAAAGGTGACGGTCAGTCCGGATCCCTGACCATAGCGGTTGCCAGTGATCTTCACCTGGGCAACATCATCCGGAAAAACCGGCTGAAGAAGTATGTCGAGTTGATAAACCGGCAGAAAGCCGATATCATTATATTCGCCGGTGACCTGCTCGATCACAGCATTCGTCCGGTTGAAACCCAGAAGATGGATGAGGAACTGCAAAAACTGAAGGCTCCGTATGGCGTTTATGCTATTTTCGGGAATCATGAATACTATGGTAATGTTTCCAAAGCCATTGATTTCTATGCGCAGTCGGGAATTACCCTGCTTCGTGACATGGCGGTGACCATTGATAACCGGTTTGTTCTGATCGGCCGGGATGACCTCTCCCAACACCGTCGCAAAGCGCTGGATGCCATCCTCACCGGCATCGACAGGAACCTGCCCTTGATCCTGCTGGATCACAACCCGGCCCGGATGGGTGATGCACTGAAAAATAATATCGATCTGCAGCTCTCGGGCCATACCCATAACGGACAAATCTTTCCGCTGAATTTACTCGTCAGGAAGATTTATCAGTTAGCTTACGGATACCAAAAGACCGGAAATACACACTATTATGTCTCTTCAGGACTGGGCCTCTGGGGGGCACCGATCCGGATCGGTACCCAATCGGAAATCGTAACAATTGATCTGCAGCTTACTCAAAGATCAGAATAGAGTCTCGCCAATTATTATCTTTATATCACCCTAACAATTCAAATCATGAATAAATATTACAAATTCGGATTTCTGCTGATTGGCGTAATCCTCCTTTCAGCAGTACTGAGCGGTTGCGCTCATAAGGAAACGGTGGAACAGATGATTGCACATACCCATGGCTTCTGGAGCGGATTGCTGCATGGCTTCATCGCCCCGTTTGATTTTATCGGAATGTTGTTTTCCGATCGGATTGTGATGTATGCCCCTAACAACAATGGGGCCTGGTATGCCTTCGGTTTTCTTATCGGCAGCGGCGGCTGGGGATTTTTAGGCAGTAAAGGCGCAAATTATCGCAGACGCAGAGACCGATAACCGACAACATTAATAGCAATATTCCCATGAAAACCAGAATTCTACTATCATTCTTAGCCCTCCTTCCGGGACTGATCTTCTCACAGACTCCTCTGCAAAACGGAATAGGCAACCTCTACCAATTGTCAAATGCCAAATCCCGGTCGGTGAGCCCTGAGAATCTTACCGGCGGCAAAGGTCAGGGCGGGACGACAACACTCGAAAAGGGCAGTGCCGCTCATGCAGCACGCGAGCTGGGCCAGGGGTGGAAAGTAAATCCGTACGTCAGGATTGAGCCGGGTACCACTTTTACCATGGCTGAAATTACCGGTTCGGGAATCATTAATCATATCTGGATGACCCCCACCGGAGATTACCGATTGGCCATTTTCCGGATTTATTGGGACGATGAAGCGGAGCCCTCGGTTGAAGTGCCGGTCGGGGACTTCTTTTGCTCCGGCTGGGGCTGGGGCAATGAGCCTCAGATTAATTCATTGGCAGTATGCGTGAATCCTCAGAATGGATTCAACTGCTACTGGCCGATGCCCTTTCACAAAAAATGCAAAATCACCATGGAAAACAAGTCGGCCGGCCGGTTGATCCTCTATTACCAGGTGGATTACTCCGAAACTGAGATTGATTCGCATGCGTCCAGCTTTCATGCGCAGTTCCGCCGGGTTAACCCAACCTCATATAAAGAAGACTATACCATTGTGGATGGAATCAAAGGTAAAGGCCATTATGTGGGTACTTATATCACCCACGGGGCCAATAGTGCCGGCTGGTGGGGCGAGGGCGAGGTGAAATTCTACCTCGATGGGGACACCAAATTTCCAACCATCTGCGGAACCGGCGATGAAGATTATTTTAACGGATCCTATGGATTCGAAGAGCATACTGACAGTCTGGGGAAATACCATTACACCGATTTCAGCACACCCTATACCGGTTTTCATTACATCAAAGATCCGGCAAATAAGTCGCCGCAAAGGCGGTTCGGTGAGTACCGATGGCACATCATGGATCCGGTACGGTTTGATAAAGACCTGAAAGTAACCATTCAGTTGCTCGGCTGGCAAAGCGAAGGCCGGTATCTGCCCTTGCAGGATGATATGGCTTCAGTGGCTTACTGGTATCAGACTGAACCACACAATCTGTTCCCCAAACTGCCGCCGGTTGACAAACTGGTTATCAAAAAAGAATAAAGTAAATATTCACCACAGAGACACAGAGAACACGGAGATACACGGATCTCCGTGTTACTCGGTGCTCTCTGTGCCTCCGTGGTTTTTTGTATCATTTTTTTGATGTTAAATAATCGAAAAAAATTAAAATATAATGAATGCCAGAATTCTGATAATCTGTTGGTTGTTACAATCTGTTTTTGCGAGTGTTGTGACTGCGGATGAATTTGCAGGCAAGCATTACCGGGGAAGGGGAGATGTCGAATACCTTGAACTTCTCGAGAAGGCGAGGCGGTTTTTTGATCCGGATCCGGTTTTGCCGAATATCTCCATGTTATACTCATCGTCGCTCAACAGCCTGGTCAAGGGCTCCACCTGGGATGCCTGGTGGATTCAGAACAGTTATGGGACCACCTATTGTGCTTTGCCATTTTTGCAGGAACCGTATCTTACTTTTTTACAGAACGCACAGGATTTCTGGTTTGATCAAATGGGCGACGGAAAACGTATTGGGACCAATGACTGGCAGGCCCCCGACGGCTGTTTGTGCGATTGTGCGAAACCCCGGTTGATGACCCCGGAAGGGTACTTCGTCCGCTCCATTGATCCCGATGGTACCTTGCATGGGGTGTATCGAGCACCGATTCATGGTTATTTTGAGACTACTCCCAACCAGGATGCCATAGCTTTCCGGGTGGTTGATGATCAACAGGCAAAAACCATCTATTCTAAAATCGCCTCGATACCTGGACTCCGGCCCTTTAAGCTGATTATTCCCAATTATCCGGCTTACGACGATATGTATGAAAAGGAAACCGGTATCTGGAAATTCGGCACCTGGATAAACGGCGGCCACTGGTCGACCTGCGAGGGCCGTATGATGATGGCCTACTCAAGGTTGGGTAAATATGAGGATATGCGTCAATCAATGAAGCAGATAATGACCTTTGCCGGGAATTTCCGGATGGATAATCCGCTCACAAAATTTGGCAGCGATGTATATCAACCTGCTCAACCATACAATGTTACCTATGATGCATTCGCAATCCCCGCTGCCCTGATCCGCGGCCTGTTTGAATATTTGTACCGGGCCGACGGATTAACGCTGATTCCTCATATCCCGGAGGGTATCACCGAGATACAGCAATTGGATCCTGTGAGAATTGGCAATAAGAAACTCTGGTTATTGGCAAAGGGATCAGGAGAGATAACCTATGTAGAGATCAATGGGGAAAAATGGAGATCCTTCGATAAAACATCGGTTTACCTTCCCTATGACAAATTGCCCGATAACGCTTCCATAATCATCCTATTCGGGAATACCAAAATGGATCATCGGACGGCAGTACCTTTTGTTCCTCAGACTACCATTACCCACGATTTTCTCCAATCTGTTTCTGACACATCAGCCGGTTCCGAAGAATTGAAAAATCGGATGATCCGGCGGTTCGCAGGAAGCGGTCGACCGGCTTTATCTGAAAACTGCAGAGAGACTCTGTACGGGAATTGAGAATGCTATGAAATCATCCAAATGAAATGGCTTAGTGCCGGTGGGGCATACTATCTTACGTCAGGTAACTTTTAAATAATGCTATGACCCGTAAGGAAGAATTTCTTCGATTGGTTGGTGGCGGGAAGCCCGGCCGGGTTTTGTTTTACCCCATCCTGATGCACTTCGCCGCCCGGTTCAATGGACATACCTATGGGGAACTGGCATCGGACTACCGGGTGCTGGTGGAGTCGAATATCAAGTGCTTTCATCAATTCGATTTCGATATGGTTAGCCTGATTTCCGATCCCTATCGCGAAACAGCAGCCTTTGGAGCTCCGGTTGAGTTTGTCCCGGAAGGGGTTCCCAAATGCAAAAAACTAATAATCAATACACCGGAAGATATTGTTGCCCTGAAAAAACCTGATGTTTTACTATCCGCCCGTACGCTGGACCGCATCAATGGAGCGCGCTATTACAAAGAGATCCTGAATGGGGAGGTCCCGGTGATGGGCTGGGTGGAGGGACCTTTGGCAGAGGCTTGCGATCTGGCCGGAGTTACTGAAATGCTCCTCATGATGATGATGGACCCGGCTTCAGCTCACCTGCTACTCGATAAGTGTCTTGATGCGGCCATGGATTTTGCACAGGCACAGGTAGCTGCAGGATGCGATCTGATCGGGGTAGGTGATGCTATCTGTTCCCAGATCGATCCGGATTTATATAATACTTTCGTTTTCAACAGGCACCGCCAGCTGGTTGATTACCTTCATTCGCTGGGTGCTTATGTGAAATTTCATATCTGCGGTAATACCGCGCATTTATGGCCGTCATTGTCGAAACTCCGGCTGGATATTTTCGATCTGGATTACATGGCTGACATGGAGGAGGCTTACCACCAGTTTGGCCCCGATGTGGTGAGATGTGGTAATATTAATCCGGTTGAGATACAGAATCTTAGTGCCAATGAGGTTTTTGAGCGATCTAAAAGTCTGATAGCCAAAGAGCGGGGCCGCCGGTTTATGCTCTCCGGAGGATGCGAGATCACGGTTAACACCCCAACTGAAAACCTGATGGCAATGAGAAAAGCTTGTGAAAACCAATCACCACAATAGTCACAATAGTTCACAATTTGACCTTTATCGGCAATAAACTGTCATACAGCCACAGTTATCAACACTGGCATCCGCGTAAATTTTCCGTTTCACTCGGATCTTGCTAAGGTGTGATAATTAGGGATAATGTGATGGATTCTGGAATCCTTGGCAGAAATATTCGTATCTTGGGTATGAAAATGAAGGAATTACAAATGGAGAAGGCGCAATTTTTATTGGTATAAGGTATGAAGGTTCATGTAGTATCTGAAGTAGCCAAGGTAGTTAAGGGCAATGGGGTGAATACGGTATTTGTCCAGATGATTGACCTGCTCAGGAAAAGCAGTGATATTGAAGTGGTAGTAAACGGTAAGGGCAGAGGTGATATCTATCATGCTCATTCTTATGGATTGCTCTATTTTCTTTGGGGGCTAGGATATAAAGGACGGCGGATTCTGACGGTGCATGTCATTCCTGATTCAGCCAAGGGGTCAATACCCGGATGGCAATTGCTGATGCCTTTCATCAAGTGGTACTTTCGCCAGGTCTATTCTTATGCTGATGTGTGTATTGCACTGTCTCCAATGGTTGAATCGGCCATACTCGATCTTCATGCTAAAACCCGTATCGTAAAGATTTACAATCCTATACCAATCGATTTCTGGAAAAGCTCTGTTGAAAACCGGAAAAAAGGGCGCGAGATGCTCGGGTTGAATGATGGTGATTATGTCGTTCTGGGAGTTGGCCAGCTGGAAGGCCGCAAAGGAGTGGAAGATTTTCTTGATGTTGCCACAGAAATCCCCGGCGCAAAGTTTGTATGGGCTGGCGGCCGGCCTTTCGGGGCATTAACCGAGGGTGTGGTCCGGATAAATAATCGCATCGCTCAGGCACCATCAAACATTACTTTTCCCGGTATGTTTGAATTGTCTGATATGCCTTTTGTTTATGCCGCATCTGATACACTTATTTTTCCATCCTACCAGGAAAATTGCCCGATGGCTCCACTGGAAGCAGCTGCTGCTGGTTTACCCGTTGTTTTCAGGGATCTGCCAGAATATAGGCTGCTTTATGAGAATCATTACATCAAGGCCGCAACAACGATGGAGTTTGTTCAAATTGTTCGTAAGCTGATGAATGATAAGGATTTTCGAGACACGGCCCGCAAAATATCCAGACAACTGCTTGAACAATTTGACGAGCATAAAATCCTCGCTAAACTGATCGGTATATATACTGATCTTTATCGAAATTCTGTAGCCAGGTAATACATCTCATTAAGAAAAGAATTAATATTGCCCATTATGGGCATACTACAAGACCGACTCAAAAAGTACGATGCACCCCAAAAGGCCCAGGCGGCCGGGGTTTATCCGTACTTCCGGGTGATTGAATCCGAGCAGGATACGGAAGTAATCATCAACGGGAAAAAAGTTCTGATGTTTGGCTCCAATAGCTATCTGGGCCTCACAAACCATCCAAAAATCATTGAAGCAGCTGTGCAGGCAACCAGGAAATATGGAACCGGTTGCGCCGGATCGAGGTTTCTGAACGGAACACTTGATATCCATATCGAGTTGGAAAACAAGCTGGCCGAATTTGTCGAAAAAGAAGCAGCATTGTGCTACAGTACTGGATTCCAGGCTAATCTGGGAGTTCTGTCCTGTATTCCGCAACGCGGCGACTTTATTCTGCTTGATGCACTCGACCATGCTTCCATTATTGAAGGATCACGGTTGTCATTTGCCAAAACGGTGAAATATTGGCACAATGACATGGATTCTTTAAAGAAAAGACTCAAGGTATGTCCCCATGGAAAATTGAAATTCATTGTCATCGACGGGATTTTCAGTATGGAGGGAGATATAGCCCACCTTCCGGAAATCGTTGAACTGGCTGAGAAATACAATGCCTCAGTTATGGTCGATGATGCTCATTCCATGGGAGTTCTGGGAAAAAATGGCTGTGGAACGGCAGATCATTTCGGGGTAACCGATAAAGTGGATGTGATCATGGGTACCTTCAGCAAATCGTTTGCATCATTGGGAGGGTTCATTGCCGGCGATTTTGATATGATTAACTACCTTAAACATAATTCCAGAGAGCTGATTTTCAGTGCGTCCATGACTCCGGCTTCAACGGCAACCGTACTGGCTTCGCTCGAAGTGATGAAATCCGAACCGGAACGCATAGCACAGCTTTGGGACAATACTCACTATTCTCTCAATGCATTCAACCAGCTCGGGTTTAATACCGGGTTGGCCGAGAGTCCGATCATTCCCCTTCGTATCGGTGATATAGATAAATCTCTTATTCTTACGAAATTGCTCCTTGAAGCCGGGATATTTGTTAATCCGGTGGTGCCTCCTGCTGTTCCGAAAAATGATACCCTGATCAGGTTCTCCCTGATCGCTACCCATACACACGAACAGATAGACAGGGCCGTGGAAAACATGCATAAACTATCCAAAATGCTAGGGATTCTCTAAAGAATCTGTTTTTCAAATCGATGACAAAGGTTGTATTTATTACCGGGGTCTCTTCCGGATTGGGTAAAGCTTGCGCCGGAAACCTTTCTGAAAAGGGTTACATTGTGTATGGCACGAGCCGGAAACCTGCAGGAGAACAACTTCCTTACAAAGTCATTGGAATGGATGTTACGGATGAACAGTCCGTTATGGCCGCAGTTAATGAGGTCATAGCTGCAGAGGGGAAAATTGATGTTCTCATTAACAATGCAGGGATCGGCATTGGAGGTGCATTGGAAAATTTTTCTGCAGAAGAAACCCAAAAACAGTTTGATACCAATTTCTTCGGTATGGCCAGGGCAGTCCGCACCGTACTTCCCTTTATGCGGGCAAAAAAATCCGGTAAGATTATCAATATCAGCTCGATCGGTGGACTCATGGGATTGCCTTTCCAGGGAAACTATTCAGCCGCCAAATTTGCGGTGGAAGGTTTCAGTGAGGCTCTATCCATGGAGGTCAAGCCATTCAATATCAATGTAGTGGTTGTTAATCCGGGAGATTTCAAGACAGGTTTTACCTCCAATCGCGTTTTTACTGCAAAGGATTCTAAGGGGAGCGATTATGATAAACATTTCCGAAAAGCCGTTACCGTGATCGGGAAAGATGAGCAGGGCGGATCTGATCCAATGGTTCTTGCCCGTACCATCGAAAAAATCATCCGGAAGAAAAACCCGCATTTCCGGTATATTGTCGGCCGATTCGATCAGCGGCTTATCGCCCGGCTTAAACCTTTCCTGCCGCACAGCCTGATGGCCTGGATCCTGTCCGACCACTACAAGGTTGGCTGAGTCACTTGAGCCTGCCCCCGCGAAGGCGGGGGTCACTTGATAGACGCAAGTATGCGTCTCTACCTGCGATATTTAGTTTCTTTATCTTTTCTAGCTCTTTCTCCAAATCTTGATATTCCGGTTCCAAGTGGAAAATGTCTATCAGATCGTCATCAGTCAAAGGTAACGAAAGGATTGTGTTCTCCACCAGTCCCCTAATCTCAAACGTCCACGGTGTAACCGTGTCTTCGGTTTTAGTCATATATACCCCTAACCGTTTACCTTCTGCGTCCAATCCGGCAAACGAACTTTCCACTAATCGACGTTGATACGCGTAATCCTGAGTAAAGATAAAATCAGGCTTGTGTCGGGCTACGTCTGACCTTACACTACTCGACCATTGGGCTAACCGGGTTAACCGATCCACACGCTGGGGATCAGGGATTGAGGATAGGAGGTTTTCGATGATGTATAGACGGTCGTTAATACCGGATACTTGTAACCTTAGCCTATCGAGTATTGCCTTCGCTTCTTCATCGGTGAACAATTCCTTCGATACCTTTTCAACTACCCGATCCTTCTGCGAGGTGATCCGTTTCAGGTCGTTGTTTAACGTTTCCTGTTCCTGACACAAGCCTTCGATTTTCGAGGTATCGGGATGTGCTTCTTTAACCGCCTGATTCAAACGGTCGGGGTTACCGAAGGTATTACCAATTTGCAGGAGTACGGCTTGCTCTATCGCGTCAGCAGATAGTAAACCCATAAACCGGCACGATAAAGCAGGGTCACCGGTATGTCGGTAAGAACGGTTTCCACTTGGACCGGTGAATCCAGACATCGCCCTTCCGCACACACTGCAAAAGATCATACGCCCCAGCAGGTAATTGTACTTTAATACGTCACCACGGTTGTAGGTTTTGTTTGCCCGTGACTTCTCGTGTACGGCCGCAATAACTGATTCGTCCAGTAACCGAGGAACGGTCATCACTACGGTTTCGTTCACGTTAACATCCTCGTTACAATAATTAACCGGCCACTCCGTACCACATTTAAATTTTAAGGTTTTCCAAAGGTTAGCGGGAGTTGTACCGTAGGATTTAGCTATGGAAGGCATACTTTCGTCGTCGAGGTAACGCTGTGCAGCCGCTTGTATCATTTTCTGCTTTTCTTCGTCAATTCCCCACTGTTCGGTTTTTCGGTTAAAGGTACGACCGAAAGGCAGGTTTCCGGCAGTTGGTATACCGCGCTTGGCCCGATGGATTTTGTTAGTGATACTTTTAAGATTCTGTACGCGGACAGTAAATTTCCCGACTACCATATTGATATCAAATACGAAATCAGCCTGTGGATCGAATAAGTCCTGTTCAAGGGTTCCGATAAAGAACCGGATACCGTTTTCTTTCAACTTGTTTAAACCCTGTGCGCTTCGTAAGGGGTCACGGCTCCAACGACTTGGGTCGGAAACGATAACGGCGTCAAACAGGTTTCGACTGGAATCAGCTAACAGTTTGTCGAATTTCTGACGTTCCTGATTCTGGGTTGCATGCTCCTGCCCGGAATATTCCCAGCAGGAATCAGGAATTGTGCCGTGCAGAAGGTCCACCCATAGTTTTATATCGGTTTTTTGCTTTTCAAGGCTCTCCCCCTTCTGTTCTTATTTTTCGGTGCTGACCCTGATGATAGGTGCGAAACGTAAATGTTCTATTTTTTCCATGATTACTCGTTCAGATTGATCGTCATACCAATACCCGCCGAAGTCGCTCCAATATAGAATTTTTCCCCGGCCTTCATCAATTTGCGATAACCCGCAATCTGAAGTGCCAAGGTGGCTATGCCTGTACCAATACCACAGATAATACCTGCTAAATGATACGGATTATCCCGCAATAAAACATAACTATCATTCTGTAATAAAACATAACTTAATGCTCCGCCACCAATCCCAACGAATGTACTTGTTAATAGTAATTTACCAGCAGAGTACAGCTC
>Ga0163199_1000261_pt1 | contig 33379 bp, 24 predicted proteins | sample PL_2010_150m_FD_113537 | JGI IMG/M metagenome (GOLD analysis project Ga0163199, IMG submission 113537) | Freshwater microbial communities from Powell Lake, British Columbia, Canada to study Microbial Dark Matter (Phase II) - PL_2010_150m | ecosystem: Environmental > Aquatic > Freshwater > Lake ...
AGTCGTTTTACCGCATCCCGATGGGCCGAACAGACAGGTAATAGAGCCGGGTTTGAATTCCAGGGAGAATTGATCCAGGATGACCCGATCCTTGTAAGATTTTGCAATATTTTCGAGTTTCAGGCCCATTGTTTCCACCTTATAGAACGCTTTTCAACCAACCGGATAATCCATTCAAAAACAGCACTGACGAGAATTGCAATCACCGTCCATGCTATTACCTCCGAAACAAGCAGGTAACTTTGGGCATCCTGCATCATTGCACCGATCCCGTACCGAGGTTGACTCAGGACTTCGCCGATGATCACCGACCTCCATCCGAAGCCGATAGCGGTGGATATCCCGCTGTAAAGGTAGGGTAGGATCGACGGCCAATATATATCTGTCAAAATCCTCCTCTTTTTAATATGATACAGATGGGCCATCTGGATAAATGCCGTGTCCGTTTCACGGATTCCCTGACTGATATTGATAGCCAGGATAGGAAACATGGTGAGAAATCCGATAAAGACCGGAACCTGTTCAGCCTTAAACCAGATGAGAGCCAGTAAGATAATCGCCACCACCGGGGTTGAACGTAAGGTAATTAAAATTGGTTTGAATCCGGCTTCGATTCCGGAATTTAACCCGGCGGGGATCCCGATGAGGATGGCTCCGGTAAAGGCGAAAAGGAACCCGATAAGCCCGCGTAAAAGTGTAAATCCTAAAGATGAAAGGAAATCAGGCTTTCCGGCCACATTGATCAATGAGTTTAAAGTATCAAGGGGACCAGGCAGGATTTGCCGTGAGTTGAATGATCGGGATAGCCATTCCCACCCGATTACCAGGATCACAATGGCACAAAGGCTAATAATCCGGTTTCTGACAGATGAATTGTTCATCGGGTAATTTGCCGCCAACGGCGTCCGGATTAAAAGTAAAAAAAACTTGAAGGTACTGTCCAATTTCAGACCTTATTTCAGAAGCATATCTGAATTTCAGGTTGCATCGGGGGATCGAGTTGACGGCTATTGCAGGATCCGGCAGGATATTATGGAAAACAATCCTTCCGGCGGCCTGTTCCGGATGTAAATTAACCCGGTCAATCGAACGTTTCCAGGCTTCGCAGATCTTTCTGATCCAATCCGGATGATCGCGGATGAAGTCCTTCCTTCCCATCAGTGCGGTTTGGGGCATCGATGGATTTCCGGGAAAGGCTTTTGCCCATTCAGCATTCAAATCCATTATTTGAAGGATCGAAGGATTCCGGGCACGGGCCAGACTGACCAGTGGCTCCGAAATTACCGCGAGTTCAGCCTGACCTGCACTGACCGCATTTGCGAGATCGATATGTGTCGGAAAGGAGTAATCCAGGATAACATCCCGGTCTGGTTTAAATCCATGAATTTTAAGTAGATAACGAAAAAGAATATCTGGTGTGGCCCCTTTGCCCATCAGGAAAATTCTCTTGTTTTTAAGAGACTGCCAGCTGTGGATGCTGGTGTCGGACCCAAAAAGGTAAAGAGTACCCCAAACGGGAATTGCAATTACTTGATAAGGAAGGTCTTTGTTGTAGAGAATGGCCCCTATGTTGAGAGGAAGCACGGCCAGTTCCGGCTTGTCTTTCAGTATCCTGGCCCTTACCAGCACGGGCTCATCAAGGATTTCGACATGCAGTTTCTCCGGAATGACCTGATCCGGGCTGTCGATCAGGTAAATCATACCCATCGCAGAAGGCCCTTTCAAGGTCAGGAGCGTCACACTCTTGTCCTTGACTTGGCCTGAATGGCAACCGCTCAGGATCAGTACAAGAGTCAGAAAAACAGCGGGTATTCTTTGCATATTATTCCGAAAAAAATCAGATTTTCTGCACCCGGATAGCACTGATTGATTTGTTGGTAACCAATCGGATCAGATAACTTCCGGGTGCCACCGGATTCTGGTTTTCATCATCGCCTGCCCAGGTAAACCGGTTTTCGCCCACTGTAAAGGAACCCTGGTGAAGTACTTTAACCTGTTTGCCCGACATATCATAAGCCGACAGTTCTCCGGCCATATTCTGATTAAAACTAAACGTTACCTGCAGCTGGGTATTGAACGGGTTTGGATAGGCTTTAATATCTATCTGACTATTAGCTATTGGATTAGTACCTTCGGCTGCCGGGAGTGGGATTGTGTACATCGACCTGCCAAAAGTGGCAGCAGTAAGCATGCGGGTAGGCGCATGAAGATAGAGGTCAAGGACGGCAACTTTTGGTAATCCGGTTCCATAAATCTCCCAGGTAATTCCTCCGTTTCGCGTTATAAAAACACCCCCGTCAGTACCAATATACCAGGTGTCTTTGATAACCGGATCCAGAACGATGCTGTTTACCGGGAAATCCGGAAGGTTTCCTGAGATGTCTTCCCACGTCTGACCATTATTGGAGGTGCGGTAAACGTGAGGAAGGTAGGAATCCCAGCGGTATCCTGAAATTGTGACGAATGCTACTGCCTTGTCAAAAGAACTTGTCTGAACACAGGTGATCCAGCGGTCAGGGAGGTTGGTGGAGATGTTAGTCCAGGTGGTTGTGCCATTTAAGGTATTCCAGACGTTTCCATCATCTGTTCCGACATAGATTATATTGGCATCCAGGGGTGATACCGAGATGGTTGTAAGGGTTCCATAATTGACATTAACACCCGGGCCATTGGTCAGATCGCTGGATACCGGCCGCCAGGACTGCGCACGGTTGGTTGATTTGTACAAACGGTTTGATCCAAAATAGAGAATGGATGGATTTTGCGGATCCAGTTCGAGCGGACTCTTCCAGTTCATGCGGTCGCCGCCGCTGATTCCCTGAGTGCCACCCAGAAAACTGGATGCGCCATCAATCGACCGTCCTAATCCGCCATATTGATACTGGGCATATACATAATTATTATCGGTGGGATCTACCTTGACCACAAAACCATCACCGCCATAAATCGATTGCCAGCGGTTTATCATCCCGTTAGTCACTCTGATGGTCCCGTTATCCTGGGTTCCGCCGTAATACCGATCCGGATTCAGGTAATCTACCTCGCAGGTATAAAATTGGGTAATCGGCAGATTTTCAATATGAAACGAAGTGGCTCCCGCAAATTTGGAGACATATAGACCTCCATCGCTGCACAATAATGACAGTGCATTATCCTTGGGATGAACAAACACGCCGTGCATATCCACATGAGCAGAACTGAAAGTATTTGTCCAGGTAGTGCCTCCATTGGTAGTTTTATAAGCCTGTAAGCCTGACACATAAGCGATGTTCGGGTTAATCGGATCGACATCAATTTCACTGAACCACCACCAGTATGAAGAATTTTCACCCAATTCAGCGGTCTTTGACCAGTTATCTCCGCCATTAGTCGTTTTGTATATACCATTCAGGTATCCTGTTGAATCAGTATAGGTTGCATATAATGCTGATGGATTTGAATCTGAAATATCGATTCCGATCCTTCCCACATCGCCTTTCGGCAAACCATTCAGGAGTTCCGACCAGGTATCCCCACCGTCGACCGACCGCCACAGACCGCTGGTTTTGCCGCCATAGCTCTGATAGGGTGGGCGACGGGTTCTTTCCCACATGGCTGCATACAGGATTTTACTGTTTTGCGGATTGATACAAAGATCTGATGCTCCGGTTGAATCGTTCAGGTAGAGAATTTTCTCCCATGTAGTTCCTCCATCTTTTGTTCGAAAGATTCCCCGTTCTGCATTATAGGAGAAAAGATGACCCATAGCTGCCACATAAACCGTATCAGGATTCAATGGGTCAATTTTAACCCTGCCGATGCTTCCAACAGAAGTCAGTCCGCAATGTATCCAGGTACCACCGGCATCCAGGGATTTGTATACCCCGTATCCTTCATAAGTGTGCGAACCTCCGCCGGCATTGGGTTCACCTGTGCCGACAAAAAGTATATCTGGGTTGGTTTTTGCAATATCCATGTCTCCAATTGAGAGAGCCACAGCGTTATCAAATATTGGTGTCCAGTTTGTCCCAAGGTTTGTTGATTTAAATATGCCTCCCGACGCAGATCCAAGATAGATGGTGTTTTTATCAGTTGCCGGCATCTCAATATCGGTGATCCGTCCGCCAATATTTACCGGCCCTACAAGTGTCCAACTCTCCTGGCCCGATTTTAATCCATTTTTTTCCATGGCCAGAGTCTGTTCCATCGCTTTGTAATACAGGTCGGAACGAAGTTCAGTATATGGATAGGCACGTTGACGGTAAAACCAATCGTTTGGAAACTTGCCAGCCTCTTCATTTTCAATTTTATTATTCTTCTGGCAGCCTGCCAGAAAAAAAGTTACTACTGCTACCACCATGGAACTCAACAGGAAAAACGAAGCCTTTTTCATAAAACAGATCTATTTAGGCTACTAAAGTAAGCCATTCCGTGTTAGGTTCATGAAAAATCAACCACAATAGGCACATTAGATCACATTAGTATTAGATCAAACCGAAGATCCCAATCAAGGTAAAGACCTCTGAATACAAGGGCGACAGTTAATGAACATCTATTGTGAACTATTGTGCCTAGTGTGGTGATCTGGTTTTTGTATTGAATAATAGTTGTCTTTTAAAATAAAATTCATATCTTTGTTATCGAAATAACAATGATCTGAGTGGAAGTTGTTTCGACCACAAGGATATAATTATCAATCTGATCCGGAGGATTTACTAATGGAAAAGAGAATAGGAAGTGTTTTAATTCTGCTTCAGGAAAAAGAATCAGCACCACAGGTAAACGCAATTATCTCCAGTCATTCTTCCATTATTATCGGCCGTCAGGGCTTGCCGATTAATAATTCCATATCGGGAATTATTTCTTTGGTTCTTGAAGGTACAACGGATCAGATCGGTTCCTTATCCGGGCAACTTGGCCGCGTTAAAGGGGTTGAAGTAAAATCGATTGTACTTAAAATCAAGGATCATGATGAAAAAAATTAAACTCTTCTTTGTGCTGCTGTCTATCATAGCAGCTTCAGCAGCCGGTCAAAACCTGAGTATTTCAGGGAAGGTCACTGATACCGGAACAGGTCAGGGTTTAGCCTATGTATTTATCCAGGTAAAAAATAATTCAACTCTTAATGTTTTTAGCGGATTAACTGATCAAAACGGAGATTTTATCCTTAAAAACCTGGCTGCAGGTAATTATCTTTTATCCGTCAGCAGTCTGGGCTATTATCCGGTAACCATTAAAGTCCGGGTTGGTGATGCCAGTCAGGGCGCGGTTAAGATTGAGCTGAAGCCTGCCCTGATCCCCCTGGGTGAAGTCCAGGTATCGAGTTTGCGATACAATAAGCTGGAAAGGGATGTGGCCCTGCCGGTTACCGTTGTACCGCGTGAATATTTTCCGCGCCAGTCAGCTATTACACTGTCCGATGTTTTATCCCGTGAGCCCGGTATCTCCCTGTTTCGCGACGGAGGCTGGAGTACATCGATCAATATACGGGGTCTGGGTGAGAACCGGATGGTAAGCCTGGTGGATGGAAACCGTATTGAAACGGCATCAGACCTGGTGGCTGGATTATCCATGTTCGATGTAAATGAGATTGAACGGGTTGAAATTATCAAAGGGGCCGCATCGTCGATTTATGGTACCGGTGCACTGGGTGGAGTAGTCAACATACTGACCCAAAAGGGGCAATTTTATGACCGTCCCATTATTCATGGTTCAGCCACAGGTGTTTACCAGGCGGTCAATAATCTTCTCGGAACCCATATTGCCGTGGAATCGGGATCAAAGGCATGGAAAGTACGTTTAAGCGGGGGGTATCGTACGGCAGGAAATTATAATACTCCGGATGGCGTGCAGCCAAATTCTCAGTTTACCGATCAGAATGTGAATGCAACTCTGGGAATCAGGCCGTTGGTCAATCATGAACTGGAGATCAATGCCCAGCATTTTCAAGCTTTCAATGTTGGAATACCTGGCGGTGCCCCATTTGGCTCATTGGCAACAGCTACCTACCCGGAGGAAAGAAGGCAGCTGATTTCGGGAAAATATACCATTAAGAATCTGTTTCCTAAAATGGATGAAATCAGCCTTCGTATTTACCATCAGTATATTTTGAGGGATGTGGAGCTGATTCCCAACACCCCGGCTACTGTGATCGGAAACACCCGGCTGACAGCTGAAAAAGTCCTCCCACGCGGCGAGCACAATACGAGCGGAATGGTGTTGGAAACCAAATGGAAAACAGGAAAAAAGAGTCAGTTGGTGGGCGGTATCGATCTATGGCAGAGGAAACTGGTTACCTCAAGAGATAAATATATCAACCAGGGTATTCTGGATGCATTTGGGGAGGTCACAACAACCATGGAGGTTATCCGGTCGGAGAAACCCAACCCGGATTCACGATTTGCCAGTGCCGGGATCTTTGTTCAGCATGAATCGAGCCTTCTAAATGATAAGTTGGAGCTGACCCTCGGAGCACGGTTGGATCGGATTCGGGTTGCGAATGACTTGGGACTCGACCCGTTTGGCCTTACCATTAATGGCGTGGTAAAAGATCCTGTCCCGAACCAAAGGATTATTTTTGCAGCCGATACGATTGGTGCATGGTCATGGTCGGCTAATGCCAGTGCCCTTTATCATCTGATTAAAAACCTGGATCTTACGGCGAACGTAGGGCGCTCCTTCAGAAGTCCTTCGCTGGAGGAAAGGTTTAAATACATCGACCTGGGTTCAAAAGTCCGGCTGGGTGATCCGAATCTAAAGCCCGAAAAAGGCCTGTTTGGTGATATCGGCCTGAGAATCTGGAAAGATCGTCTCCAGGTTCAGGCAAATGGATTCATTAATTATCTGAATGATATGATAGTTGAAACTCCAGGTGTTTTTATATATATCTTAAATACAGGGCCTGACGCCGGGCTGACCGATACACTGCCTGCATTGAAGAATGCCAATGTCGCCAGCGCGCTGTTGACCGGATTCGATGCATCCGTTAACTACCAGCTTTTCAGCAATACAGTGATTTATACCAAAGCTTCTTATGTGAGAGGCATCAATTTGCAGCAGAAAGAGGATCTTCCGCTTATTCCTCCATTCTCCGCGGGAGTCGGCTTTCGTTATCATGTTCCGGGGGTTTTTACCGTTGAATGGACTACCCATTGGGTAGCAGCACAGAAGAAAATTGCAATCGGAGAAACAGCCACTAAGAGCTATTTCCTGTCAGATTTCTCCTTGTATTCAGCTACCAAAGAATTGGGGGTAACTTCTTTCCAGTTGTTTGCCGGAGTTGATAATGTATTTAATAAGTCATACCGGAATCATCTGGCAACCAATCGCGGAATGATTTTGGTTGAACCGGGGCGGAATGTGTTTGTAAAGTTGGTGATGCGGTTTTAACAGGTTGCAGGTTGCAAGATGCGAGTTGCAGGTTGTTGTGATTGTTGTGATTGTTGTCGGTTGTTGTCGGTTGTCAGTTATCAGTTGTCGGTTGATTTTAAGTAGCGTGTGGGGGCCCCGACCTTCGCCGGGGCGACAACGCTTTTGCGGGAATTACGCACAAGCTCCTGTCATCCCCGCGAAAGCGGGAACCTTTTGACGCTACTCTGAATTCTGCAGGACCGATACCCGATCTCTAACGGGTAGCCAATATTTTTCTGACCAGATTCCCCATGCTGGTACCCAACTGATTGACCAAATCAATCGGGATTGAGCAATGTAGTCCGGAATTTGCCACAGCTAGTTCAAGATGGGGCAAGAACCGTCTGAATTGCAGGTTGTTTTTTCGGTAACCCCCAATAAGTTTAGAAACTTCTTTTTCAAGGAATCTGCGATTTGCCCGAACTGAATCTTTGGGATTTTCTAAGAGGATTGCAGGATCATAGTCACTCAAATCCGATACATGCATCAATAACCATAATTCAAAGCAGGGATTTGTAAATGCGATATTGTACCCGCGCTGACGACATTGATCAAGGATCTGTAATACTTGATCAGCACTGTTGTTTTGCCTATCCCGGTCGAAAACGATTCAAAGTTCATCCGAATCAATTCCGGAATCCTCAACGTATTTATCGAGAAGCCCGACTATGTATTCAGGAGAGCTTCGAGTATCCCCTGGGTCCTGTTTTTCAAGTATATCAATTATCACCCTGCCATGAATTCCCAATTCATCGGCATAAAGGTTAAACCCCTGAAAATAAATATCCTCAGTTAAACCCTCTGTGGAAATAACGAAAACTCTTTGCGGTTCCCTTGTCCCCTCGGGACGACCTCGTAGACCATAAGGCCGGTTATGTCTGAGTCTTGTCATCACTATCAGTTTAAACGGCCCGATTCGAGAAATTCTAACGTGGGAATGGCACCATATCGGCCAAGCAGATAATCCTTGCGCAACTCTTTATCAGGACGTACTTTAAACTCATTCATTGAATACAATTCAGAATGCCCATCTGCCTTGCGCTCGATGAACCAGATCTCATCCCGACGCAACAACCTCAGATTCTGTAACGAAGATTCGTGTGTTGTAACGATCAACTGGTTTGAAATGCCCCGACTCTGTTCAAAAAACAACTTGATGAATGCTTCCGATAAATGGGGATGTAGACTGCGATCAAGTTCATCCACAATAAATACCGTTTCTGAACTGCTAAGTATATCCAGGGCTGGAATCAGGTCCATCAGGCGGTTTGTCCCATCCGATTCTTCATTGCAGTCAAATAGGACTTGCTTACCGTCTTTATCTGTATGAACCAATACCAGCTTTTTACCTCTAAGTTTACCACTGTCATCTAACCAGATCGCATAGGATACTTTTTTAATCTGCAAAAATTTAGTTGTCTTACTCCTAAGATCGCTCAGAATCTTTTTCCGGTCGGTGTCATGTAAAGTCCCGAGCTCTTCCTCAATATCGACTTCTGTAAACAAGGCTTTATTGATTCCGGTATCCATGGCCTTAAGAAACCTGGTTAAAATTTCAGTAAACTTTTCATTACTTTTGGGAAATGTCATGCCCTTGTATCTGGAGTCCGGATAAACAATGACCAGGGAATACTTAAACCATTGAAAAACATCAACGAAATGAACCGCTGATTCAACTTCCTCTAAGTTTCTGGTGTTGACCTGCTGCAATAATAACTGATCTGGTTTAAGGTCCTTGGCGTAAATATCAAAGCGAACAAGGTCATCTTTCGATGCTTTTAGTCCGTATTTCACCCGGATCTTGTCCAGTGAATCTAGAACCCGTTCAAAAATCAGATATTTCCTTGTTTTACCGATCCTGTAAAGGAACTCTTCATTTACAACTTGCGTTGCGAGCTGGAGAGCAAAACCATAGGAGTAAAGGGTTTTACCAGCTTTAATCTCAAATTCAAAGCGCGAAGGTTTTTTGGCTCCATCAGGATCCAGCCTAAAATGCTTATTAAGGGATTCAACCCCGTCAGAACCATTTAGAATGAATTGTTGGGCAAAGTGAATGGCTTTAACCAGATTCGACTTGCCTGAGGCATTTGGACCATAAATCACAGCTCCTTTCAAAATGTTGAAATCCTTGAAGGTGACGTAATGATCAGGTAACCGGCGTTCACTCCCAGCAATCATACTGAATTCCATCTCCTCCCGGAAGGAGAGAAAGTTTTCGACATTAAAGCGGATTAGCATGGCTTATTGTATTACGGAAAAATCGATCAAAAGTATGAATTTCTTCAAAAAATCATATTAATATGTGCAATTATAACGAAAATATCGTCACAAAGTTGTTTTTAATTGTAAATAATTCATTTCGTATGTCTTGTTGAACACATGCAGGGTTCCAACCGACACCCCATACCCAATACCTGATACCTGATCTCAAATCTTTCCCCAAAACAGCGAGTTCAGAAAAAGCTTGTGCATTCCGGCCCAGTAACCGCGGAAGAGAGGGTCATCCAAAAACAGGATGACCTTACCGTTTCCAAGAGACTGACGCTGAATGGCTGAAGAGCTCTTCAGGAGGGCCAGGTTGGTTTTATTTACATATCCGGAAAGGAGCGGGTTAGAGGAAAAGACAGCCGGATTTTCATAAACATCCTGACATGGTTTGTAAAACGATGAGCTTTTTTTAAAAATCGCAAGTTTTCCGGAATGGTAGCCGTATGCCATGGGATGGGTAGTATCTAATTCAGCCAGGAATATTGTACCCGGTATCGACCGGCCTGCAGCATCTTCGTTTCTTTTCCCATAGGGCCTTAATTCCGGGGAGGAAGCCTTATCCTCCGCCACTTTTTCTATGGAGGTTAATTTTGCAAAACCGTTTCTTGAAAGGAAGGTGCATCCTGATTCAATCCCAATCAAAGTACCCCCTTTCCGCACCCATTCTCGAAGCTTATCCAAAGCAGGTTCATCGAGATCATAGGAGCCTGTCAGAATTATAGTTGTGTACGAATCAAGATTGATCGATGAATACTTACTGATATCCGCTATAGTTAAAGGAATAATAAATCGGGTATCGAGGAGATGCCAGATTTCTCCGGTGATCCCGCTGTTTCCGGCACCGGAGAAAGTGAGGATCTTCGGTAAAGTCAGATCACTGAATTTCCTGCTGCCCAGGTCGGGACCGTCAGGAGAATACCCGGTTGGGGCCGAATACATTGACAAACCATCGGTATTGACCAGTTTCGTCAGAATATAAAAGAGATCAGGTCCGGATATCGGTTGATTCTGAGCGGGTATCAGCAGGGTTCCCGGCTGAAAACGTATCCTTTTCTGTCCGAAGTCCATCAGAAAAGGGGATATTGCGATTTTGACGTGTATGCCCTGATTCAGAATCTGGTACAACGATTTATGTACCAGGTAAGGATCGCAGGGAATGAGATAACCAACCTGATTCTCTGTACCAATTACCTGACCGGTTACTTCAGGCAAGGTTTGAACGATATTTTTACCCGATATTTTGGCAATGTTTTTCAAATCGATCGGTTCAAATTGTATTCCCATGGCCATTGGCAAGGTCCATGCACTGACATCATAAAAAGTGCTGTCGGCAAATTTGGTAACGGGTTCAAACAGAGACCTGATCAGCCGATACTGGATCTGGCCGGAGGGCACAAACCAGGCGCTGGATGGTTCGAACAGGCTCCCATTGATTTCTATAGGCTTATCGAGGTTGGCCACCCTGATTTGGTGCTGGAGCAAAAGGTCCAGCATCATCCTGGATTTATATGGGTCCTGATTATCTCCAAAGATGTACCCTTTAATGGATGAGTTTTCACCTTCGGTGAGTGCAGTCTTGTAGAAATCGGCCATATAATACTGGAGTTCTTTCTTCAGGTCAGTCGCAGCTGCGAGGGTTGACAAGGAAACAGTGACCTGATTCCGGATGGTAAATGGAAAAGTGAGCGGACCGTTTGCTGTTTGCCGGAGATGTCCGCGACTACTGGCCTGTTCGAATAGAATCCCGATTGAACCGTTAATATCGGGGTACGACGATCCTTTACCGAAATAGAAATCATCAAAGGTTTCTTCTGTAAAATACAATGAACCAATCTGATCCAATGCCTTTGCATGGTAGGTCCCGATTTTTTGGGTCAAAGCGAAATTGCCGGGTGGAACCAGGGGATTTGATCGTGCAGGCACACCGGGTTGAAAGAAGAAGGTTGAATTTGATCCCATTTCATGATGATCGGTCACCACATTGGGCTTCCAGTAATGAAACTGGGCCACCAGTGCCCTTGTTTCCGGATGCTGTAAAAGCAGCCAGTCGCGGTTGAGATCAAACCAGTAATGATTGGTCCGGCCGCCCGGCCAGGGTTCCTGAAACTCAAATGAATTGGGATCTGAATTATTAATCTGGCTTTTCCTCGTATTTACAAGGGAAGCAAAGCGATTGAGCCCATCGGGGTTCAGGCATGGATCGAGCAAAATAACCGTCTGATCCAGCATTTGCACAATATTCTCATTTTCACAGCCGGCAAGATAATAAGCCACCACAGGTACCGCATTGGCCCCGCTGGGTTCATTTCCATGAATACTGTATCCCAGCCAGACAACGAGCGGGTCTTTTCCCTTCATGTTGTATTGTGTTCCCGGATTCAGGACTGCAAGATGATTCCGGCGAAGTTTATCGAGGTTTTGCTGGTTATCGGGGGAAGTTATAATCAGTTGAATAAGAGGTTGTTTCTCGTAAGTTTCGCCGATCCTGACGATACTGATCCGATCCGAAGCCTGGTCCAAAGCTTCCAAATACCGTATGAGTTTGTCATAGGTCAAATGATATTCACCAGTTTTGAATCCGATAACTGACTCCGGAGTCGGAATGGCTGGATTGTATCTGGAATCTGCCGGCAGATAATAATCGAGACCGGATTGGGCAAATAGATTGCTGAGGCTTGATATCCAAAGGATAACAATTAAAAATTGTCGCATTTTATTCGAGTTTTTAACCTCCTGAAATTAAGCTATCCAACATTAAGAACCAAGAATAAAATCCGGGATGATTTTATTTTGTAATGAGGCTGGAACACTTAACAATGGAAATAACTTATTAGATTTAGACCACTGAAAAGTATAATCAAAATGTCTGTATGATTAATCGTGAGTTGCTGAATCCCAGAAGTATAGTTATTGTTGGAGCATCGAATGACATCCGGAAACCCGGGGGAAAAATACTCAAGAACATTATTGACCATGGGTATCGCGGCCAACTGTATGTTATTCATCCCAAAGCATCAGAAGTTCAGGGAGTTAAATCTTATTCTGATACAGACAGCCTGCCGCAGACGGATTTGGCTATTCTGGCCATTCCAGCCTCAATGTGTCCGGAAATTGTTAAAGAATTAGCCACCACCAAACAGACCAGGGCGTTTATCATAATTTCCGCCGGATTTTCGGAGGAGAATGCTGCAGGTGCAAGTCTGGAACACGAAATTGTGGCTATTTTGAATGAAACCGGCAGTTGCCTGATTGGTCCAAATTGTATCGGTGTTATAACTACTTCTTATGCAGGTTGTTTTACCTTACCGATTCCAAAGCTTGATCCCAAAGGAGTTGATTTTATATCCGGTTCCGGAGCAACAGCTGTTTATGTAATGGAATCGGCCATTCCCAATGGTTTGACTTTCTCCACTGTATTTAGTGTCGGCAATTCGGCCCAGCTTGGAGTAGAAGATATTTTGGAATATCTCGATGAAAGTTTTGATCCGGAAACTTCAAGCCGGGTTAAATTATTGTACCTCGAAAGTATACGGAAACCCGATAAACTGCTCAGGCATGCTTCGTCGCTGATTCGCAAGGGTTGCAGGATCGCTGCGATAAAGTCCGGAAGTTCTGAGGCTGGAAGCCGTGCAGCCTCTTCACATACCGGCGCGCTTGCCAGTCCTGATACCGCCGTTGATGCGCTTTTTAAAAAAGCCGGAATTGTCAGGTGTTACAGCCGCTCGGAACTGACCACTGTGGGAGCCCTCTTTATGCATAATAAATTGGAAGGGAACAGGCTTGCTATTATTACCCACGCTGGCGGACCCGCAGTGATGCTAACAGATGTCTTATCTGATGGTGGCCTGGAGGTTCCCCTAATTTCAGGTAAACCGGCAGAGCAATTACTTATCAGGCTTCATCCCGGTTCATCCGTTGCCAATCCGATAGATGTTTTGGCAACCGGTGGGGTCGAGCAATTAGACGCGGCAATAGAATGTGTTGATAAAGAGTTGGATAATATCGATGGAATGTGTATCATCTTTGGCAGTCCGGGTCTATTTTCCGTGGAGCCGGTGTACAAACTGATCGATGAAAAGATGAAAACCTGCCGCAAACCGATTTATCCGATATTGCCTTCAACGGTAAATGCCAGCGAAGAGATCGGATTTTTCCTGGCCCGCGGCCGGATAAATTTTCCCGATGAGGTACTCTTCGGCCAGGCTCTCGTAAAATCCCGCCAGGCACCTGAGCCATCGCTAGCCAGTTCTAATCTGCAAACATCTGCACACCAAAAGATCAGAAAGTTGATTGACCAGTTTTCTGATGGTTATCTGGCACCCGACCAGGTTCAGAAATTGCTGGATGCGGCAGGAATTACCAGGATACCCGAGCGAGTGGTCAATACTTTCGAAGAGGCAGTAAGTTCAGCACTTTCCTTAGGCTTTCCGGTTGTTATGAAAGTAGTTGGCCCGGTTCATAAAACAGAGGTCGGCGGGGTGCTCCTGAACCTTGCCAACCATGAGGATGTTGTGAACGCCTTGAACCGGCTCATGTCGATCGACGGCTCAACAGGGGTGCTCTTGCAACCGATGCTCAAAGGACGGGAACTTTTTGTCGGGGCCAAGCGGGAGACCCCCTTTGGACATTTGATCATGATAGGTTTGGGAGGGATCTTTATAGAAATTTTAAAAGATGTTCAGGCCGGTCTGGCACCTCTATCGAGATCGGATATCTCTCTTATGATCAATAATCTGAAAAGTAAAAAACTTTTGGATGGGGTGCGCGGACAGCAATATATTGCCATTGAGAAGTGGATCGATCTGATCATCGGGGTTTCTGACCTTGTGGTATCAGCTCCCGAGATTGCTGAAATGGACCTGAATCCGGTGATGGGTTTAACTGATAAGGTAGTAGCGGTCGACGCCAGGATCAGGATCGAAAAGTAACAGCGAAATTTGTAATTTTGCAGAAACAACTTTTAGAGATGGATAAAATTGCGATTCTATTTGGTCCCACTGGTGGCAACACCGAGAAGGCCGCACGGATGGTTGCCAAAGCCTTTGGTGAGGACCAGACCCACCTGATTCCAGTTAAAGACGCACAGGAAAGTGATTTAATGCCTTTCTCCAGGATTATTTTCGGCGGTCCAACCATTGGAACCCATACCTGGTCGGATGACAATCAAAAAAAAGATTGGGATATTTTTCTGACGCGTTTGTATAAGATGAATCTGAAAGGGAAAAGCTGTGCAGTTTTCGGACTTGGCGACCAGGTGAGTTACTCCTTTAAGTTCGTTGATGATATCGGAATCATCGCTGATCATGCAGTTCAGGCCGGTGGTAAATTGGTTGGATTGGTTGATCCTGAAGGGTACACCTTCGACGAGTCGAAAGCATTCCGGAATGGGAAGTTCCTTGGACTGCCGTTGGATGAAGATAATGAACCAGAACTAACACACGAGCGGATAAACCATTGGGTTGAACTATTAAAGACTGAGTTTTAATAATGAAAAAATAAAAAAAACGGTGACTTCGGTTGCCGTTTTTTGTTTTAACAAAATGAAATTTGAAACGCCGACCAATCTGATCAACCCGGATACGTGCAAAAAAAACATCCGGACCATGGCAGACAAAGCATCCCGGTCAGGGGTTATTTTCCGGCCACATTTCAAGACCCATCAATCAATTTCATTTTTTTTTGGATGGCGGAATTGCAGATTACTTTATGGGAATTTGACTATCTTCAATCGTTAGATTAATAAAATAATTATCTTGCTCGATGGTACAAAGCACTCCAATTGACAGCAAAATTGTAGGGGAACAGATTGCACTCTCCAACCTGCCTGACCTGGGCTATGCTTCGATCAGGGAGATCGTCAGGCTGGTGAACAAGATCGAACAACTTACCGGAGAAAAATTTATCAGGATGGAGATGGGCGTACCCGGTCTGGAGCCGCCAGAAATCGGCATTGAAGCCGAGATAGCTGCCTTGCACAAGGGCGTTGCGTCCAAATATCCTAATATTGAGGGTGTTCCCGAACTGAAAAGGGAGACCATGCGGTTTGCAAAGCTGTTCCTGAACATTGATGTTAACGAAGAGGCTTGTATTCCATGCGTTGGATCCATGCAAGGAGCCATGGCTGCTTTTATGGTAGCCAATCGCTCCGACCGGAATAAACTGGGAACACTGTTTATCGATCCTGGTTTTCCGGTCCAAAAGCAGCAATGCAGGGTGCTCGGTCATGACTTTGAGTCATTTGATGTGTACGATTATCGCGGAGAAAAGCTCCGACCGAAACTGGAATCTTACCTATCAACCGGGAAAATATCAACATTGCTCTATTCAAATCCTAATAATCCTTCCTGGATCTGTTTTACTGAAGATGAGCTGAGGACTATCGGCACACTGGCAGATAAGTATGATGTTATCGTGATTGAGGATCTCGCCTATTTCGGAATGGATTTCCGCAAGGATTATTCACAGCCGGGGCAGGAACCCTATCAACCTACAGTGGCAAATTATTGCAGCCACTGGCTTCTTCTCATCTCCAGCTCAAAGGCTTTCTCCTTTGCCGGTGAACGGGTTGGAACCTTGATTATCAGTGATAAGTTGTTTAACCGGGTTTACCCGGATCTGAAACGATATTATACGTCGGACGAGTTTGGCTATTCCATGATCTATGGAGCGTTATATGCCTTATCTTCAGGCGTTTGTCATTCCGCACAATACGGATTAGCTGCTATGATGAAAGCAGCCAATGATGGTCAATTCAATTTTGTTGAAATGGTTAAGGAGTATGGCAGAAGAGCGCATGAACTTAAAAAGATATTTATCGAAAATGGATTCAATATCGTGTATGATACCGATATTGACCAACCGGTTGCAGATGGTTTCTATTTTACCTTATCGTATCCCGGACTTACGGGTTCGGCATTGCTGGAGCATTTGCTCTATTATGGGGTGAGTGCCATTTCATTAATAATTACCGGCAGTACCAGAATAGAAGGACTCAGGGCATGCGTTTCCCAGATTCATCCAACCCTGTATCCGGTATTGGAATCCAGGCTTAGACAGTTTCATAAAGATTTTTCAATATAGCAAAACATATGGCAAAAATGAAAGGGGCGATAGTGGTGGACATTGAGAAATGCAAAGGTTGCGAGGTTTGCAGAGTAGCTTGTCCAAACGATGTCATCGCCATGGCACATGAGGTGAACCACAAAGGTTACCATTACGCGTTTCAGGAACACCAGGAGGATTGTGTCGGATGCGCTAACTGTGCAGTTGTTTGTCCGGATGGTGTAATTACGGTGTATAAAATAAAATTGTCCGATTAATCATAAAATTGCTGGATGATGAAGGAATTAAAACTGATGAAAGGCAACGAAGCGGCAGCAGAAGGGGCTATCCGTGCCGGGGCCGATGGTTATTTCGGTTATCCGATCACTCCCCAGTCGGAAGTGATGGAATACCTGATGGCCGAACAGCCTGAGAAACGCACCGGCATGGTGGTATTACAGGCTGAAAGCGAACTTGCTGCTATTAATATGGTATATGGTGCTGCCAGTACCGGTAAGAAGGCAATGACGAGCTCCTCCAGTCCGGGAATCAGCCTGATGCAGGAAGGAATATCCTATTTGGCAGGGGCTGAATTGCCCTGCCTGATTTTGAATGTGGTCAGGGGAGGCCCGGGACTGGGCACGATCCAACCTTCGCAAGCCGACTACTTTCAGTCTACAAAGGGAGGCGGTCATGGCGATTACCGGTTAATCGTTCTGGCACCTTCTTCGGTCCAGGAAATGTTTGATTTTGCCTTCCTTGGTTTCGATCTGGCCTTTAAATACCGAAACCCTGTTTTAATGCTTTCCGATGGCCTCATCGGGCAGATGATGGAAAAAGTGGAACTCCGCGAACAGCTGCCGAGAACCACTTATTTTGACCGAAGCTGGACACTTACCGGAAAACCGGACGGTCAGGAGAGAAATATTGTTACCTCTCTGGATCTGGATGCTTCCCGGCAAGAGGTGCATAATCAGCACTTGCAGGAGAAATACCGGAAATGTCAGGCTAACGAGGTTCGTTATGAACTCCTGAATACTGAAGATGCTGAATATCTTTTTGTTGCGTATGGATCATCAGCAAGGATCTGCCAGAAAGCTATCCAGCTCGGACGTGAGGAGGGAATCAAAATCGGATTGCTGAGGCCAATCACCTTATGGCCTTATCCGGCAAAACCGCTCGCTGAACTGGCCCCTGGAATGAAAGGAATACTGAGCGTTGAGCAAAGCGCCGGACAAATGGTTGAAGATGTGAGGTTATCGGTCGGATGTGGAGTCCATATTGAACATTTTGGTCGAATGGGCGGCATGATACCTACTCCTGAAGAAGTACTCGAAAATTTGAAGAAACTGCTTATTACGAAATAGTTATGGACATAAAAGATATTATCAAACCAGAAAATCTGGTTTATCAAAAAACTCCGCTGATGACCGACAAACCGCTGAGCTATTGCCCGGGGTGCGGTCATGGCACTGCTCACCGTATACTGATGGAAGTGATTGAGGAGATGGGAATACAATCCGAAACTATTGGTGTAGCCCCGGTAGGATGTTCGGTGCTCGCCTATGATTTCATGAATGTGGACATGGTTGGAGCCTCCCATGGCCGTGCTCCTGCAGTTGCCACTGGTATCAAAAGGTGCTGGCCTGAAAAATTCGTGTATACCTACCAGGGCGATGGTGACCTGGCCGCCATCGGGACGGCTGAAACTATCCATGCCTGTAACCGCGGAGAAAATATCACAATCATTTTTATCAATAATGGGATTTATGGTATGACCGGCGGTCAAATGGCTCCAACAACGCTTAAAGGAATGAAAACCTCCACAAGCCCGTATGGCCGGGATATTGAAACGATGGGTAATCCTCTGAAGATGACTGAGTTGGTGGCTCAGCTTCCCGGAACCTGTTATGTTACACGTCAGTCGGTACATTCTCCCAGAAATGTTCGCCGGGCCAAAAAGGCTATCCGGACAGCATTTGAATCTCAGAAAGGGAAGAAGGGAACGTCGTTGGTAGAGATTGTATCTAACTGTAATTCGGGTTGGAAACTCGAACCGGTAGCGGCAAATGATTGGATGGTTGAAAATATGTTTCCGTTTTTTCCACTCGGGGATATCAAGGTTGATGGCAAACTGGTTAATAATCAATAAATAAACAAAGATCATGACCGAAGAGATTATAATAGCCGGTTTTGGCGGTCAGGGAGTCCTTTCAATGGGCAAAATCCTGGCATATTCAGCAATCATGCAAAACCAGGAAGTTAGTTGGTTTCCATCATATGGCCCTGAAATGAGAGGAGGTACTGCAAATGTCACGGTGATTCTGAGCGATGAAAGGATCAGTTCACCCATTTTGCATTTTTATGATACGGCCATCCTTCTCAATCAGCAATCACTTGATAAGTTTGAGAATTCTGTGAAGCAGGGCGGTGTTCTGCTTTTTGACAGCAATGGCCTGACCAGGCATCCCGAGCGCAAAGACATCCGGATTTACCGGGTGGATGCTGCAGATGCCTCTGCAAAGATGGAATCTGCCAAGGTAGGTAATATGATCGTTTTAGGCGGATTTCTGAAAATCAAACCGATCGTAAAGCTCGAAAACGTTTATAAAGGATTGGAGAAATCTATTCCCAAGAGATATGGTCATTTGCTTGAACTCAACAAGAAAGCCATTGCGGTAGGACAGGAGATTGTGGAAAAGGTTCGAGGTTAGGGGTTGTCGGTTATCGGTTGTCAGAGTTGTGATTGTTATGATTGTTGTGGTTGTTCCGAGTTGCAGGTTGCAGTTTCGGTGCAGAGACGCAAATATGCGTCAAGTGGGCCCCGCCTGTCAGAATTCGTACAGCGTCAAAGGGTCCCCGCTTTCGCGGGGATGACAACGCTCCGATTTTAAGTTTTGGGGTTTAATCCGCGAAGGAGTTCTTCTTGTGTTGCATGTGGAGGTAACGGTTGAGAAGACCGGGTGAAAAACGATCCAGATAGATTCCGAGTACCTCTTTGCCACCATAAACCAGCTCTCGCTTATTTTTGTAAACAGCTTTTACCATCTTTGAAGCCATAACCAGCGGGTCAATTCCTTTCTGCTGGTTGCGGCTCATTTTATTGAATTTTTCACCTGTCGGAGTGATGGCATTGACGGACACCTGCGTATGTATATATCCCGGGCAAACCAGGGTAATATTGATTCCATAATCTGCAACTTCCTGACGAATAGAATCGAAGAATCCGTGAAGGGCATGCTTGGCTGCGGCATAGGCTGAACGCAGCGGAGTGCCTATCTTGCCCATTACGCTGGAAGTAACCACAATATGCCCACTATTCTGTTTAATCATGCGGGGCAGAACCGCCTTGGTGAGCGCAATCACACTGAAATAATCAATGTCCATAACTTTCCGGTCGATCTCAATGGGAGATTCAATGGCCAATGCCCGGCTACTGATGCCGGCATTATTAAAAAGTACATCAATCCTTCCAAAACGGGCCATAACCTGATCCGTTAAGGATTGTACCTGGTCATACCGGTAAAGATCAGCCGGCAAAATCATGATGGCTTCGTTCGGTAATCCCGTTTGTGCTGCTACTCGTTTGAGCTCTTCCTCACGGCGGGCCGTCAAAACGAGATTGGCACCTTCGCGTGCACACACTAAGGCAAGCGCTTCACCAATACCGGACGAAGCACCTGTTATCCAGACTGTTTTATCTTTTAGTGTTTTCATTGGTTTATCTCTTTGACGAAAATAGTAATTCATTTCAAGGAATACCTGAATAAACATTCTTTTCTGTGACCTCTTCATTTGTATCTTTACCGACTGAAAAAATGAGACTATGATTGAGAAAAGGATTACGGGGATACAGCAGATTGGAATTGGGGTTAAGAATCTGAATGAAGCCTGGAAATGGTACAAAAAGGCTTTCGGGATGGATATCCGTGTATTTGAAGATGATACCGTGGCTGAACTGATGCTTCCCTATACAGGGGGTGAGCCAAGGCAGCGGCATGCTGCTTTAGCTGTTAATATTCAGGGTGGCGGAGGATTTGAGATCTGGCAATATAAAGGAAGAATTCCTGAAGCCGCCGCTTTTTCACTGCAGGTTGGCGACCTTGGGATCTTTGCCGCCAAGGTGAAATCCAAAAACATCCGGAACAGTTTTCAGGAACTTTCTGATGCCGGGGTTTCTATTCTCGGAGGATTAGTTACGGCACCAAATGGTAAGCAACATTTCTTTGTAAAAGATCCTTTCAATAATATTTTCGATGTTGTAGAAGGGAATTCCTGGTTCCATGATGATAAAAAACATGGCGGAGGTACTTATGGTGCAATAATTGGTGTCACCAATATTGATCTTGCCCTGAAAGTTTATTCAGGTATTCTGGGATACGACCATGTTGAATATGACGAAACCGGCGAATTTGGCGATTTGTATAAAATTCCGGGCGGAACTGGAAAATTCCGGCGCATCTTGCTCAGTCATAGCTTAAAACGTACCGGAGGCTTCAGCCGTTTATTCGGAGAGAGTAAGATTGAATTGATACAGGCGTTGGACCGCAAGCCGGAGTACATTTTCAAAAACAGGCTCTGGGGTGACCTGGGATTCATCCATTTGTGCTTTGATATTCAGGGAATGAAAGAGCTGAAAAAAGAATGCACCGAAAAGGGATTTCCGTTTACCGTGGATAGTGAGGTTAAATCAGGAGAATCATTTGACATGGGAGAAGCAGCCGGTCATTTCAGCTATATTGAAGATCCTGACGGTACTCTGATCGAGTTTGTCGAAACGCACCGGGTTCCTATTCTGAAAAAGCTGGGAATCTCAATCAATATGACCAAACGCGATCCACTGAAGAACCTGCCTGATTGGCTCGTGAAGGGGATGAGGTTTAACAGGTTCAAAGGTTGACTTCTGTAGAGACGGATAATTATCCGTCTCTACTCGTAAAAGTGCATCTCATCGAGGTACTGCCAGGTGAGCTCGGGCATAAAGAACCGGACATCTTTCCCCTCCTTGATCGATTGGCGGATAAAGCTGGATGAGATTTCCATCATAGGAGCGTTGACGAGGGTGATGGAGGGATGATTGATCAGAGAGGTTAGGGGGTTAGGGGTTAGATGGTTAGGTGCATAATTCGGTCGGGGGTAGACTAGTATTTTATAGTTCGCGAGGATCTGTCCGGAGTTTTTCCATTTGTGAAAGTCGGGCAGCTGATCGGAGCCCATGATGAAGATAAATTGATTTTCAGGGTACTTGTTTTCAAGAAAAGTGAGGGTGTCGATTGTATAGGAAGGCTTAGGGAGGCGGAATTCAACAGAACTGACCCTGAACCCGGGATAATCTCCGATAGCCCTTGTCAGCATTTCAAGCCGGTGGTAATCGGGAAGCAGATCCTGATCCACTTTGAACGGATTCAGTGGACTGATCACAAACCAAACCTGATCAAGCTCCACGAATTCAGCCAGGTAATTGGCTATCATCAGATGACCGTTATGGATCGGATTGAATGATCCGAAAAAAAGTCCGATTTTTTTACCTGCCATCGAGAAATTTTCTTACCAATTTTTCTGCTTTTGCCAGTGCATCCTGCAATCTGTCATTGACAATAATAACATCGAATTCCGAAGCCCTGTCCATTTCGATTTTTGTTTTGGCCAGCCTTAACCGGATTTTCTCAGGCTGATCGGTTGCCCGCTTTTCCAGGCGTTCCTTTAATGCTTCGACCGATGGTGGACTGATAAAAATAGCCATTGCCTGATCTTTGTATATCTTTTTGATATTCAGTCCCCCCACTACATCGACGTCGAACAGTACCTGATGTCCGTTTGCTTGTATCCGGTCGATCTCGGATTTCAGGGTTCCATAAAAATGGCCAGGGTAAACCTCTTCCCATTCCATCAAATCGCCGGCCTTCACGCGCCGGCAAAACTCCCCGGCAGAAAGAAAATAGTAATCCTTGCCGTCCACCTCACCCGGCCGCATCGTCCGGCTGCAAGCCGAGACGGAGAATTCGAGGCCCAATCCGGCATTCAGAAGATGACGGGCTATGGTAGTTTTGCCGGCTCCCGAAGGAGCTGCAAGAATTATATACTTCCGGTCTTTTGGCATAGTTATTAAATTAAGGCTCAAGGCTCAAGTAAGGCTCAAGGCTCAAGGCTCAAGGCTCAAGGCTCAAGGCTCAAGGCTCAAGTAAGTTTAATGGGAAATATCTTAAGGAAAAAGGCTTCTTGTCGCTTACTTTAGCTGCTATTATTGACTTTTTTCTCATCCTTTTTTTCTTAATACTTACTTGAGCCTTGCGCTTTGAGCCTTGAGCCTTTATTTTTGCACCTTGAGCCTTATAATACGTTCATCGATTGTTCTTTCAGCTTCTCGAGTTCGTCCTTCATCTCAACGACAATGCGCTGTATATCAGAATCATTGGCTTTCGATCCGATAGTGTTGATCTCCCGGCCAATTTCCTGGGAGATAAATCCCAGTTTACGGCCCGGTGCTTCTTCGGTATTCAGCGTTTCAATGAAATAATCGCAATGGTTGCCTAAACGCACCATTTCTTCGTTAATATCCAGTTTTTCAATGTAATAGATCAGTTCCTGCTCCAAGCGGTTCTGATCAACCTTGATCCGCTCATTAATATCTTTCAGCGCAGCGCTCATGCGTTCGCGCAGTCGATCAATCCGGTTTTTTTCAATAGCCCTGATACGGGTGACACTTTCCAGAATTTTCTGGATTCTCGTTTTAAAGTCATCCTCAATCGACCGGCCTTCCTGCAAACGGAACTCTTCAACCTGACCGATGCATTGCTGAATGGTACCGAACAATTTTGTCCATTCATCTTCATCAAAATCCTGCTTGTCGACTTTAATCACATCAGGAAGCCTCATTACCAGCGGAAGCAAAATATCATTTCCCGGCATTTGCAGGGCAGGTTCCAGGTGTTTTAACTGCTCGAGATAATCCAGGATAATAGCCTGATTGAGCGAAACATTACGCTCATTTCCTGAAGATTCAAACCATACGCTGACTTCTATTTTACCTCGCTGCAGGGTTCGGTTAACCTCATTTCTTACCTGGTTTTCTCCTTCCCTGTATAGAGCAGGTAATTTGAGGTACAGATCTGCCTGCTTGCTGTTCAAACACTTAATCTCCACATTTACCGTCCTGTTGCCCAGGTCAGCAGCCACTTTACCGAATCCGGTCATCGATCTTATCATAACTTATAATAGAATTTACTACAAAGTTAACAGAATGAGCCAATTCAGTTGTTAGGGAGGGATGATTAACTTTGGCAAGTGAATTGTTACCGGAAATAAAACGCATCGCCATGAGAAAGATATTGTATCTGTTGATTATAATCGCGGGAGTCACTCTCCTGGCAACTCCTATCTCACATATGACGATCGATAAAAAAATCTGGATGAGGATTGATTCCTTGGAGTCTGAGGGTTTATACCGGTCGGCTCTCCAGCTGACGGAACAGGTCTATTTTCAGGCAAAGGAACAGGCAGATCCGGAGACAGAAATTAAGGCCTTGATTTACAGGTTAAAGTATATTCAGGAACTCGAGGAGGATGGTCAGCTGGCAGCAATCACCGCACTTGAAAAAGAGTTGCCCGATGAGCGGCTGGTTCAGGGTTCGTTAAAATACAGTATGCTGGCCGAATTATACTATCGGTATTATTCGGCAAACCGCTGGCAGATCAGCCAGAATCCAATGGAAGATAAAGGCGCTGATCAGCCGATGAAAAACTGGTCGCCCGAACGGTTTTATCGTATTATTCTGGATCAGTATGAATTATCATTGCGTAAAGAGGAGCAATTGGCTAAGGTCAGGGTTGGATCTCTACCCGGTTTGTGGACAGGCAACCTGGCTGATACGCTCAATAAACCAAGTTTGCATGATGTGTTGATCAGCCGGGCGCTCGATTTTCTGCAAAATGCCGGAGAATTTTCCTTGTCCTCACTGAAACCTGCAGTTTTCTGCTCACCGGAACTTTTTAGTGATCCCTCCCGATTCGTCAAGGCAGTTCCGGAATCTGAAGCATCCGGAAGCAATCCTTATTACAGGGCGCTGAAATGGTACAGCTCCTGGCTGGAAAAAACAGAAAAATGGTCGCTGGTTGCGGCTGATCTTCAGCGTTTGCGCTATGTGCATGAACAATCATGCAATCAGTTCCGCGATAGCCTTTATGAATCGGGTCTGTTGCGATGGTCAGTGCAATTAGTCAGGGATAGTGCCAATGCAACTGTTTATGAAGCTCTTGCACAATATCATCTCGATCGCGGCAGTATGTTTCAGATCAACGAACCCGATACCGCGAAATATAAGCTGGAACGCAAGCTTGCCGCCGGCTGGCTGACAAAATCAAAGGAATGGGCAGCGACCCTGGCCGGGAAGAGGTGTCAGAACCTTCTTAATAGCCTGATGAAACCTGAATTATCGGTTCAGTCAGAGGCCTGCCAGATCCCCTTGTATACTTTTCCGGTAAGCGTTGAATACCGGAATCTTGCAAACCTGCATTATCGGATTGTTAGGATGAATGCTTTATTCTGGTATTCGGATTGGAATGATCTCGAATTAACGGAAAAGCTCAGCCGGATAAATGGATTAAAGGTTATCACCACCGGAAAGATTGCCCTGCCTGATGATGGAAATCTGAACCCGCACAGGGCAAATGTACTTATCGATCCACTGCCGGCAGGGTTCTATTTGATGCTGTTTTCTAATCAGGAAGAAAACTTATCCTCAGAAAGGCTGATTGTTACCGTGCCCATATCGGTTACCAGAACAACATTGGTAACCCGTCAGGGTAATTCAAAAGGGAGAGATTTCTATTTCCGCGACCGTGACAACGGATCGCCTTTAACCAACCTTTTTGTGGTTCCCTGGTATAGTTTATATGACCAGGAATCCAGGCGATCGATTTTAGAAAAGGGAGTTAAAAAGAGTTCCGGAGCAGAAGGTTTTCTGGAAATACCTGATGGAGGCCCTGGACGCGATGACCCTTCACCAAAGGCCTACCGGTTGGAAATCATTGATAAAAAGGATACCCTGGTTACCCGTGAATTGTTTTATCCGGGTTATAATCAGAGAAAAGCGGTGGCAAGGACGAGCCTCGTGCTTTATACCGACCGGAGTCTTTATAAACCCGGTGACGAAGCCTGTTTCCGTGGTGTACTCATTGATTATATTGGTGATTCGATGGCCATTCACCGGACAGACTCCATTGCATTAACCTTACAGGATCCGCGCTATCAGGTTGTTAGTCAATTAGTTTTGCCGGTGGATTCACTGGGTGTCTTTGCCGGATCAATCAAGCTCCCCTATAAAGGCCTTACCGGCTCCTACCTGATACAATCCAAATTTGGTCAGGCTGCCATACGGATGGAACAGTACAGAAGGCCCGCATTCTCCATCAGGATCATTCGTGGGCCTGAAATTTTCCATCCAGGAGAAACCATGCAGATATCCGGAACAGTTACCGCCCTATCCGGCGAGCCCGTATCCGGAGCGGATATTATAGCCAATGTTGATCTTCAGCCGCTTTACGGACCCCGGAGATGGTCACCCTTTACCGGTCAGAAAATCAGGATCACAACGGTTAAAACAACTACCGATGGGGAAGGCAGGTTTACCTGCAGATGGGTTTCAATACCCGAAGGCAGCAGTCCTTTCGGAAACGGCTCCATGATCCGGTACACGGTTAATGTAAAGGCAACCGACCTGAACGGTGAATCTCATCAGGAGGAAACCCTGATTGATTGCGGCAAGGGAACTATCGGCCTCTCCCTTAACGTACCCGACAAGATTTTATCCACTGATACCCTGAACGGTAAGATTGGGGCTGTATGTACCGATGGGCGTGCCTTAAAGGTTCCTTTTAAGCTGAAGATCAGTAAGTTAAAAGATCCAATCCGGACCTGGATTGAACCGGTTCTGCCTAAGCCTGATCGTTTTACCGTGACCATGAATGAATGGCAAAAAAAGATAACAGGACTCCCCTATAAAAATGAGCATCAGCCCTCGGCATGGGCAATTACCGGGGTTACTATCGAAACCGCTTACCCGAATGATACTATAACAAACATTGTGATTCCACCTGACGGAAAATGGCAAAAAGGATGGTATAAGGTCGAACTTATTCCAGTTGATCCATTGATGTGCAAAACTGCAACAAAGTACCTTTATGTTGAAGATCCTCATCCTTTAAGGATAGATGATGGTCTATCTTTGTATGCTCAAACCTCTCAGCTGGAGATAAAGCCTGGTCAGACATTGGAATTGAACTTTGCTTCGAACAAGCAAGGGTTTTTATTGGTGGAACTCCGGAAATTCAGAGGCACTCCTATAACAGGCTGGTATCCATCCGATAAAAAAACGGACAAACTGACCTGGAAGGTTACATCTGATTGGCAGGGCGGTGCCGTAATACACGTAATAATAGTTCGCTCGAACCGGGTTTATGAGAAAAATATCCTGATTTCGATTCCCTGGGAAAATTCAAAATTAAGTATTTCCGGATTTGAGAAACTGAATACCGTTAAGCCAGGCGACAGTGTAACGGTAAATCTGATGATTAAGGATGAGAAAGGAGCCCCAGTCCGGGCCTCAGCCGGAGTCACTATATATGATGCTTCGCTTGACCTGATAGCTCTTCACATTTGGCCACCGATCCACAGGCCATCCTACGTTGGCGGACCTTCTTTTGAAGCAATGAATTCCGGACTCTCCGATTCTTATGCGTTGGTTGAACCGGTTGTAAACTGGGTAGATGTGACTTATATTGAGCCTATTGCATTAAATTGGTTTGGTCTTGGATATTATGGAATCAGCCGGATGGATGCGCCGATGATGAAGATGGCCATGGCACAACCCGAAGCCGCAAGGGGAGGGGTGAACCGGGAGAGTGTTAAGAACGAAAAGACCGTTGAGGACGTTGTAGGGGAGAACCTGCGGTCGCCCGTTACGGACGTCGAGGAGGTTAAGGCAGAGAATGGGGCGATTATTATCAGGAGTGATTTTAGGGAGACAGCGATTTTTGAAGGTAATATTCTGACCGATAACAATGGCATGGCAGAGATTAATTTCAAGGTTCCTGAAGTATTTACCGAATGGAAGGTTTTGGCAACAGGCCATGATCGTAATCTGGCTTTTGGAAACCTGGAGCATCATTTCAGATCCGCTAAAGATCTGATGCTGAAATCCAATTTCCCGGAATTCATGCGAAAGGGTGACACCGTGGAACTGGCTGCCCGTCTCGGTTGGTATGGAAAAGGTCCGGTTGAAACTTTCACTTCACTGATACTGTCAGATACATCAGGTAAAGTGTTAAGAAGTTATCCGGATGTGAATTCAAAATTATCGCCGGGCGCGGCAGTTCCTTTTTCCTGGCAATTCACCGCTGAAAAAAGTGAACCATTCAGCTACCTGATTCAATCTTCATCAGCAGGACCTTCGGATGGATTAAAGGATACCATAAAAGTACTTCCGGATGAAGTACAATTATGGAATGCGCAGCCATTTTTCTTTTCCAAACCCGGCAAGAAACAACTGAAAATTGAAGGGGAGCCGATGGAGGCCGTATTTGAAGTAACTACCACTCCTGCCTGGCAAATCCTTCAATCGCTGCCGGTGGTCACAAAGCAGGAGCGCGACTGTTCAGAGTACTGGTTCAGCCGGCTATACCTGGCTTGTCTGGCCGGGAACATCGCCGATAAATATCCGGAAGTGGCAGGAAAGTTTTTAAGTGATTCTGTACCGGAGACCCAGAAGGACAGAATCCTTCAGATCCGTGAATGGATGAATAGCGATACCCGGGGGCGTGAGCTGGCCTATGTTCTTGAAAAACTCTCGAATCTTCAGAACCAGGATGGTACCTGGCCCTGGTTCAAGGGGATGGGCATTGATTTATTTATGACACAGCAGGTTATCGCCGGATTCGGAGAGATGAAAGCCTGGGGCGTATTTGATGTCACGAATACTCAGAGGGGTAATTACATGGTAACGCAGGCCATCGAAGCCATGGACAAATGGTTGTACCGGCAGTTTCGGGAGGTGATCAGGCTAGATTCGGTTCATCCTCTAAAAGTTCAGCTTAATCCGATGATCATTCATTACCTCTACGCACGAAGTTTCTTTCCCGGATTAACGCTGGCTCCGGCGAATGAAATTGCATGGATGCATTTCACCGACCGGATTCCGTTGGAATGGACACAGCATGATCCCGGCCTGCAGGCACTCATGGGTATCACCAGTGTTCAACTTGGACGGATGGCGAATGCAATGCCCATATATAAATCCCTGCGTGAGCGGGCAATGGTTGATGAACAATGGGGAATGTACTGGCCGCGTAAAGGGTATGGCTCATCCTGGTTCCAATGGGATCTGTGGATGCAAAGCCGGATGATCGAATTGTTTGCGGTCATCGAGGAGGGACGCAAAGATTTGGATCAGTTGAAGTTATATCTTATTCATCAGAAGCGTGGAAGAGATTGGGGTAACGGCATGGTTGCTGCATGGGCTTCAAAATCATTGCTCTTTTATGGCACCAATTTGTCCATTAAGCCCGCATCCGTCGGAATGACCTGGGGGGGTGAAAAGTATTCCCCTTTAAGGATTAAAACAGGCAGTATGGGTGTAACCGGATATTACCGGTTTGAATGGAAAAAGGCAGAGGAAATGCCAAAATCCCGTTCGATGGAGGTTACGCAAACTGAAAGCGGCCCGGCCTGGGGTACCTTGTTTACCCTGAATAATTACCAGCTGGATAAACTTTCCGCAACAAGCGGTCCACTGAATATTTCGCGTGAGGTAATGATCCGCGATGAACGCGGCAGCTGGTCTCAGATTCAGAAAGGCCAATCGGTTCCTGCCGGCGATGTGATCCGGATCCGCTTAACCATAAAATCCGACCGTGAACTCAGTTATATAGAAATCAAGGATAACCTGGGAACCGGGTTCATGCCGGTTCGGATTTTATCAGGTTACCAATACCGGGCCGGATTATCTTATTATCAATCGCGTGAGCCGGAATCATTGGTGTGTTATGTATCGCAATTGCCTAAAGGAGTTAATTCCATAGAATATCAGGCAGTTGTGGAACAGGCAGGCCGTTATTTCGGCGGTTATGCCACCGCAACCAGCTTGTACGCACCGGAATTCAGGGCCTGGTCAGATTCCTTCAGGATCCATGCGAAACGCTAAAGGTCGACCGGTTCGAGTTCCATAGTAAAATGCCGCATAATTGGCGCTTCCCGGGTTAACCGGTAGCCTCTGCGGATTTTTTGCGAGGCTTCCAATACAATGCTGGCGGTGGCAGCAGCATACTCCATGTGGTTATTGGTATAAGCACGCCGGGGAATTGCCAGACGAACCAACTCCAGTGCCGGGTACCGGTTTTCCCGGGTAACCGGATCACGGTCGGCCATGAGCGAACCGATCTCAGCGGAACGAATACCGCCGGCTTTATACAATTCAACGACCAGAGTTTGACCGGGAAACTCCTCCCGCGGAATATGGGGAAAGAATCTTAAGGCATCGATAAAGATAGCGTGACCGCCAAATGGCTCCTGTATGGGAATTCCATAGCTTTTCAACTTTTCTCCAAGAAAGGCTACCTGAGAAATCCGGGATTCAAGATAATCAAATTCAGTAGCCTCACGCAGACCCTGGGCCAATGCAGCCATATCGCGCCCTGCCTGTCCTCCATAAGTCAGAAAGCCTTCAAACAGGATGTTAAACATCGAAGCTTCCTGGTATATCTCTTTGCTCTTCAATGCAATAAATCCTCCGATATTGACAATGCCATCTTTTTTAGCCGACATGGTAGCTCCGTCAAAAAGAGAAAACATTTCCAGCACGATGGCCTTGATCGATTGATCCTGGTAACCTTCTTCACGGGTTTTGATAAAGTAGGCATTCTCAGCAAATCTTGCAGCGTCGATAATTAAGAGTTTTCCATACCGGTCGGCCAGATTCCGGACCCGCCTGACGTTATCCATCGAAACCGGCTGTCCGCCCGCCGTATTGCAGGTGGCAGTGATCAGAATAAACGACACCCGATCGGCGGATTGTTCCAATATCGACTCCAATTTACTGATATTAACATTTCCTTTGAAGGGATGAGGTTTAGTGGTATCATTTGCCTCATCAATGGTACAATCAACAGCAAATGCCTTCCGGAATTCGATGTGTCCCTTTGTAGTATCAAAATGGGCATTCCCGGGAACCAGTTGCCCTTCCTTGACCAATACCGAAAAAAGTACATTCTCTGCGGCACGTCCCTGGTGCGTTGGCAGCAAATATTCAAAGCCGCTGAGCTCCCGTATCGTGTCTTTGAGTTCATAGAACGACCGGGATCCTGCATAGGATTCATCACCCGACATGATGGCCGCCCACTGCCGGTCGCTCATCGCCCCCATACCGGAATCAGTCAGAAAATCAATAAATACCTGATCGCTCTTCAGGTTGAAGATATTATACCGTGCCTCGCTGATCCAACTTTCACGCTGCTCGCGTGTACTGCGGTATAGAGGCTCAATCATTTTAATTTTATAGGGTTCACAGAATGGTAGCATAGCAGAAAGGTTTAATAACGTAAATGTTTGATATAATATAGGTTATTTGCCAGCGGTTGTCTGTTGTCTGTTACCGGGCGTCAATAAGCCCCGATAACTGATAACCGATAACCGACAACTGATAACTTCTGCGGAAGGAATCCCGTTCCTTCAGGTTGCGAAATACCTGGTCGGCTAAAATAGATATGACCTTGGATGCGTTCATATGAGGATGCAAATTTCGAAAATTAATCGGATAAGTTATTGCCATTTATGATTAATTGGGTGTTGCTTTTGTATTTTTGCAGACTGACCAGAAAATTTAGAAAAGATGAAAAAGTTTACCCTGGTTCTGATTTTTATATCCGCATTGATGCCTGCCAATTCTCTTATCGCGCAGGTTGGCGAAAAAATTGCTATCAAAAAGGATACCCTTAATGTTTCGCGTGATTCCATAATCCGGCTGATCAGGATTAAGGATTCCCTATTGCTCATGAAACGGTATGATTCCATAAACATGTCAAACCTTATTGTCAGGTTGGAGTACAACCGTGATTCCCTCAATGCAGCACTGAGCCAATCCATTTACCGGCAGAAGGTGGATTCTGCTGAGCGGATGCGTGGCTATCTGAATTACCGTGATTATAATCGCCGCTCGCGTCAGGACCTTTATAACCCGATCGGAATTATCGAGAAGGATTCCATCAGAAGTTCAATGAAAGAAATTGTTGATCTCGTTTTTGATGATACCGCTTATACGCCCAGGCCTCAGGTTTTGCGATCTTCCATGGACCGGCTGGTTTATCATCTCGCTAATGATTCTATTTATTTCAGGATCGTGAATGCCAATCAGGACACGATCCCTTTTGTACTTAAAAAAAATAAGGTTGATTCCACAGCCTTTTTTGTGATGAACAGTAAAAAGGATTCTGCCAAACTTTTTATGCGCAGTCTTGACAAGAATACTTTATACATGTGGGTTGGAGACGATCTGACGCTTAAGCATTTACTGAAAAAGCCAGGTCCTCCTGAGGGGATTGGCATCAACTGGCAGGACCCGAATAAACTGCGCATTCCCCGCCGTGTGGTTCCGGTTCCGGTACCTAAACTTTGGGTTCTGAGATCAGAATTAGCCTTGATGGTAAACCAGGTGTCTTATGCAAATTGGGCCAAAGGGGGTAATAATAATATCACCTTCACAACAGACCTAAAAGCGTCGGCTAATTATGCAAGTGGGAATATTAAGTGGGAAAATTCTTGCTGGTTTGTTTATGGAGTCCAAAAAGCCGAGCTTATGAATATCCGTAAAAACCAGGACCGCATCAATTTGGTATCCAACCTGTCGCATAAGGCATTTAAAAATTTCGACTATACCTTGGGGTTATCGTTAGAAACACAGTGGTTTAAAGGATTTGCCTATCCCAATGATTCGGTTCCGGTATCAAAATTCTTTGCCCCGGCTGATCTAAAGCTTAACCTGGGGATGACCTACAAACCTAACCAGAAACTTACGATTACCATGTCTCCGCTTGCGGGTAGCCAAAGGTTTGTGTTGGATACCGCAATGATCGACCAAACGAGGTGGGGATTGTTACCCGGCAAAAGAATGCTGGCGCAGTTGGGAGCCAGGGTGGTCATCAGTCATAGTATGGTTCTGGTTAAGAATGTCACGATGGACAATTACCTGGATTTATTCTCAAACTACATCGACCACCCCGAGAAGGTCAATTTCGACTGGCGTTTAAATCTCAACCTCAGGATCAACAGGTTTATCAGCACGACAATTAAAACGGAGTTGATTTATGATAATAAAGTGATGATACCCATTTATGAAACCAGGGATGGTACAAAAGTGAAAATTGGAGAGGGAAAGCGCATTCAGTTTAATGAATTTCTTGGAGTGACCTTCAGGTATATTATTTAATAATCAGATATATAAACCGATAATCAAACAAAGGGCAAACACCACACTGGCTAGTCCGTTGGTCGTACCAAACGCCCTGTTAACCCTGGTCAGATCATTTGGTTTAACGATGAGATGCTGGTAAAACAGCAATATGGTAAAGATTGCGCTTCCTATCCAGTACATCAGGCCGAATCCGGCAACGATTCCGGTGATTACGACCAACAAAA
>Ga0163199_1000262_pt1 | contig 33350 bp, 23 predicted proteins | sample PL_2010_150m_FD_113537 | JGI IMG/M metagenome (GOLD analysis project Ga0163199, IMG submission 113537) | Freshwater microbial communities from Powell Lake, British Columbia, Canada to study Microbial Dark Matter (Phase II) - PL_2010_150m | ecosystem: Environmental > Aquatic > Freshwater > Lake ...
AGCATTCTGCTGGTGGCGCAGAAATCCGCCGCCAAGGATGAACCCGACGGCGACGACATGTATCGCATCGGTTGCATTGCGAATATTCTCCAGATGCTCAAGCTGCCCGACGGAACCGTCAAGGTTCTGGTTGAAGGGGTTCAGCGCGCCCGCATCGAAAGCATCGAGGACCGGCGCAGCCTGTTTGTCGCGGAAGTGATTCCCGTGCCTCCGGACGACGGAGAGAATAACGAAGTCGAGGCGATGCGTCGCGCCATACTGGCGCAGTTCGACCAGTATGTAAAACTCAACAAGAAGATCCCGCCGGAAATCTTCACTTCCTTGTCGGGCATCGAGGAAGCTGGACGTCTCGCCGACACCATCGCAGCGCATCTGCCGCTCAAACTCGAACAAAAACAGGAAGTCCTGGAAATCTTCGATGTCGCCGCCCGGCTCGATAAACTGCTTTCCCAGCTTGAAGCCGAGTTGGACATTCTCCAGGTCGAGAAACGCATCCGCGGCCGCGTCAAGCGCCAGATGGAAAAAAGCCAGCGCGAGTATTACCTGAACGAGCAGGTCAAGGCCATCCAGAAGGAACTCGGCGAAGGCGAGGAGGGCGCCGAACTCGACGAGATGGAGAAAAAGATCAAGGACTCCGGCATGCCCAAGGAAGCCTTGACGAAAGCCCAGGCGGAATTGAAGAAGCTCAAGCTGATGTCGCCGATGTCGGCGGAGGCGACGGTGGTTCGCAACTACATCGACACCCTGGTCGGCCTGCCCTGGAAGAAGAAGAATCGCATCGGCAAGGATCTCGGCGCGGCCGAGAAGATCCTCGACAAGGATCACTATGGCCTCGACAAGGTCAAGGAACGTATCGTCGAGTATCTGGCCGTGCAGCAGCGCGTTGACAAGCTCAAGGCGCCGATTCTCTGCCTTGTCGGGCCGCCCGGCGTCGGCAAGACTTCGCTCGGGCAGTCGATTGCCAGGGCCACCAATCGCAAGTTCGTGCGCATGTCGCTGGGCGGCGTGCGAGACGAATCGGAGATCCGCGGACACCGCCGCACCTATATCGGCTCGATGCCAGGCAAGATACTGCAAAACATGGCCAAGGTCGGCGTCAGAAACCCGTTGTTCCTGCTCGACGAAGTCGACAAGATGGGCCAGGATTTTCGCGGTGATCCGAGTTCCGCCCTGCTCGAAGTGCTCGATCCGGAACAGAACTCGACGTTCGTCGATCACTATGTCGAGGTTGAGTACGACCTTTCCGACGTGATGTTCGTGGCCACTGCCAACACCCTCAACATTCCGGCGGCGCTGCTCGACCGCATGGAAGTGATCCGCCTCTCCGGCTATACCGAGGACGAGAAGGTGCATATCGCCATGCGTTTTCTGTTGTCGAAGCAGCTCAAGAGCAACGGAATCAAGCGCGATGAACTCTCGGTGACGGAGGATGCCTTGCGCGATATCGTCCGTTACTACACACGGGAAGCCGGCGTACGTTCCCTGGAACGCGACATCTCGAAGATCTGCCGCAAGGTGGTGAAGTCGCTGGTGCTGAGAAAGCGCAGCAGCAAGATAATCGTCAACGCCAAGAACCTGGACAAATATCTCGGTGTCAGACGCTACTCGTTTGGCATCGCCGAGAAAGCGAATCAGATCGGCCAGGTGACCGGCCTGGCCTGGACGGAAGTCGGCGGTGAATTGCTGACCATCGAGGCGGTGGTGGTCCCCGGCAAGGGCAAGACCATGACTACCGGCAAACTCGGTGAGGTCATGCAGGAGTCAATCCAGGCAGCGCTGACGGTGGTCAGAAAGCGCAGCAAGCAGTTTGGCATCGCCGAAGATTTTTACCAGAAGAGCGACCTGCATATTCACCTGCCCGAAGGGGCGACGCCGAAGGACGGACCGTCCGCCGGCGCTGCCATTACCACCGCACTGGTTTCGGTGTTGACGGGAATTCCGGTGCGGGCCGATGTCGCCATGACCGGCGAGATCACCTTGCGTGGAGAAGTGCTGCCGATCGGCGGTTTGAAAGAGAAACTCCTCGCCGCGGTGCGCGGCGGAATCCGCACGGCGCTGATACCGGAGGAGAACGTCAAGGACCTCGCCGAGATACCCGACAACATCAAGAATCGCATCGAGATCATCCCGGTCAAGTGGATCGACAGAGTGCTGGAACTGGCCCTCGAGCGCGTGCCAGAGCCGGTTTCGGAAGCTCCGGCGGAAATTGCCAAGGAAGTACCGCTAGCCGCGGCCCCCGAAACCAAGATAGTGACGGGTGTCATAACGCACTGAAGCTGAGCTGGTGCGCCGAAGGAACACGCGCCCAAGCTGCTGTGCGCGTTTGTTGCTTTGGCGCATATTTTTCATCCGTCGCCGCAAAATCCCTTGACACAGGCTTTTGCGGCTTGCTATAAAACGAGGGCGTCATTCTGACGACTCAATTTCGACGAGACGCCACATCGGCATCCATTCACACCGGATACTCAACCAACAACCAGAGGGGGCATACGTGAACAAATCTGAACTGATCGATCAAATCGCCAAGTCGGCCGACATCTCCAAGGCAGCCGCTGGACGTGCTCTTGATGCCGCAATCGGCGGCGTGAAGGCTGCACTTAAGAAAGGCCAGATGGTTACCCTGGTCGGATTCGGAACTTTTTACGTCGGCAAGCGTGCGGCGCGTGTCGGCCGCAATCCGCGCACCGGCGCCGCCATCAAGATCAAGGCCGCCAAATCGCCCAAGTTCCGCGCTGGCAAGGCATTGAAGGATGCTGTAAACTAATTCCTTTTCGCTTTCTGGAGACGGGAAATCAAGCTTCAGTAAGGCGAAAGGGTGCTTAGCTCAGATGGTAGAGCGTCTGCCTTACACGCAGAATGTCGGCGGTTCGATCCCGTCAGCACCCACCAGTCGCTAGTTTCATAACGTCCAGCGACGTCCGAAACACCTTGGAAAACCCGCACAGCGACTGGCTCTGCGGGTTTTTTGTCGCCCAGGTGCCGACGCCAGTCGCCGGACCGTCAGGTGAAAACAGAATCAGCGGCTGGGGATAATGTCGGACGCGGTCGGTTCAGAGATTCAGCGGCGACCGTTACTGCACCGTATAGTAGTGTCCCGCCTGGTTCAGGTTCCTGACTTCATCCCAACTGGATCCCATACCCACGTAAACCAGGGTGCCCGAGATCGAAGAAAGATTGAGCGCATTAGTCACGGGTAAAGTGATGCTTCCTGTTGCAGGAACTGTCACTGTCATTGCCGGTAACATCGGCTCGGCCATCAGACTCCAACTGTTGGGACCAGTCTGCATATACTGTGTTCCGTCCGGCGCTACCGCCCATGAATAGAGATTGCGGGATTGCCCTCGGTCCTCTGCGAGCGGATTGATTGTCGCCACGATGGTTCTGGCCGTAATCGGCCCAATGGTCTGCGCGGTATACATCTGCGTGGTTAGCGTCGTCTGCACCGTCGGGCATTGCACCACTCCCTGCACCTGGTCGCCGGTGGCTATGGCTCGCACCAGCACTTGGCCTTTGGCCGTCAATGCCGGGAGCGCAAGGCCCATGCAGATGACGGCATTGCTGTTGACGAGCGGATCGGAGCCGGCTTTCTCGTAAATCGTGTATTGACTGCCGCTGGTGATCGCGCCGGACGAATTGGCCTCGGCAGCGACACCGGGACCGGTTTGCTTGAAGCCACTTCGCGTGAGCGCAACGGGAACCATGCCGCCAGTGCCGGCACGTTGCCCGCGCTTGCTGATGATCGGCGAGCCGGATGGCAGCAATGCGGTAAAGTAGATATCTCCGGTGAATCCGGTGGCACGGACGTCGGTAATCTTGGTATTAAGATCCGTGCTGGACTTGGCGACAATTTGCAGAAGTTTGAAGGGATCGAGAGAATTGCCGAGGCTGGCGCCACTTAGAGCAAAATAGCCCGTCGCCCCTTCGTTGACGACGGCGGCGACGGTCGCACCGAAAGACAAGGTGCCGTTGCCGAGTTGGCCGGAGTTGTTTTGTCCCCAAGCCCACAGGCTGCCGTCCACCTTGCCCACCATCGTATGAGACGCACTTGAGGAGAACACCGTGACGTTCGTGGCAATTTGGGTGGGTCGACTGGTGTCAGCCGTTGAGTTGTTGCCCGAGCGAAAATAGTTTCCCCAACCCCATAACGAACCATTCGGTTTGAGGCCGATGCTTTGACGGATTCCGGCCGATATCGCCGAGTACCCTGCCCCGATCATCGACGGCGCGGTGCGATTGGTCAGCGTTCCATCACCGAGCTCGCCGGACGAATTGGTGCCCCAGGACCACACCGAGCCGTCCCCGGTCAGTGCCAGTGCATGACTCTCGCCGGCGGCAATTTGCGTAATGCCGGACAAGGTTCCGACTCGCGTTGGGCGCACCGAGCACGGGTAGGCGGTGGAACTTATCGTGCATGTATCGGTGGCGGCAGACCCGAGTTCCCCGGTCCGGTCGAGTCCCCACGCCCAGACGGTGCCATCCGCCTTGAGCGCCAGGCTGAAGTTGCCCGACGTGACGGCAGAGGTGAAGCCGTTTCCGACCAAATATGGCGACGTGGCAGTCCGGGCTTGAGTAGTGCCGTCGCCGAGCTGGCCGTAGGCATTCCATCCCCAGGTCCACAATCCTCCATCGTCCTTCAACGCCAACACGTGATTGCCGCTGGTCGCAACCGCCACATATCCAGTGCCAATTTGCGCTGGCGCACCGGCCGCCCCTGTCAGCGCAGCACCCCACTGCCAGAGTGTGCCATCGGACTTGATGGCATAGACATCCGTCCCCGCGAAAAGGTTTGCCCCCGTTGCGATAGAGCGAAAATTCGTACCGACCTCAACCGGCGTGGGCCGGATGATGGGCTGACCCACGCCTAATTGGCCACTCTGATTGCTACCCCAGGTCCAGACACTGCCATCCGCTTTCAGCGCAATGGAGTGCAGGAAACCGGCCGACACGGACAGAAATCCATTACCGAGGTTGACCGGACTGGTCCCGACGAAACTCGGCTGGCCCGTCGTCGTCGCGGGCCTGAATTCGACGAGCTCGCCATCGCTGCTGATCGCGCCGCCGCGCTCGGTTATCAAGCGATAGCCGGTGGCGATCCTGAACTGCGACCCGCCGTAATAGTTGCGCAGCATCCAGATGCTGCCGTCTGACTTCAGGCCGAACAGGTAATTCTGGCCAATCGCGAAATCGGAAAACAACTCGCTTCCAACGCGTGTCGGCGACAGCACGTCCGATGCAATGCCATTCCCGTCCAGGTCCAGGTAACTGCTGGAACTGCTTTCCTCCTCCATGCCCCAAATCCACAGACTGCCGTCCGTCTTGAGCGCCGCGCAATGCGCATCGAATGTCTGTTCGCACTTGACGGCGGCAAATCCGGATCCAAGATTGGTCGGCGTAACACGGTTGGTCCGAGTCCCATCTCCTACGCCGCCGTGTAGATTGTTACCCCATCCCCACAAACTTGTGTCCAGCTTGACTGCAAAACTAACGCCCTTACCGGCCGCAACCGCCGTGTAGCCCGACCCGATTTGCACCGGGGAAGTTTTGCTTTTCGTCGTGCCGTCTCCCAGTTCGCCGGACGAATTGCTTCCCCATGCCCAGAGGCTGCCATCCGTCTTGATGGCGAGGGTGTGATAGCCGCCGGTGTTGACAGCCTTGAAGCCGGAGCCGATCTTCACCGGCGCCGATCGGCTCTCGGTCGATCCGTCGCCCAATTGGCCAAAGCTGTTGTCTCCCCATGCCCACAGCGTGCCATCCGACCGTACTGCGAAAGTAGTTTGATTGCCGGCGGACACCGCAGCGACATTCGTGGGAACGTCCAGTTGTTTGGGATTCGCCAGCGAGGTGATCCTGCCGAGTCCCAGCTCGCCTTTGCTGTCGCCGCCCCAGGCCCAGAGCTTGCCATCCTTGTCGATCGCATAGGATGAACCTCCGACGCGAGATACATGAATTTGAGGCAATGGTGCCGGCGTGACGGTTGGAGCAGACAATGCGGACGGCGCAATTATCGAGAGAACCCATGTCGCGCCAAGATGGATAAACCGTCCGGTGCTTATCGTCATATCTTCACCTCGCCTGAGATGCCTGGGCTTCCCGGTCGGGTGGTTTGATCGCCGATCTACTCACACCATCGGAAAGGTATGGAGCTTGGAATTACATCTTAGCAGATGCTTCGACAAGCCGGGCCATGGTGCCGTCGGGAGGGGGATGGGACAAAATTGCGTCTAGATCTTGGTGCCTTTGCCTGGCGTCGGCTGGTAATGCAGAAACATCTCCCGGAGAATTTCCTTGCCATCTCCCTTGAACTTGATGAAATCGAATCCGAGGCGAAAACAGGACAAGGATCCAGAATAGACCGAGTAGGCCTGGCGCGCCTGAATCTCGATGACTTTCTTGCTGCCGCCTTTATGCAACGGCGGAGGAGCCAGCAGGATCGTGACGGGCGCCTCGGAATGGACGTTGTCGTGGGTGAGCATGGCCGTGCCATTGATGGACAGGTCAAAAGTTCTGCCCTGAAACGTGAGTTTTTCCCCAGCTTCATCAAAAACGAGCGCCATCTTCCAGTCCACCAGATATCGCGCGGAATTGCGGAGATCCTTCTCGCTTGAGGGCATGGGCAGGTCATCTGCTGGCGCCGCTTGAGCATCGGCACCCTGCGGGCCGGAAGCGCCCGGAGGAGGTGACGTTGGATGTCGCTTCTTAGCCACGATGACGCGGCCTTTGATCCGCGGCTGTCGGCATCGCGATCAACTGCGAACCCGTTCGATTGCCTTGGCTGGATTGATCAGGTGACGTCGTCCGTCCGCACTTTTTTCGGCCGTGTCGACAATGATCCGGATCACCTCGCCCGGCTTCAGCGACGGTTTCACGGCGAGAATCTTCGCCGCCAGATTGGCAACCTGTGGCGATGCCATGGATGTCCCGGACAGGGCCACGCGATCGCCACCGGGAAGATAACTCTCCACCTGATATCCATTGGCATGTACTTTGACCAGCGGACCATAACTGGTGAAAGAAGCTTCGTCGCCTGCCTTATCGACCGCACCCACCGTCAGCAAATTCGGCGAAACAATGCTGGACGGGATTGCTTCATCGAAACTGGCGTCGGCATTGCTATTGCCGGCCGCGGTAACGAACAGGATTTCCGGCGCACTGCCAAAAGCCCGGGCAAGCGCCTGCTTCTCGATCTCGAAATACTCGCGCGCCAGGACTTTGCGCTCGTCGGAATTCTTGCCGATGTTGCACAACTCCAGATCACTTTCGACATCCTTGACGGTCCCTCCCCAACTCATGTTGACCACCTGCACCTTGTTACGTTTGAAGAAGTCGACATAGGCCTGATGTGCCGCAGCGCCGCGCTTTGCCAGCGCCAGGGTGGGACACGGGTCGGGACGGACTTTGTAGCCATAGGACAGCCGGCCATTGACCAGGCGCGCCCAGGGATTGCCGGCCAGCGCGATACCCGCCACGTGGGTGCCATGCTCATAATTCCCCGCCAGGCGAATCTGCTCGATCGCCGACTTGTAGGCCTCTGCCGACAAGCTGGAAATGAAGGCCTTGACGGCGCTGGCTTCCGGGCTCTCGATGTTCGATCGCAGGTCGGAAAAGCCCTTGGTCTGCGCTTTCATCTCGGGGAGTTTGTCGCGCAAGGCCGCGGGGATAGGGAACAGTTCCCCCTTGGTCGGCCGGGACTGAAGATCGAAGGCGATATAGGCCGGTTTTCCCCCGGCGTCTTGTACCCACTGGGATTTGAACAGGCTGCTATCCACACCGCTGTCCCAGACCGCAACATTCACCGGCTTGTACGAGCCCTCTCGCGGCAGCGCGACATCGCGTCCCGCCCAGATGTCGGCTTTCTCGATCTTGTGGGCGTCCAGGTAGCTGCCATAGGTCGCCACCAGTGTCTGCTTGAGCGGCAGGGCTGTCTTGAGTGCGTAGCGGATATTGACGATGGCGGGCGCCAGATCGGAGCTCAGGCTGCCAGCCTTGTCCACTGTTGGTTGCAGGACTTCGTGCAGATAGCCGAACATGCGTCCTTCACCCATCAACTCGGCGCTGGCCTTGTATTGCCGGACATCGTTGGCGATGGTTTCGTAGGGTAGCGCGTCGAGTTCGGCACGAATGCGCTTGCCGACCTCCGCCAGATAAGCGGGAGAATTCAGCGGGCCATGGGTGCGGGCCGCCGCCGCCATGGCGCGCAGGCGCAGGCCAGAAAGCAACTTGTCGGCGGGCTTTTCCTCCAGGGCGCGGATGCGCTCGGCTGTCTGCAGGGCTGCCACGTGTTTGTCATTCAGAAAATCCAGCATCATCAGCGTGCCCAGGCGTCCCCGCTCTGCGCTCTTGTCGGCGATGTCGAATTGCGCCAGCACGGCTTCCGTGTCGCGTTGAATCAATGCGGTCAGTTCCGAGAAAGCCTTGTCGTCACGCACGATATTCTCGAGTTTGCCCTGAACCGCATAGGTAAACGTTGGCAGATCCGCCGCCTTGTCGATGCGCTTCTTTTCAAGCGCCGTGGCGGCCCCAACGGCCAGGAATAGAACCACCACACTGCTGACGATCTGGAGCTTCTTGTGCATACGTGCCTTCCTCAAGGAAAATATCGTTGGGGGCTCGACCACCGTCCAACCAAAGAGCCTAGAAGCGCAACGAAGTCGCGTTCTAGTGTGAGGGTGACTTCGGATAATCGAGTGACAATTCTACGCCGAGACTTGCCAGTTTCTCCGGCACGTTGGCATAACCTCTTGCGAGGTACTTGTATCCGCCGATCGTGGTCTTTCCTTCCGCCATCAGTCCGGCGATGACATAGGCGAATCCGGCCCGCAAGTCGGGAATCACGATATGTCCCGGGGTAAGCGCCGTCGGGCCGGTAATGATGGCGCTGTGCGGATGGTCGCGATCGATGAAGCGACAGCCCTTGTGGCCCAGGCAACTGGTGTTCAATGAAATCCGGGCGCCCATCGCGACCAGCATGTCGGTATAGCCGAAACGATTCTCGTAGACTGTCTCGTGTATCACCGATGTTCCTTGAGCCTGGGTCAGCGCGACCACCATCGGCTGCTGCCAGTCCGTCATGAACCCGGGATGCACGTCAGTTTCAATATGCACGGCTGACAGATGGTCGGACTTGCGGAAAAAGGTGATGCCGTCGGCCTCAGCCACGAAGTCGCCGCCCATCTGGCGCAAATGATGCAGAAACGAAAGCATATGCTGGATGTGCACGCCCTGCACCGTGACGCGACCGTTGGTGGCGACTGCGGCGACCGCATAGCTGGCCGCCTCGATGCGGTCCCCGATGGTTTCATGGGATGCGCCGTGCAGGCGGTTGACGCCGCGAATGATGATACGGCGGTCGACATCCGCAAGAATCGAAGCGCCCATCTTGACCAGGAAGGAGATGGTATCGATGATCTCCGGCTCGACTGCGGCATTTTCGATGACCGTGGTGCCCTTGGCCAGGGTCGCGGCCATCAGGATGTTCTCTGTGGCGCCGACGCTGGGGTAGGGAAGGCGCACCACCGTGCCCTTCAGCTCATTGGCGCTTGCCATATAGCCGGCGTCGTCGTCGGTGATGGTGGCGCCCATCTGCTCCAGGGCACCCAGATGGAAATCCACCGGCCGGCCGCCGATCTTGCAGCCGCCGAGCATCGGAACCCAGACTTGTTTCTCCCGGTGCAACAATGGCCCGAGCATCAGTACCGGGATGCGGTTGAAACCGGAGTAGCGCTCCGAGACCTGGGAGGATTTCAGGCTGGGCGTGTGCACCGTCAAGGACTGGGGACCGGTCCAGGTGACCAGCGTGCCGATGCTCTCCAGCATCGCCAGGGTGGCATGGATCTCGGTGATATTCGGCACATTGGTGAAATGGCAAGGCTCATTGGTCAGCAGCGAGGCCACCAGTTGCTTGGATAGCGCGTTCTTGGCGCCGGCGACGGAAATCTTGCCGAAAAGGGGGGCTCCGCCTCGGATGGTAATCGCTTCGGGTTCCTGGATGCTCGCTGGATTCATGGACTGACTACAGGAAATAGGTGCGGAAGGTGGGCGGTTGGCGCGAATACGAGGCGTTCTAGGGTAGCACGTAAAGCCCGACTGCTGCGCGCAGACGGCGTCCGGGCGCCGGAAAATCCCGGGTGATGATCGAGCGGACGGCCAAGCCCGGCGTCCCATGTAAAATGCTTCCACAATAACTGCGCGGAACGGACCAATGAACCTCCTGCTGCTTGCTCTGACGATCGTCATGATTTCCGGTTGCGCCAGCGGGCCATACATCGATACCCGCTACACCTCCATCAGTCAGGACAGCCGGGTGCAGTTTCTGATCTTGCACTACACCGCGGGAGATTTCCCGGTCTCGCTGAAGACCCTGACACAAGGTCCGGTAAGCAGCCATTACCTGGTGGACGATGCCACCGCCGGCATCTACCGTCTGGTGGATGAAAACCGCCGCGCCTATCACGCCGGAGAGAGTTACTGGAAGGGATCGACCCGGTTGAATGCCAGTTCCATCGGGATTGAGATCGTCAATCCCGGCTACCGGGACACGCCTGAAGGACGCATTTGGTTCGATTTCCCGGAATCGCAAATATCCGCGGTGCTCGAATTGGTAAAGAAGATCGTTGTCGAGCATGAGATCAAGCCGGAACGGATATTGGCGCACAGCGATATCGCCCCACAACGCAAGGTTGATCCGGGTCCCCGCTTTCCCTGGAAACGGCTCGCCGATGCGGGTCTGATCCCCTGGCCGAATGCCGGTCAAGTGGCGCTCAATCAAATCCAATTCGAGCGGCAGCTTCCCGATATTGCCTGGTTCCAGAGAAAGCTCGCGGAATATGGCTTTGCGGTTCCGCAGAGCGCATTGCTGGACGATGAGACACGCAAGGTAATCACCGTCTTCCAGATGAAATACCGTCCAGCCCGCTTCGACGGAACGCCGGATTCGGAAACGGCGGCGCTACTCGAGGTATTGACCACGATGCAGATGCCCGCTTTCAAGAAGGTCCAGCCGGTCTCAAGAATCGAGTCGACTACCGTGAGGAGTGGGAACTCCAATGGCTGAACCGATGCCCGGCGCTGACCTGCATTTCAAATCCATCACTTTCACGGGACTGGCGCCCGGCCCTCGTTTGATTGTCCTGGGGGCCGTGCATGGCAATGAGACTTGCGGCACTCGAGCCATTCATCGGGTGCTGGATGACTTCGAGAACAACCGGCTGAGGGTTGCGAATGGCAGCATCACGCTTGTACCCATGGCGAATCCATTGGCCTGCGCTCGGGGAGAACGCGAAGGCGAGCGCAACCTGAATCGCAACCTGACGCCCACCAGGCATCCCGTAGATTTCGAGGACCACGTCGCCAACTGGCTGTGTCCGTTGCTGGCGCAGCATGAGGTGCTGCTGGACCTGCACTCGTTTCGGGCGAACGCGGAACCCTTCGTGTTGATCGGCCCGTTGAACAACTCCGACGACCTCCAGCCTTTCAGCCAATCTACCCCGGAAAGGGCGCTGGCGCGGCGCCTGGGCGTCCGTCGCTGCGTGGACGGATGGTTGAATACCTATGCATTGGGCGTCGAGCGCAGAATACGCTGGGCGATCTCGGCCGGACGTTTACCCGACGCGCGGACCGAGGATGCGCGTTATGGGATCGGCACCACTGAATACATGCGCGCCGCTGGGGGCTATGCCCTCACCCTGGAGTGCGGTCAACATCTCGATGCAGCCGCTCCCGAAGTAGGCTACCAGGCTATATTGCGGACGCTTGCCTTTCTTCGAATGACGCCAGAACCGGTGCCTGACGCGGCCGAAAACATCGAGGCATTGAGCCTTTACGACGTCATCGACAAGAATCACGCCGACGACGCGTTCAGCCGCGCATGGGCAAGCTTTGACTGCCTGTCGAAAGGCGACCTGATCGGCACGCGGGCGGACGGCACGCCCGTCGTAGCCGAGCGGGACTGTGTCATCGTGTTTCCCGATGCGAAGGCCAAGGCAGGGCGGGAATGGTTCTACCTGGCGCGGGCGAATCCCGGGTTCTGATCAAACCGTGAGATTGAATCCCAAAAGCGTTGCTCGACCCCTCCCGCGAAATGGCCGGTTGCAATGAAGAACACCCTGAACTGTGAGGAGGTGCCGGGCCATCCGGATTTCCGGCACCTCACCGGCATTGCCGGCATCCGCTACGAATTACGCTACGCTACCAGCGACAATTTCGTCGGTCGTGATCTGTATACACCGCTCGATTGCGCCTGGTTGCACCAGCATGCGGCGGCCGCGCTGGAAAGATCGGTTGCCTGGCTCGCCAGCGAATACCGAGAATTGACCTTGCTGGTGCTCGATGCCCTGCGTCCGCAACGCGTCCAGGAACAGCTATGGGCGGCCTTGCAAGGCACCGAATTGCTCGGCTACCTCGCCCCGCCGGAGCGTGGGTCGATTCATTCGTTCGGCATGGCGGTCGACATCACCCTGATGGATGGCCTGGGACGAGAACTTGATATGGGCACGCCCTTCGATGACCTGAGCGAACGCTCCCACCCGGCCCTGGAGGAAGCTCTGCTGGCGGGTGCGCAGTTGTCAGTTGAGCAAGTCGCCAACCGGCAAGTGCTGCGCGCCGCGATGCATCGCGGCGGATGGATGGGCATCAAGAGCGAGTGGTGGCATTTCGATTGCGGGGACCGCAATCGGGTCCGGGAGCGATACGTCCGGATTCTCTGAGCGTCGCCTACTTCAGGGGTGGCGTCGCCCCGGAGTGCGCCACCCAGTCGATCAGGGCATCCAGAATCGGGCGGCCAATCGCGTTGCTGGCAAGCTCGTGATTGAGCAGGGCCACAACGATATTCAGGCGGTTGGAGGCGTCGGGGACGAATCCGGCCACCGCGATCACGCCCGTCAGCGTACCGGTCTTGACGCGGGCGCGACCCGCAGCCGGGCTGTCCCGGAGCCTGAGTCGCATGGTGCCATCCACCGCCGCGATAGGCAGGCTGGAGAGGTACTCCGGCGCCAGGGCGCTGCGGCTGGCGTTCAGGAGTATCGCCGCAAGTTGCACCGGACGTATCCGTTCCAGGCGGGAAAGTCCCGAACCATTCTCCAGCACCAGTCCCTGACCGTCGATGTCGTGTACCTTCAACCAGGACCGGACGGCTCGTTCCGCGAGTATGACGGTGTCGACGTCTCCATCGACGTCGACGGCGGGAGGCCCGCTCAAGGCACCCAGGGTCAGGTAGGTCAGGCGTGCCAGCGCGTTGTCGGAGTTCTTGTTTATGTCACGCAACACCACCGAATATGGCCGGGATCGATGTTCCGTTAGCAGGCGGGCGCCGGGTGGCGTGGCGGCATCGCGGGTACGCCCCAGAAATTGCCCGCCCAATTGCTTCCATAGCGTTCTGAACAGTCGATCCGCGAAATCCACCCGGTCGAGGACATTGAGCGAGGGAGACTTGGTGCAGTTCAGCGGAAATTTTCCGTGCAGCATGATGCGTATCGAGCCGTCGGCATCCTTGAAATATTCCGGTGGCAGCCAGTCCTGATCCCAGTCCTTGCAATCTTGCCGGTTCAAGGTCATGTCGCTGGCGACCGACACCCGGTCCAGCGGCGGCGTCATGCTCACCTTGAGCTGGTGGTCGTCCGACTCCAGTTCGAAACGCAGCAGATTGCCATTCAACGACAAGGCATCCGGGATCACGTTGTAATCAAATTCCGGCGCGTCGTCGAAGGGTGCCGCGCCGAGATCCGGGCGGGACGGTCGGAACATCTGGCGGTCGAGCAGCAAGTCTCCGCGAATGACCTCGATGCCATGATTGCGCAGGTTCAGCAACATTCCCTGAAAAGCTTCCCAGCTGAGGTCTGCATCGCCGCCACCGCGCATCACCAGGTCGCCTTCCAGCACCTTGTTCTCGACTTTGCCTGTGGTTCTCAGCTCGGTCCGACCTCGATAAGTCGGACCGAGCGTATCCAGGGCGACCAGCGTCGTCACGAGCTTCATGGTCGAGCCCGGCTGCAAACTGCGCTCCGCGCCATGAGCGAGCAGCGGGGCGCCGTCGGGCAGACGCCATACCGCGACGCCAATCGATTCTTCCGGAATATTGGCGGCGCGCAGCAGGCTGCTGACGGGTTCGGGCAACTGGGCCAGCGTCGCGGGCAGCCAGGTGACGAGAAACAGGCCGGTGATCAATGCGCGCATGCTGGATTGATGATTCAATATGTCGACTCGAGTCAGTGGAAAAACAGGTAGGCGACCAGGATCGCGGCGACGATCCCCGCCAGGTCTGCGATCAACCCGTAAGGGATCGAGTAGCGCGTCCGCTTGATGCCAACCGATCCGAAATAAAGCGCCACGATATAGAACGTCGTGTCCGCCGATCCCTGGAATACGCAGGCCAGCCGGCCGACAAATGAATCGACGCCATAGGTCTTCATCGCATCGATCATCATCGCCCGCGAACCGCTGCCGCTGATCGGCTTCATCAGGGCGGTCGGCAAGGCCGGCGTGAAGTCGGTATTGAAACCCAACTGGGTGAACACCCAGGTAAATCCGCTGACGATGAATCCCAATATTCCCGAGTTGCGCAACACGCTGATGGCCACCAGCATGCCGACGATATACGGAATGATTTTCAGGGAGATCTGAATGCCGTCCTTGGCCCCCTCGATGAATACTTCATAGACGTCGATGCGCTTGCGCAACGCGCCGAGAATGAATACGGCGATGATCGAGAACAGGACCAGATTGCTGGCGACTTTGGAAACCAGCTCGATCTCCGGTCGAGAAAGATACTGGCTGAAGTACCAGACCATGCCGGCTATACAGGCGCTGATGCCACCCAGCCACCCCATTACGACGCCGTTGAACAGATCGATACGCTGCCTGATGGCCACGGCCACCAGGCCAACGACCGTCGCCACGTAGGTTGCGATCAGGCACGGAATGAATATGTCCGACGGGTCAGCTGCACCCAGGATCGCGCGTTGCGCCATGATCGAAAGCGGGATCAGGGTAAGGCCCGAGGTATGCAGCACCAGAAACATGATTTGCGCATTACTCGCTTCGTCCTGGCTCGGATTTAGCGTTTGCAGGCTTTCCATGGCCTTCAGGCCAAACGGGGTCGCAGCGTTGTCGAGGCCGAGCAGATTGGCCGAAAAATTCATCACCATGTGGCCGGTTGCCGGATGGTCTTTGGGCACTTCCGGAAATATCCGCGAGAAGAATGGCGAGATGATCCTGGCGAGCCAGCTGACGGCACCGGCTTTTTCGCCGATGTTCATGATCCCCAGCCAGAACGTCATCACTCCTGCAAGCGGCAAGGCGATTTCCATCACCGCCACACGTGCCGCATCAAATGTTCCGTCGATGATGCGCTTGAACACTTCCATATCGCCCAGAAACAGCCATTGCGCCAGCGCGGCCAGGAAACCGATCAGGAAGAATCCGGTCCAGATATACGAGAGTGCCATGCGATTATTTGGCGTAAAACCGGCCAGGCAACTAAAGGAAGGCATGATATTCCGAATACGAATAATTCGGGAGCTATGCAACCGCAAAACCAGCTACAATCCGCCGAGCCTTGCCCGTCATACGTCCTTCATAAATGTCCCAGGGAGAACCCGCCATGAAGTTGAAGAAGATAGCGCAGTTAGTCGCATTGATCGGCATTGCCAGCCCTGTGATGGCACAGGACGCCAGCGCGGAGAGAGTCGTCGTCACCGGCAGCAGCATCAAGCGCATCCAGTCGGAAGGCGCGTTGCCAATGCAGGTGATCAGCAAGGACGAGATAGATCGTGCCGGCATCGTCAGCGCCGAGCAACTCGTCGCGAGGATTACCGCCAACGGGACCGGCGCCGACAACCTGTCGTCGAACGTCGGCATCCAGCTCGGCACCACCGACCGCAACAACAATGGCAACGCGAGCGCCAACTTGCGCGGCCTCGGCGCTTCGAGCACCCTGGTGCTGCTCAATGGCCGCCGCGTCTCGCTGCATGGCGCCAAGGGTAACGCCGTGGACCTGAATTCCATCCCGCTGGCTGCGGTGCAGCGCGTCGAGGTGCTGAAGGACGGCGCCTCGGCCATCTATGGCACGGACGCCATCGGCGGAGTCATCAACTTCATCCTGCGCAAGGATTTCCAGGGCGCCGAGGTGACGGCGTTTGCCGACAAGACCCAGGATGGCGGTGGCGACATCTACCGCGGATCCATCGTCGGCGGCAGAGGCGATCTCGGCAAGGACGGCTTCAACCTCATGGCCAGCCTGACCTTCGAAAAACAGGAAAAACTCGCCGGCGCCGATCGCTCGTTTTCGAACGGCTTCCAGCCCAGCCGGGGATTGTCGCCGGATACGGCGGGCGCAACGTTTGCGACGCAGACGGGACTGGCGGGTACCGCCATCGGCGCGAGCTTCAAGACGCCCACCGGCGGTTCCCAAACCTACAACCGCGCCAATCTGTGGAGTTTTCAAGGCAAGTGCGATACGAACCCCGGCATGTCGCAATACCAGGCGGCTCTTTGGGCGAGCCTTGGCGCCACGTATGCCTGCGCCTACGATTACGGCGGACGGGAAATCCTGATCCAGCCGGTGGAGCGCACCAATTTCGTTGCCCGCGGGGTCATGCAACTGAATCCGAATCACGCTGCCTCACTCGAAATTGTCGCCTCGCGGGACAAGACCAGCAAGGAATTCGAGCAGCTCCAGATCACCACCACGGGCTCCATACTGGGTGCCGCCTATCCGGTGGGCGGACCGTATTACCAAAACCTGTCGGCCTACATCTCGACCTTCGATGCCACCAAACCCATCGCCTACCGATGGCGCTGCACCGATTGCGGAAATCGCCAGATCGAGACCACCAACGACCAGTATCGTGTCCTCGCCGGCCTCGAAGGCGTGATCGGCAAATGGGACTACAAGCTCGGGCTCTCCACATCGGCGAGCAGCGCCAATTCGAACCTGAACGGCGGCTATTACTATCAGGCGGGTCTGATCAGCGCACTGGGTTCGGGACAGATCAATCCCTGGTTGCAGCCGGGCCAGTCGCAAACCAGTGCGGGCTTGGCCCTGCTCCAGGCCGCCAGCGCCAGGGGGGCGAAACTCTTCGGCGGCAAGGCCGGATTGACGCAATTCGATGGCTCGATTTCGGGAGAACTGGCACAACTGCCGGCCGGCCCGCTGGGTGCCGCAGTCGGCTTTGAAATCCGCAAGGAAAGCTACGAATTCAGCGACGGCTCGACTTCCGGTCCGGCGATCTACCAGGCGCCTTTCGACGCGGAGTTCAAGAAGGTGAGCCGCGACATCAAGGCAGTCTACGCGGAGCTGGCGATCCCGATCGTCAAGACGCTCGAAGCCCAGCTGGCGGTACGCCATGATGACTACAGCCTGTTCGGCGGCACCACCAACCCGAAACTGGCGTTACGCTGGAATCCGATCAAGCAAGCGGTTTTCCGCGGATCCTACAACACCGGATTCAGGGCGCCGAGCTTCTTCCAGTTGTATGGACCCCAGGGCGATGCGCCGGTCCCGGGCAATATCGCCGATCCGATCCTGTGCCCGCAAAAGCCCGGTGATCTCTCGGTGTGCGCGATACGTCCGAATGCGAGACAGGGCGGAAACGCCACGCTGACGCCGGAGAAGGCCAAGCAATGGAGCATCGGTACGGCGCTGGCGCCGGCAGACTGGATCACCGGCACCATCGACCTGTGGCAGATCGAACGCACCGACCGCATTTACGAACTCACGCCGCAGCAGGTCATCGCCAACTACCAGTCCTTCCCCGGCTACCTGGTGCGCGGCACCGACGGCCGGCTGGATGGTCCCGGCGGGTATATCCGGGCCGGCTTCGTGAATGCTGCCGGCGACATCGCCCGTGGCGTCGACGTCACTCTGAATTTGACGGGGCGTCTCGGCGCAGGCAAGTGGGTGGCCGGACTGGATGGCACCTACATGGACAGCTTCCGCTCCAGGATTTTCACGACGCAGCCATATACCGAGACCGTCGGAAAGTGGAACTCCCGCGATCTGTTCGTCCGTTGGAAGCATCAGGCCAGCTTCACCTATACACAGGGCGTCTGGAGTGGCACCGTATCGCAAAGCTACACCGCCGGCTACAAGGATGAGGTCCCGGCCGGTACCGTACCTCCAGGATTCGATCCGGATGTGAAGAGTTACATCGTGTATAACCTCGGGGCGACCTATACGGGATTCAAGAACACGTCGATCACTGCGGGCATCAAAAACCTGTTCAATACCGATCCGCCATTCACCGCCCATAACGTGGATTTCGCGGCCGGCGCCGGCTGGGATACACGGGTCGCCGATCCCCGCGGACGTGCCTTCAACATCCTGCTGAAATACACATTCAAGTAAGTTTTGCCCGCCTGCCAGTCGACGCGTGACTGGCAGGCGTTCTTGACTTGTCCCTGAGGTTCAGATGCCACCGCTCGACCGGCGCCGGTTCGGCAAGCTGATCGCTCTCGGCATGGGCGCTTCTGTTTTGCCCGCCGAAGCCTGCGACGACTTTCCGGCGACCAAGCTGCGGCTTATCAAACCGCCGCGACTCCGGCCGGGCGACACGGTCGGACTGATTACGCCCAGTGGCCACGTCGACCAGGATAAGATCGACACCTGCGTAGGCAACCTGAAGTCCCTGGATTTCAAGGTCAGACTGGGGAGGAATATCCGCGCGCTGCGGGGAAACTTTGCCGGGACTACCCAGCAGCGGCTGGAGGATTTTCACGCCATGTTCGCCGATCCCGAGGTCAGGGGTATCTGGGCGGCCCATGGCGGTTCCGGTGCCATCTCCATGCTGGCATCCCTCGACTATGAACTGATACGCCGCAATCCCAAGGTATTCGTCGGCTACTCGGACATCACTGCCCTGCACCTGGCCATCCTGCGCCGTGCCGGCCTGGTGACCTTTCACGGGCCGGTGGCTTCGTCCACCTTTTCCGAATATTCCGTCTCACATCTGCGCGCCGTGCTCATGCTGCCGCAGCCGGAGTTTGCCATTAGCATGGCGGCGGAAAACCGACTGAAGGCGCTTGATTCCCCGCATTTTTCGCTGCGTACCCTGCGTTCCGGCATGGCTGAGGGGACTTTGGTCGGCGGCAATCTCAGCCTCCTGAGCGCCCTGGTGGGAACGCCATACGCCGCGGATTTCAACCGCGCCATCGTCTTCCTGGAGGAAATCAGCGAGGCGCCTTACCGCATCGACCGCATGCTGACACAGCTGGAACTCAGCCAGGGATTCCGCCAGGCGGCGGCGGTGATGCTGGGTGTTTTCGAAAAATGCGGTCCACCGGACAGCGATCCCTCCCTGAGTCTGGACGAGACCATCGACGATCACTTGGCGAATTCAATCATCCCGTCGGTGTATGGCTATTCCTTCGGTCATATCGCCCACCAATTCACCCTTCCCATGGGATTGAAGGCACGGCTCGATACCGAGAAACAGACGCTGACTTTATTGGAACCAGCGGTGGTTTAAGCCACGATGAGACGCTGCGCACCGGCGTCGAGGATCAGTTCCATGTTGTGCGGGAGCGGGTAATTCGGCGCGCAGTGACCGGCCGGCCAACCGGCCAGTATGGGCTTGCCGAACGGAACCAGCAGCTCACGAATCACCGCGCTGGAATCATCCGCATCGCTGAAACTGCCGACCAGAAATCCGGCGGCTTCATCGAGCTTTCCGGCCAGGCGCAATTGGGTCAGCAGCCGATCGACTCGATAGCTGTCTTCGCTGCGATCTTCGACGAACAGGAGCTTGTCGCGGGTTTCAATGGCCCAAGGGGTGCCGAGCAGCGAGCACACCACGCTGAGGTTGCCCCCGACCAGGCGGCCGCGCGCCGTGCCCCCGAGCAGGCTCGACAACCTGGCGTCACCGCAGGGCAGATCGGCACCGGATGCCAGTCCCTCGGACAGCATCCGGAACAGCGCATCGGCCGAAGCGCGATCTTTGGCGCCGAGCAGATCGGAAGTCAGCATCGGGCCGTGGATGCTGGATATTCCGGCATGCTGGGCAAAGGCCAGGTGCAAGGCCGTGATGTCGCTGTAGCCGACGAAGGGCTTGGCGTGCCGACGGATCAGCGCATAGTCGATTCCATCCAGCAGGCGCGCACTGCCATAGCCGCCGCGCATGCAGATGATGGCGTCGACTCCGGGATCGGAAAACGCCGCATGCATGTCCGCCAGGCGCTCCTGGTCATCCCCGGCAAGGTAGGCGCAATTCTTCCGGCAGCCGGGAAACACATGGCTCTTGTACCCGCGCGCCTCCAGCCACGGCGCAATCGCATCAATGGACTCGGCGCTGGCAGGACCCGCGGGCGCGATTACCCCGATGGTGGACCCCGGCGCCACCGGTTGCAGCCCCGAAACGCCAGGTGGTTTCTCTGGACGCGCGCTCATTTCACCACCACGCCCACCACATCGATCACCGGTCGCTCGGCGCGGACCGGAAGTCCGGCCAAAGACTGATCGGAAGGCTGATTGGCGACAACATGCACACCGCTCGCCGGATCCCGCACGACGATGGCCGTGCTTCCGCCGCCGTCGAGGTTGATGGCGCCAGCGGCGCCAATCATCTGAAAGAATTTCGCCAGTTCCCCCAGCGTCATGCCCCGGCTGTGGCCTTCCTGGCGACCGTCGACCGCAGCCAGGAACAGGGTCCTGCCGTCGGCGCTGATGCCTACCGCGCTGCGGGGGTGCCGGATGACGTCGGTGGCGGACTTGGTGAGCATGCCGTCGGCCAAGATCATGGCATTGCCGCTGACCGCATAGCTGGTATCGGACGGCAACGCCATCACGCCATCCCGCAAAGTTACGCGGCCGTCGCGATGGACGATCATGGTTGCGCGCAAATTTTCCTTGACCGGTGAAGAGATGAGCCGTCCAGCGGAGTAATGCCAGCCTTCCGGGTAGCCGCAGTTCCCGACGAAGTAGACAAGCTTCTTGCCATCGAAGTCGCGCGCATGGGGTGAGGCGAAGAAGCTGGCGTTGATGGCGATCTGATAGGCATGCTGGCGTGCAACGACGCTCGGAACTTCCATTTGTCCCACACAGGGACCGGCGCCATCCGGATCATGATTGTCCGCCAGGGTTACTTCGACATTTACGCGAGGATTGCCGAGGTCGATTTTTGCCAATACGCCATTGACTGGTCCGGGAAGGCTGAACCGCTCGACGCTGTAGGCTTGAGTACTGGCCGACGGTGCCCAGGTTCCGAGGTCGAAAGGAATCGAGCCGCAGCCGAACAATATCGGGAGAACCATTGCCAGCGATGCAATCTGCAACTTCTTCATGGCGCTATCTTTCCTCGGCAGCTGCGGTCCGAATCGCATGCCGGTACAAGGCGGTCATGATCAGTTCCTCATAACGGTATCGTGACGAATAGATTCCCTGGTAGCTTTCCGGATCCGCGCCCGGCCCGCCGATCAGGTAGATCGCACCGGCCCTGGTGACCGGGTCGAATACAAACGCGGCGGTCAGACCCCATGCGTCCCCCAGGTGACCGACACCCTTGAATCCGCCACCCTCGACCAGCCGGTCGCCGCGACCGGGAGCGCTCAGGTCCAGAAAGTGCTGATTGCCGAGCCCCCAGGCGTTGAACAGTCCGCGGTTGTCATCGGCGCTCCTGCCGTCCTGGCGCCATTGCTCGGCGAACATTGCGGCGACGGTTTCCGGCTTGAGAATCTGCTTGCCCTCATGCTCGCCCCGATTCATCAACATCAGCATGATCTTGCCGAGGTCGATCGCCGAAATTCTCAGGCCACCTTGCGGACCAAAGAGCGTTCCGTTGCTGCCCGGAAGGTAGTCCGGTCCGGCCCTTGAAATCGGCGCATTCTGACTGTAGTCGTCGACTTGCGCGACCCAGGGCCCGCCGGGATTCCAGACTTCCTTGCCGTCCGCTTCGGTCCGCTTGCGGTAGAGGGTAGCGAGATCTTGCAGTTCGGCGGAAGTAAAGTCCGCCGGATTGAAGCCGCCGCGCAAACCCATCGGGTCGAGGATCAGCCGGCGCATCAAACGGTCAAAGCGTTCGCCGCCGGCCCGCTCCATCAAAGAAGCAATGACGCCGGAATTCAGGTTGGTGTAGCTGAAATGCTCGCCGGGCGGGGCGTTGCTGGCCCACATGGCGCCCTTGCCATACAGCGGACCGGCGGGCAACAGAACGTCCTTCAGCGAGTGGGTTGACGCCCAGTAATAGCCGCCTGCGTCGCGTAGTGAAGAGGTGTGGGACAGCAGCATCCGCAAGCTGATTGGCCGAGCCGGAAAATGCGGATTGCGCAACTCGTAGCCGAGCAGCACGCTGACGTCCGCATCCAGGTTCAGCTTGCCTTCTTCGACCAGTTTCATGACGCCCAGCGCCGTCACCAGCTTGGATATCGAAGCGACTCGGTATAGCGTGTTCTGGTCGGCTGGCCGGTTTTTCCCGGGCCTGGCGGGGTCGATGAAGCGCTGGCCGAACTGCTTCTGATAGACCACCTTGCCATCACGCACCGCCAGTACCGACAAGCTGGCGAGGGGGTGAGAGCGGTCGTTGACCACTGCCGAAAGCTCCGCATCGAGTTTCTCAAACGGGTCGGCTGAGACTGCGTTCAGGCTCATGAGGAAGATTCCCGCGCCAAGCAGCGCTGACATAAAGATTCGCCGGTTCATTCTTTGCCCCAATTCATCCCGGCACTCATTTCAGGGAAGCCGCGCGGCCGTTCGGAAACTCGTCGCCGCGGCCGCGCCCGGACTTGAAATCGACCATAGACCGACAAATGTCAGAAGACCGTTGATGATCAGCAATTCCAGGCCGATCTCATAGGACCCGAGCAGCACTTTCTGATAGACATCCAGGCCAAAACAGACGAGAGGAGCCAGCAATGCAACATAGGGAACCCAGACACCCTTTACCATCCGGCGGGTCAGAGTTCCGAATGCGAACAATTCCAGCAACGGTCCGTAAGTATATCCCGCGACTTTAAGGATCAGGCCGATCATGCTGGGATTGTCTGCCCGCCTGAACAGCCGCTGTTCTGGCAACATCGATCGGTCCTTGAAGGTGCTGCGCACCTATGCTGGGTGAATATTCGCCCTGAATTCTACGCTACTGCCTATAGCGGAATGGAATTGTGGTATTAAACTGGTATCATTCAATCAGGAGCCTTCAGTGTTGAGTGGAATATGCCCGCGACGGACCGGATTGCGTTGCCGACAGGTGTGGATGCCGGCGGAAGCCGCATTCGGGCGCTGCTGGCACGTAGCGATCCGGTCAGTGGCGCGCTGAGCCTGATCATGTGTTTCATGGAGGCTTCAGCCCCGTGAGCGTCGACGCTTTTGCCGAGTTCAGGCCCGATGCGCGTGACAGTTCGCCGCTCTACGTCCAACTCGCCCGCAAGCTGGCGCGCGCCGTGCGCGATGGCCGTTACCAGGTAGATCAGGCGCTGCCGTCCGAGCGCAACTTGTCGGAACAACTCGACGTGTCACGAGTGACCGCGCGCAAGGCCATCGATCAACTGGTCGAGGAGGGTTTGATCCTGCGCCGGCGAGGATCGGGAAACTACATCGCTCCGCGTTTGGAACAGCCGTTGTCGCGCCTCAGCAGTTTTTCCGAGGAACTCCAGCGTCGCGGCTTTGTGCCGGGTTCTCGCTGGCTGGGGCGCTCGATTGGCTCGGCGACGGCGGCGGAACGGCAATCCCTGGGGCTGGCGCGCGGCTCGAGGGTCGCGCATCTCGAGCGCCTGCGCCTGGCCAATGACGCCGTCATGGCTTATGAACTCAGTGCGCTGCCGGTCGCAGTTCTTCCCGATCCGTTATTGGTCAAGACTTCGCTCTATCGTTACCTGGAGCGCATCGGACACGCCCCGGTGCGTGCGCGGCAGCATATTCAAGCCCTGAATACGTCCGACTGGCTGGCGCTGCAACTCGGCGTTCCCGCGGGACAAGCTGTGTTGTTCATCACCCGCATCGGCTACGGCGAAGCGGGGCAGGCGGTTGAATTGACCCATTCGTACTGCCGTAACGATTACTATGACTTCGTCGTCGAACTGAAACGCGAAGCCGGCAATGGATCATGACCAAACTTGAAGGACACATCCTCACCTCCGAGGGCTTCATCGCCGGCGAGATCGCAGTCGCGACGCATGGGCCGAGCCGTGGTCGCGTCATCGGAATCAGTGGCGTTCCGGTGGACGAAGTTGTCGCGCGCAACTCGACGCTGCCGCTGATTCTGCCGGGCTTCATCGATCTCCACGTCCACGGCGGAGGGGGCCGGGACATCATGGAAGGTGGAGATGCCCCCGCTCTTGTGGCCGAAATGCATGCGCGTCATGGCACCACGGCGCTGCTGGCAACGACCATGAGCGCGCCGCCGGCAGAGTTGCTGATGGCTTTCGCGGCGCTGGCGCCGCTGTGTGCCGGGGCTGGCACAACAGCCGTCAGGGGCGCCCGGGTGCTTGGGGTGCATCTCGAAGGCCCGTACATCAATGCCGCCAGGCTGGGCGCGCAACCCGATTTTGCCCGCTCCGTGCAACTCGATGAACTCGCCCAACTGAACGCCCTGGCGCCGATCCGGTTGATCACCCTGGCGCCGGAAATTCCGGCCAACATGGATGCCATCCAGTTCCTTAGGGCAGCAGGCTACCGGATTCAACTCGGCCACACCCAGGGCAGCTATGAGGATGGCGTCACGGCCCTGGCACGCGGCGCCGGCGGGTTTACCCATATGTTCAACGCCATGAGCGGCTTGCACCATCGCCAACCCGGCATGGTCGGCGCGGCGCTGGCCCATGCGCGCTATGCCGAGATTATTCCGGACCTGGTTCACGTCCATCCCGGCGCCATTCTGGTTGCGCTGCGGGCAATTCCCTGCCTGTATTGCGTCACCGATTCAACCGCGGCCACGGGAATGCCGGACGGTGAATACCGGTTGGGTCGCCAGACGGTCATCAAGTGTCTCGGCGGGGTCCGTCTGGCCGATGGCACGCTGGCCGGATCGACGCTGACCATGATCCAGGCCCTGCAGAATCTGGTCGGCGAACTGGAACTGGACCTGATCGATGCATCGCGACGGGTGTCCACGCATGCCGCCGATTATCTTGGCGCTAACGAACGTGGACGTCTGACGCCGGGCGCCTGGGCCGACCTGGTGGTGCTGGATCGCGACTTGAGATTGCAGGATGTATTCGTCGAAGGAGTGTCGATTGAGCACCCGCATGCTGGATGAGGCCCGAGCAGCGCCGGAGGCCGTGGCCCGGCAGCTGACCCATGATCGGGACACTTACTGCGATTTCGGGGTTGCGCTGCGCCGGACGACGACCACTTCGTTGCTGACTGTGGCGCGAGGCAGTTCCGACCACGCCGCACACTACATGGCCTACCTGATCATGGCGCGCCTGGGCCGACTGGTGACGTCACTGCCGATGTCGTTGGTCACTTTGTACCATGCCAAAATCGCCTGCCAGGGTCTGGTCGCGATGGTGTTCTCCCAGTCGGGCAGGAGTCCGGATCTGGTCGAGCCGACGCGTTTCTTCACCGAGGGCGGCGCCATCACGGCAGCCTTCGTGAATGACCTCGATTCGCCACTGGCACGGGCGGCGCAGTGGGTATTTCCGTTGCATGCCGGCCCGGAAACCAGTGTCGCGGCGACCAAGAGTTTCATCGCGCAATTGGTGGCCGGCGTGCGCGTGGTCGCCGCCTGGCAGGAAGATACGGCATTGCTCGAGGCCCTGGCCGGGTTGCCGGACGTGCTGTCGCGCGCCGCCGACAGCGACTGGTCGGCGGCCGTCGAGGAGTTGCGGCATGCCGACCGACTGTTGGTTATCGCTCGAGGCACAGGCATGCCGACCGCGCTCGAGGCCGCGCTGAAATTCAAGGAAACCTGTGGAATTCAGGCCGAAGCATTTTCTTCAGCCGAGGTAATGCATGGACCGACGGCATTGATAGGCGAGGGCTATCCGCTACTGGTATTCGCGCCGCGCGGACCCGCACAGGCCGGTTTGCTGGCGCTGACGGACGCATTGCGCGAACGCGGCGCCCACGTTCTGCTGGCGGCGCCAACCGGGACGCCGGGCTGCAATCTGCCTATCGTCGAGAGCGCGTCCATCGAGCTGGATCCGATCTCCGCCATCCAGAGCTTCTATCCTATGGTCGAGGTCCTGGCACGCACGCGCGGTTTCGACCCGGATAATCCGCGTCATCTGGCGAAAGTCACGCGCACCCGATGAGGGCGCCGTCGACGCACTTACCCGGGGCGACACCAAGGAGCAGACATGTCGAATACTGAAACCGCCAACCACCGGCACGCCGATCTTGACCTGTACCCTGTCGAAGACCTGGTCAACGCTTTCATCGACGACCAGACCCAGGCGGTCAGCGCGGTAAGTGCCGCCAGCCGGAAAATTGCTGCTGCGGTCACGGCGGCGGTGCCCCGCATCGCCGCCGGCGGACGACTCATCTACGTCGGCGCTGGCACATCCGGGCGTCTGGGAGTACTCGACAGCGTCGAACTCCATCCGACGTTTTCGTGGCCGAGGGAACGCGCCCTGGCCCTGCTGGCAGGCGGTGCGCTGGCGATGTATGCGGCCGTCGAAGGCGCGGAGGATGATGGCGAACAGGGGGCCGTCGACCTGCTCGCGGCCGGAGTCGGCCCGCTGGACGTGGTGTTCTTGCTGGCCGCATCCGGCGTCACACCCTATGTCATGGGGGCATTGCATGCGGCTCGCGCCGCCGGTGCGTTGACGGTGGGCTTGTGCAATAACCCTGAGGCGCCGCTGGCTCTAGAAGCGGAGATTGGAATTACCCTGGATACCGGCCACGAGGTGATCTCGGGCAGCACGCGGCTCAAGGCCGGCACGTCGCAGAAGATCGCCTTGAATACGCTTTCCAGCGCCATCATGGTGCGCCTGCATCGGGTGCATGGAAACCTGATGGTGGACCTGAAGCCCACCAATGCCAAATTGATACGCCGCGCCATCGCGCTCACCATGGTGGTTTCCGGCGCGGATGAGGTGGCGGCGCGGCACATGCTCGAGGCCAGTGGATTCCAGGTCAAGGTGGCGATCGTGGCGCTCGCCAGACGGATCGCCATTGACCAGGCACAGGCCCGGCTTGCGGCCGTCGACGGCAGCGTGCGACGGGCGATCGCCGATTGACGGCCAGTCGGAGACGCCACGTTAACCAATCCGTGATGAATCGATGAAACCAGAAACGAGCCCCTGGCGTTGGGTCCCTACCCTGTATTTCGGTCAGGGCATGCCCTATGTCGTCGTGATGACGCTTTCGGTGATCATGTACAAGAACCTGAACATCTCGAACACCGACATCGCGCTGTACACCAGCTGGCTTTATCTGCCGTGGGTTATCAAGCCGCTGTGGTCGCCATTCATCGACATGTTCAGAACCAAACGGCATTGGGTGGTAGCGCTGCAACTCCTGATCGGAGCTGCGCTGGCCCTGGTGGCGCTGACCATTCCGGTGCCGAACTTCTTCCAGATCACCCTGGCGGTTTTCTGGTTGATGGCATTTGGGTCCGCGACCCATGATATCGCCGCGGACGGATTTTACATGCTGGGACTGAAACAACACCAGCAGGCGGCGTTTGTCGGGGTGCGCAGCATCTTCTTTCGCGTCGCCATGGTGACCGGCCAGGGTGGCCTGGTTTATCTGGCGGGGCAGTTGAGCGAGTCTACCGGTAGCGTCGAACTGGCCTGGTCGGCAGTCTTCCTGATCCTGGCCGGGATGTTCCTGAGCTTGTCCGTCTACCATAAATTCATCCTGCCGGTTCCCGTGGGCGATAGGGCAATCGCCAGCGGTGCTCCGGTACTCAAAGAATTCGTGAGCACTTTCGCCGCATTTTTCAGGAAGAAGAACATTTTCATCATCCTCGCCTTCCTGCTGCTGTTCCGATTTGCAGAGGCGCAGTTGCTCAAGATGGCGGTGCCGTTCCTGCTCGATCCGGTATCGGCCGGGGGCCTGGGCATGAGCACGCAGGCCGTCGGCATCGTCTACGGAACGGTCGGCCTGGTCGCGCTGACGCTCGGCGGCTTGCTCGGTGGCTATGCGATTTCGCGGCAGGGATTGAAGTTCTGGCTATGGATCATGGTGCTCTCGGTTCACGTGCCTGATCTCGTCTTCATCTATCTTTCAGCGCTGCAGCCAGGCGATATCCTGATTGTCTCGGCGGCGCTTGCCATCGAGCAATTCGGCTACGGTTTCGGTTTTGCCGCTTACCTGCTCTACATGATCATGATCTCGGACGGCGCGCACAAGACCGCACACTACGCGATCTGCACCGGATTCATGGCGCTCGGCATGATGCTGCCGGGGATGCTCAGCGGCTGGATCCAGGCGCAGCTCGGTTATGTGAATTTCTTCATCTGGGTGTGCGTCGCCACCATACCGGCGTTCATCGTTGCCGCATTCGTCCGGATCGATCCCGAATTCGGCAAGAAACGCGATGATGCCGGGAACTGACAAGTGGATGCTGATGTTGATCGGCGCCATATTGCTGGGCGCGTGCGCATTCGAAGGAGGCGCTGCGCCCGTGGAAGTTCCGCCGGAATCTGCAAAGCAGTCAACCGCGGACGCACCGCCGGCCCCACGAGAGTTTCGCGCGGCCTGGGTGGCGAGCGTGACCAACATCGACTGGCCGAGTCGCCGGGACCTGTCGGTGGCGCAGCAGCAAGCTGAAATCCTGGCTATCCTGGACCGGGCCCGGATTCTGAATCTGAATGCCATCGTGTTGCAAGTCCGCCCAAGCGCCGATGCCATGTATCCGTCGGCGCTGGAGCCCTGGTCCGAGTATCTGACGGGTGAGGAGGGCAGGGCCCCGGAGCCCTTCTACGACCCGCTGAAGATGTGGATAGATGAAGCGCACCGGCGCGGCATCGAGTTGCACGCATGGTTCAACCCATACCGAGCCCGCCATGCCCTGGCCAAATCGCCGCCGTCGCCGCAACACCTGTCGGTTACTCGGCCGCAACTGGTCAGGAAGTACGGCAAGTATCTGTGGATCGATCCGGGCAAACCTGGCGCCGTGAAGCATACGCTGGAGGTATTTCTCGACGTGGTGCGCCGCTATGACATCGATGGTGTTCAGATCGACGACTATTTCTACCCTTATCCCATCGATACGCCATCTGAAGGCAACAATGCGGTCGCTCAAACAGCGGCGCCGTTGGGGCAGAAACGTCCGGCAATGGAATTGGATTTCCCCGACGAACCGTCGTGGCAGGCCTACCTTGCCGGCGGTGGCAGTCGGACCCGCGCCGATTGGCGCCGAAAGAATGTAGACGATCTGGTCGAGCTGCTTTATCGTGAGATCCACCGCGAGAAGAAATGGCTGCGCTTTGGGGTGAGTCCGTTCGGGCTGGGCCGTCCCGACAATCGTCCCCCCGGGATCGCCGGTTTCAGCCAGTATGACAAGCTGTATGCGAACGTCGAACTGTGGCTGAACAAGGGCTGGCTGGACTATCTGGCGCCGCAACTCTACTGGCCCATCGATCAGGCACCCCAGGCTTTCGGCGTACTGCTTGATTACTGGGCAGGAGAAAACAGGCAGGGACGCCATCTGTGGCCTGGACTATTCACCAGCCGGATCGGAAACTCCGACGATTCAGGCAATCCATCCAAATCATGGCTGCCAGTGGAAATCATCCAACAGATCGAGTTGATTCATACACACCCGCAAGTCGGCGGGCATATCCATTTCAGCATGGTGGCCCTGATGGAGAATCGCAAGGGCATCGCGGATCGGTTGCGCTCGGGACCCTATGCCACTGCCGCTCTGGTGCCGGCCACCCCGTGGCTGGATGCCAGTTCGCCTCCCGTGCCGGCCGTCGATGTGCGAAGGATTCCGGAAGCGATCGCGACCGTTCGGGTGACGGTGCGGCCGGGCATAGGCAAGCCTCCCGCCAACTTTGCAATCTGGACGCGTTATGGGGTGCATTGGCGATTTTCGGTGCAACCGGCGTCGCAGCCCGAGTTCGACCTCGTTGAAGACCTGTCCCTGGGCGAGGTAAGCGCAATCGTCGTATCCGCAATCGACCGGCTCGGCAACGAGAGCCCGCGGGTATCGGTCGATCTGAGGGTTCTAAAATTCAGGCAATAGATCACCTGCGGTTTGGAATTTGCGAGATAACACGCTCATCCGGGATTCAGGGAGAGCAGAGTATAATTTCATATCCCTGCTGAACCGCCTATCACCCACCGGCCGAACCCACTGCCAACATGCCCGAGATCCTCAAGCTGCGCGGCAGTGCGGCTCTTTCCGCCGGGCGTCTGGCCCGTCTCAGCGAACAGGCGCGCAGCGCCGCTCCGTCCCTCAAGAAGCTTAGCGCCGAGCACTGGTATTTCGTCGAACTGACGGAATCACTGGCCGCGCAGGAACTGCTTCGCCTGAAGCAACTGCTCGGCGTTCCGGGCGATCTGCCGCCACTCCCGGCAGGCCACCTGTTGTTGGTGACGCCGCGTCTCGGGACGATTTCCCCCTGGTCTTCCAAGGCCACGGAGATCTCTCGCCAATGCGGCTTCACCGCCATCACCCGGATCGAGCGGGGAACGGCCTTTCATGCGGAACTTCAGGGTGGGCCGGCGGCAATCGCCGGCAAGCTGCACGATCGCATGACCGAGTCAGTGCTGGATTCGCTGGATGCGGCTGAAGCGCTGTTCCGTCACATCGCCCCACAGCCCATGGTGACGATTGCTTTACTGGAACGCGGGCGGGCCGCGCTGATCGACGCCAATGCCATGCTGGGACTGGCGCTGTCCGACGATGAAATCGATTATCTATTGGAAAATTTCGGCAGGCTTGGGCGCGATCCGACCGATGTCGAACTGATGATGTTCGCCCAGGCGAATTCCGAACACTGCCGCCACAAGATTTTCAATGCCGCCTGGAACATCGATGGAGTGGCGCAAAGTGAGACGCTGTTTGGCATGATTCGTGAGACTCACAAGGCTCATCCGCAGGGAACCGTGGTGGCCTATTCGGATAATGCCGCCGTCATCGAAGGCACCACGATCGCCCGGTTCTATCCCTCGACCGATGGAGCCTATGCCTATCGCGAGGAATTGACCCATATTCTGGCCAAGGTCGAGACGCATAACCACCCGACGGCCATTTCGCCGTTCCCTGGTGCCGCGACCGGCTCGGGCGGCGAGATCCGCGACGAAGGCGCGACCGGACGCGGCTCCAAACCAAAGGCCGGATTGTGCGGATTCTCCGTATCGAACCTGCGCATTCCGGGTTTCGAGCAGCCCTGGGAAAGCGATTATGGCAAGCCGGAGCGCATCGCCTCGGCGCTCGACATCATGATCGAGGGGCCGATCGGTGCCGCCGCCTTCAATAACGAATTCGGCCGACCGAACCTGGCGGGCTATTTCCGCAGTTTCGAGCAGGAATTCGGCGGCGAGGTGCGCGGTTACCACAAGCCGATCATGGTGGCCGGCGGTATCGGCGCCATCGCCGCGCGCGATGCCTTCAAGATAAAGTTCCCCGCCGGATCGCTGCTGATCCAGCTTGGCGGACCCGGCATGCTGATCGGCCTGGGCGGCGGCGCGGCGTCGTCGATGACGACCGGCAGCAACACCGTCGATCTCGATTTCGCTTCCGTGCAGCGCGGAAATCCGGAGATGCAGCGGCGCGCCCAGGAGGTCATCGACAGGTGTTGGCAGATGGGTGACGACAATCCCATCCTGGCCATACACGACGTCGGCGCCGGCGGAATCTCCAATGCATTGCCGGAACTGGCGCATGACGCAGGGCGCGGAGCGGATTTTGAGCTGCGCGCGGTGCCCACCGAGGAAACCGGCATGTCGCCGCGCGAGATCTGGTCCAATGAGGCGCAGGAGCGCTATGTACTCGCCATCGCCCCGCAGCGCCTTGCGGAGTTCCAGGCATGCTGCGAGCGCGAACGCTGTCCGTTTGCGGTGCTGGGTGCCGCGACCGACGACGCTCAGCTGACCGTGCATGATCGACATTTCTCCAATGATCCCGTCGCCATGCCAATGGAAGTGCTGCTCGGAAAGGTGCCGCGAACGCAGCGCAGCGCAACGCACACGATTCGCAGTCTGCCGCCGTTTTCGTTGGACCGGATCGACTTGAGGGAAGCCGCTTTTCGGGTCCTTCGGGTACCCAGCGTCGCCTCGAAGAATTTCCTGATTACCATTGGTGATCGCAGCGTCGGCGGTTTGACCGCGCGCGACCAGATGGTTGGTCCGTGGCAGGTTCCCGTCGCCGACTGCGCCGTGACCTTGGCAGGCTATGCAAGCACCCGCGGTGAGGCTTTCGCCATGGGCGAGCGTACGCCGCTGGCCTTGCTCGATCCACCCGCCTCCGGACGCATGGCGGTCGGTGAGGCAATCACCAATCTGGCCGCCGCGGCCATTCCCGGGTTGGGACTGGTCAAGCTCTCGGCCAACTGGATGGTGGCAGCCGGACATGGCCATGAGGATGCGGCGCTGTTCGATACCGTTCGTGCCGTGGCGCTGGAGTTCTGCCGGCAACTCGACCTGAGCATCCCGGTCGGCAAGGATTCGCTGTCGATGAAGACTTCATGGCAGGAGGATGACCGGCAGAAGCAGGTGGTTGCACCCTTGTCGCTGATTGTCACCGCATTCGCACCGTGCACGGATGTGCGGCGCACGCTGACGCCGCAGTTGATTCGCGATGCCGAAGCGGGAGCTGAAAGCGAACTGATCTTGATCGACCTGGGTGCAGGGCGCAATCGCCTCGGCGGGTCGGCTCTGGCGCAAGCCTATGGCAGCACCGGAAACCAGCCGCCGGACGCGGATGCCAGCCTGCTTGGACGCTTCTTCGCGGCAGTGCAGCGCCTGAACCAGGATGGATTGATACTCGCCTACCACGATCGTTCCGACGGCGGATTGTTCGCCGCCGTCTGCGAAATGGCATTTGCCGGTCACGTTGGCGTAACGCTGAATCTTGCCGATAGTCCGGGTAAGGAAACGGATGACATCGAAGACGACTCGGATCCACGTGAACGCCGACCATTCGACCGACTGCTGGGCAGATTGTTCAACGAGGAACTCGGCGCCGTATTGCAGATCCGCCGCGACCGGCGAGAGCACGTGATGCAGGTGCTGCACGAGGCGGGGTTGGGCCGCGTCACGCACCCGGTCGGAACCCTTAACGAACAGGATGAGGTGTGCGTCTGGCAAGACGCCAAGCGGGTTTTTGCCGCTCCACGCGCCGAATTGCTGCGCGCCTGGAGCGAGACCAGCTACCGCATCGCGATGCTGCGTGACGACCCGGGCTGTGTCCAGGAGGAATTCGATGCGCTGCTCGATGCCCGCGATCCCGGGCTTACCGCGCAGCTTAGTTTTAACCTGAGTGAGGAAATTCGGGCGGCCAAGGGGGCTCCCTTCGTCAGCACCGGTGCCC
>Ga0163199_1000263_pt1 | contig 33303 bp, 29 predicted proteins | sample PL_2010_150m_FD_113537 | JGI IMG/M metagenome (GOLD analysis project Ga0163199, IMG submission 113537) | Freshwater microbial communities from Powell Lake, British Columbia, Canada to study Microbial Dark Matter (Phase II) - PL_2010_150m | ecosystem: Environmental > Aquatic > Freshwater > Lake ...
CCCACTCCCACCTCATCGGAGTAGTCCGCCATCGTCCCGATGATCCCTTGCATGCCCAACTCGTGGAGAAAGCTTTCGACGTCATAGCGGACATACGGGGTCTCCGGGGCCCCGTCGTATTTGATCATCGGGAGATACGGGCGGAGGTCGTAGCCTTTTTCCTTCTCGAAGCGATCGAAGAGGTCCTTGCTCCAAAACGAGAAGTCCTGCTGAAGTTCGAAGCTGTCCCCGAAAAAAGAGTCGACCGTCTGCCCGAAATCCTTCCCGAAAAGCTTCTGATAGCGGCTGACGATATACTCCGCGTAACGGCGGACCGCCTCCTTGTCAAAATGGTCAACCAGTGCGGATGGAGGATCGTTGTCCTCAGCGGCGCACTTCTGTCCGGTGAAAACCGTCCAGAAGCCCATGACTTTCCATTGGCCCTTCGGAAGATCCGCGCTCACGCTCAGGTCGGGTTTGGAGGCAAATGCCCTGTCCCCCTTGATCGAGGCAGTCAGGTCAACCCGTTGGGAGCTATCGGGCACACCTTTCGCACCCAGCTTCACCGCGACCACCGCTTCGAGCTTTTTGTTGTTTTTCTTGGCGTAAGGAGGTTCACCGGGCAGGGCCAGCTTGATCTCACCGGGCTTCCCGCCCTTGACCACCTGCTCCGAAATGACCAGGGCCTTGGCTCGATCCTCCTCCGGGACCCAGGCGTGCCCATGATTCCAACCCGGTCCGAGCGGAGGGGTGACCTCCATTCCCAGCTCCCGGGCTTTTTTGACCGTGTGTGCGATCATATCAAAAAACTCAGGTGAGCCGAAGTTGATATTCCCTTTGTCGTAGATCTTCAGAAAACTCATGATCTCGACCCCGCCGAACCCCTGCTCCTTCATCTGTTCGAGTTCCCAGTCGATTTCCTCTTTGGTCACGGCGTTGCCCGGCCACCACCAGCGGGTGTGGGGACGGTATGTCGAGGGCGGGTTCTTCCAGCCCTCGCGCAGGGCAGCGAGGATTTCCTCCTGATTTTTTGCCCCATTCAGGCGCTTCTCAATCTCCGCCGCCCGGACGGTTTCCGAATTCAAGTTGGGCCCCGCAGAGGGGGATTCGCCCCGGGCTGAGGAAAGAACCAAGGCGGCGGACAAAAAAAGGAGAAGGGAGGATTTCATATATTCAAAAGGGGAAGAGGCGGTCTTTTCAGACCGCCTCAGGGATCCGGAAAATCTTCCGGAAGGGGCTCTGCTCCCGATTGGCGGGAGCAATTCGCTATTCGGCGGCTGCCGGCGCTTTGGCTGCCGCGCCTGCACCGGCTGCTGCACCGCCTTCTGCGGACTTCGGCGACTTGATCATGATCCGCTTGGCGGTCTTGCCGTCAGCATCAACCGAAACAGTCGCGTTCATCTTCGGCTTGATGTCGGCCAATGCCGCCGTGCTGCCGTCGATTTTGATCGCGGTCGAGCTGGTCACGGTGAATGTCTGAGGCCCCGGAGTCGCGGCTTTCTTGCCGGCGCTGAGGGTGATCGTGTTGGCTTTTGCGTCAACAGCGGTGACACGCCCCTTCACGGGAGGTGTGCCGCCGCTTTCTTTGTCCTTGGCCAATGCCAACGGGGCCAGGGCGAGAGTTGCGGTGACGAGGCAAGTGGTAATCCAGTGTGTTTTCATGTGTTTGTAGTGTTATTCTTTGAGGGGCGAATGAGCCCCTTCAGCGTTCTTCAACACCAAAACGGGCTTCAGGTTGCAAAAAATAGAGGGATTTCCAAATTCTTCAATATTTTCCCGCACGGTGAAACCGGGTGATTCACGGGTCTTTACCAAGCCGTGTTAATCGGATAGTTTGAAGAGGAAGTTCCCTTCACCCCCAACGCTTCACAAATCATGAAAATGCTGCAGTGTTCCTTGTCTCCAAGTGGAGTATGGCATGATTTCCGTGTCGACCTCGAGCCTGGGGAGGCCGAATGGGTGATCGCGTTCGGGCAACGCGCCCCGATTGCACATCCTGATGCATGCGAGTCTCTCAGAACGCGCTTCCCGGAAGCCCGGCTCATTCTTGTTTCGACCGCGGGCAGCCTCGCAGGGACACAGATCGAAGATGCCGCGATCGTCTGCACCGCGGTCCGATTCGACAGGGCGACCGCCAGATTCGCGGCTGAACAGTTCACCTCAGGGGCCAGCATCGGCGACGTTTGCCGCCGCCTCGCCGCCTCCGTCGCGGCAATCGACCTCCGCCATGTCCTTGTCTTTTCGGATGGCAGTCTTGTCAACGGCACCACTCTCAGCGACGCATTTAATGCCTGCCTTCCTGCCGGCGTCACGCTCAGCGGCGGCCTTGCGGGAGATGGAACCGACTTCGTGCAGACTCTGGTCGGGCTGGATTCTCCGCCAGCTCCGGGCGTCATCGTAGCCATCGGTCTCTGCGGTCCATCCCTTCGCATCGGCTTTGGAAGCGCCGGTGGATGGACACCGTTCGGCCCGGAACGGACGGTGACCGCTTCCATCGAAAATATTTTGCTCGAACTCGATGGAAAACCCGCCCTGGAGCTCTACAAAACCTATGTCGGTCCCGAGGCCGATTCCCTGCCGGCCAGTGCCCTGCGTTTTCCGCTCTGCGTCTCCGCGCCCGGAGGAAAGAACCCCGTCGTCCGGACCATCCTCTCGATCGACGAAGCCGCCGGGAGCATGACATTCGCAGGCGACATCCCCCTCGACTCCACCGTGCGATTCATGCGTGCATCCTACGAAGACCTGATCAACGGCGCCGAGGAGGCCGCAACGCAGGCCGCACAGGAGGCGTCCCTCGTTCTCTGTGTCAGTTGCGTGGGTAGGCGGATCGTTCTCGGCCAGAGGACCGAAGAGGAACTCGAAGGTGTGCGCGCGGTTTTCGGGCCCGCCCCGGTTCTCACCGGGTTTTATTCCTACGGCGAACTCGCTCCCTCCGGACTGAACAAGACGTGCCAGCTCCACAACCAGACGATGACGATCACCAGCATCGCGGAAACCACAGCATGAGCCACCACCCGCTGCTCCTGCGCCAGCTCCGGCGCAGCTTTGGTGAAGGACCTCCCCCGCCGGGCTTGGAGCAGTTTCTCTCGCAGGTGGATGCCGCCTACACGCAATTCGACCATGACAGAAAGCTGACGGAACACGTGATGGAGGTCAGCTCGCGCGAGCTCACAGCGGCCAACTCGGAATTGCTCGCCCAGAACCGCCGTAACGGGGAACTACTCGCGCGGCTGCGTCAAACACTCAGCCTTTTTCAGAAAGACGGCGATGTGTTCGCCGGTGACGATCTGATCCGGGTGGCGGAGGAGATCGAACGCCTTGTCGGTGAGCGGAAAGAAGTCGAACGGGTGCTGATCTCGGCGAAGGAAGCCGCGGACTCCGCAAGCCGTGCGAAGAGCGAGTTTGTGGCCAACATGAGCCACGAGATCCGCACCCCGCTGAATGCCGTGGTCGGAATGACCAACCTGCTCATGGATGCCGAACTCCCCGCGCCAAACAGCGAGTATGTCGGGATCATTCGCCAGAGCTGCGACTCGCTGCTCGACATCATCAATGACATTCTCGATTTCTCGAAAATTGAAGCCGGGCGGATGGAGATGGAATTGCTGCCCTGCGACATCCGGGCAACCGTCGAACAGGTGCTGGACATTTTTTCCGACCAGGCGAAACAAGCCGGCCTCGACCTTGGGGCCTGTTTTCCACAGGAGATGCCTGCCTCGGTCCTGACCGACCCGACGCGCCTCCGCCAGATCCTGATCAACCTTGTCGGCAATGCCATCAAGTTCACATCGTCCGGCGGCATCGGAATCTTCATCAGCGCGAGACAGGACGCGGATTGCTGGGATATCGGATTTGCTGTCGAAGACACAGGCATCGGGATTCCCTCAGACCGCTTGGACCGGCTGTTCAAGGCATTCACACAAGTGGACGGCTCGACCACGCGCAAATATGGGGGCACCGGCCTCGGCCTCGCTATCACGGCGCATCTGGTTTCCCTGCTTGGCGGAGAGATCGGAGTGGAGAGCGATCCCGGCCATGGCAGCCGTTTTCATTTCTCCATTGTCGCCCCCGCCTGCGAAGATGCGCTGGCGGCAGTGAAGGTCGATCCCGAACTGCTTCGCTCCAGACGGGTTCTCGTAGTGGATGACATCGCCATCAATCGCCGCATCCTCCAAAGCCAGCTCGGGTCCTGGGGGATGGAACCGGTCATGGCCGACAGGCCGGAGGCGGCCATTGAGCGAATGGGCTCCGGGAAGGCGTTCGACATCATCCTGCTGGACTTCAACATGCCTGGAATGAACGGTGGCCAGCTCGCACGCGAGCTCACCCGCCTCCACGGCATCAATACCCCGCCAATGGTCATGCTCAGTTCGAGGGGAACCGAGGAGGACGAGGCAGGAGGGCTGGTCGCCAGGCGGCTAACAAAGCCGGTCAAGCCATCCGAGCTGCTTCAAGTGATTTGCGAGGCGCTGACCCCTGGCTCCGGAAAACCAAGCCCGGCGGAAAGGGCGGTCACCTTCGATCCGGACTTTGCGCAGAGGCACCCTCTCCGGATTCTTGTGGCGGATGATGTCGCGGTGAATAGGAAGGTCATCCTGCTTTATCTTTCCCGACTTGGCTACCATGCCGCCGCAGTCAACGACGGTAACGAGGTGATCGAACGGCTGCGGAAGGAGCCGTATGACGTCGTCCTCATGGATCTCCTCATGCCCGAACTCGACGGCATCGAAGCGGCAAAAATCATTCGCAGCCAGCCCGAATGGAAGCATCACCCCTATATCATCGCCCTCACGGCAAATGTTCTGAGCGAGCATCATGAGAGTGCCGTGGCGGCAGGAATGCAGGATTTCCTGTCCAAACCACTCCGCCCGGAAGCCCTCGTTCAAACCCTCCGCACTGCCTACTCCCGGCTTCACGAAAGCGCCGGCTCCACGGCACCCACGTAGCGGCAAGGTCCAATGGACCACGTCGGTTTTAAAACCCGGTCGCTCAGAAATCATACCAAACACACGGTCTTAGTACCATCTCTTTGAAATAACAGAACTGCTACCGGGAATGTTGTAGCCGCCCCGCTTTGACTCGCAGGCTCGCCCGTTCGGGCTGTCCTTCGGACAGTCTTTCTCCCTGCGGTCGATTGTCGGGGCGCACGGCGACAACCGAGCAGAGCGAGGAAGACTGTCGCCAGACAGCCCCGGAGGGGTGAGACACCCGCCAGGGTGCGAGTCAAAGCGCCGTGACTACAACTGAGTCCACTTATCTGCAATATTTGGTCTGACAGGTAAAATGTCGCGGCGCGGCGGGACGTCGCGCCCTACCATCGGCAGAGGTAGGGGCGGGCCTCCGGACCGACCGCAAGTGCTCCTCGATTCCACCTGTTTCGGCATCCGAATGGTATCATTCGCGCCCGCAAACCGTCGCGACGGCACAGCGGATCGCATCCACGGCGATTGCAAGCTGGCCGGTGGAAGTGCAGAGGGGCGGCATGAGCACAATGGTGTCGAGAACCGGACGCGTCAGGAGTCCGTGCTTCCTGGCCTCCTCGCAAATCCGTCCTCCGGTGCGAGCCTGCCAAGGAAATGGCTCTCCGTCGGGCCTTCGAACCTCGATGCCGGCCATGAACCCGCACTGGCGGGTTTCGAAAACAAATGGATCCTGTTTTAGTTCTTCAAGCAGTCCGCTCATGCACGCGATTTTCGGCTGGAGATTTTCAAGGACATTTTCCTCGTGGAAAACGTCGAGACTCGCAAGGGCGGCGGCACAGCCGAGCGCGTTTCCGGTGTAGCTGTGCCCGTAAAAAAACGTCTTCAGCTCGGCAAAATCCCCCAGGAATGCGGAAAAGATTTTTTCGTTTGTCATCGTGGCGGCGAGCGGGAGGTATCCGCCGGTCAGCCCCTTGGCGAGGCAAAGGAAATCCGGGATCACATCCTCGTGCTCACATGCGAACATTTTCCCCGTGCGGCCGAATCCGGTGAGGACTTCGTCGAGGATCAGCAGAGCGCCTGTCTCATCGCACTTCTCGCGCAGCCTGCGGAGAAGACCGCTCGGCCAGACCCGCATGCCCGCTGCGCCCTGGATCAGTGGCTCAATGACGACCGCCGCAATTTCGTTGCCGGGAAGCTTGTCCAGATCCGCGGGATCGGAAATCCTGTCCACTGGAATCCGGTGTCCGGCAAACCTGTCATGGAACGTTCCGATTCCGCCAAGGCTCGCGGCCCCGGCGGTGTCGCCATGGTAGGCCTGATCGAATGCGACGAATCGCGTGCGCTTCGGCTCGCCGCTGAGTTGCCAGAATTGCACCGCCATTTTCATCGCCGCCTCGACAGCGGTCGAGCCATCGTCGCTGAAGAACACCCGCGTCAGCGTCTGCGGTGGAAAAAGCGCGCAAAGCAGGCCCGCGAGTTCTGACGCCGGCGCGTTCGTGCTGCCCAAAAACGAAACATGGGCAACGCGGTCGAGCTGGTCCCTGATCGCACGGGTGATCTTCGGATGCCGGTGTCCGTGGATGTTTGTCCAGATCGAGGAATTCCCGTCGAGGTATTCGCGTCCTTCGGAGTCCTTCAGGACCGCCCCCTCACCTTCCACCAACATCAGCGGATCATGGGCGCACCACTCCCGCATCTGGGTGAACGGGTGCCAGCAGTGGGTTTTGTCCAGGGATTGAAGATGTTGCATCGCCGCAAAAAGCAGATCGTTCGTTTGGTCGTTAGTTCAGCCGGTCCGTCATTTCGAGGGCGAGAGAGAAATTGCCGGGGTCCAACTCAACCATTCTTTGCGAGGCTCCGCGTTGAGTTTAAAGACATGGCCCGGTTTGACGCGGGGCCCCGTGTCCGGCGGGGTGGCGAATTCGATGCCGCCGTAAGCGAGGGATTTCAGCGGGCCGGTTTGGATTTTGATGGCAAAGAGCCCGAGCGAGGCACGCACGCCACTCACATCCCAGAACTTCGTGTTTTCGCGCAGCAGCGGTGCGTATGGGCGGTCGATCGCGGCGATCAGCCCAACGCAGGTTCCATCCGCAGCCAGCACTTTGCGGACGACTTTCCCAACTTGGACTCCGCGATATAAAACCGGCGCGTTGATCCCTATGCTTGTCGAGGCGGACTGCACCACAATTTGGAAACCCGCCCGCCCGGCCGCTTCATCTTCCAACTCCTGTGGCGAAACGCCTCTGAAGTGATCCGCGAGCGGGCCCTGCTTGCCGGGCGTGCATTCGATATAGACGCCGCTTACCAAAGTCTCCAAACCGCTCACGCCTTGCAGGGAAATTTTTGGACGGACCAAAGAAAACTCCGAGCCTTTGCGACGAAGCAGGTCATAGCCGGAATCGAGCCGGGCAGTGACCAGGACTTTGCCTTCGACGGGCTTCACATCTTCGACGATGCCGACCGGGATGCCGAGATAACGAAGCTGGGTCTGACCCGCAAGGAGCCCCTGGCCGTTCGGAAATTCGATGCGGATCGGTGGCGAGCCGGCGCGCGCGGTTCGCTCGCTGGCGAAGAGTTCGAACCGCGAGCCCTCGCCGGCCGGTTCACCCGGCGACCCAAAGACATCAAATGCCACGCCGCCTTTCCAGAGCGATTGGAGTGCGGAAACCTCAACATTCAGCACTCCCGGGCCCGCCTCGACCGACGTGGCGGGAACCCTCCAGAATCTGGCGTTCGAGGCGAGTGTCCGGGCAAATTCCTTCCGGATCATGAGCGTCAGCGAGGGCTCGTTGTTTTCGTCGAAAGATTTTTCCGTCACCATGCCCACGACAATCCCGCGCAGGAGAACGGGAGAGCCCTTGTCGATCGTCGGAATTTCCTTCGCGTGGAGCATAACCGTCAGACCTTGCTCCCGCGTCTGGGCCTCGATCGAATTGCCTCCGACAAAGCGGTCCGCAGGCCGGGAGGCATCGCCGGGCACGCAATCGATGAAGATCCCGGCGATGAGCGTCTCGATCCCGGAAATCCCTTCGAGCGAGACGCGGGGGCGGACGAGAGTAAACGCAGCGCCTTCACCGCGCAGGCTCTCGTAGCCGGCTGCGAGGCGGACGGTGGTCTCGACTTTTCCCGTGGAAATATCGGCCGCAACGGACTCGACGAGGCCGATCGGCACTCCGAGGTAGCGTAGCTCGGTGATGCCGGGACGGAGCCCGAACCCCTCACCGAATGTGATATGGATCGCCTCTCCTCCGGTTCGCGCAGCAAACTCATTTGTACTCAACAGGAACTCGTCGCCGTCCTTTGCCGGCGTGCCCGGTTCGCCGAAACAGTCCATTGTAACCGCGCCAAGAAGGAGCGCCTTGAGCCCGCCGAGTTCGATCTGAAGCGTACCCGCACCCAGCTTCACAGCGGCTGCCGGGAGCGACCAGAACCGCGAATTTCCGCGCACGAGGTCGGCAAACTGTTTTTCGATCATGATGCTCAGGACCGGCTTGCGGTTGGCGTCCAGAGTTTTTCCCCGCACCGCGCCGATGATCACGCCGCGGTAATAGACCGGCGACCCCCGATCGAGGAACGGGACGTCCACAGACCTCAGGGTGAGGATCAGCCCCGGCTCTTCGATCTGGGAAAGCGGGACAACCTCGCTGCCTGTGAAGTGGAGCGCAGGTGCTCCCTCTCCCATTCTGGCTTTCAGCGAGTTCCCCTGGATGAGCGACTCGATCCCGGACGTGCGCCCGAGCCCGATCACCGGCTGATCGATCCAGAAAAGCGTTCCCTCCCGCGCAAGGTCGGCCGCAAACGCCTTCAGTCGCACGCCAACCACAACCTTCTGAAGCTTTTCATCAAGACGAACGCTCTTCACAGTGCCGGCCACGACCCCGCGATAGACGAGGTTCGTTTTTCCCGCCTCGATGCCTGGAGCGGTCGCAAATTCGATCTCGACTTGCGGCCCCTGAGATTTCCAGTCCGACCAGAAAAGCCATCCAGCGGCCAAGGCAGCCAGAACCGGAAAGAGCCATGCCCACGAGATGCGAAGACGCGGGCGCAACACGATTTCGCCGTGGTCGGATTTTTCGTTTTCAGGTTCGCTCATCGACTTGGTTCGCTGTTGGTTTGCCAGATCATGCGGGGTTTGTAAAACTCGGCGGCGAGGAGGCTGCAGACAAGGACAGCGGCGAAGAAGAACCCGCCTGGCTCAGCCTTGACGCCAGCCAGTGCACCGAGCTGTCCGACTGCGGCGAGGATCGCCAGCAGAAACACATCGACCATCGACCAGCTTCCGATTGAATGGACGACCCTCCGCAGGGTGCCTCGCCGCCGCTGTGCTAATGGACTGCCGTGCATGAGCAGAATCCAACTCAGGCTGGCGAGCTTAAGAAACGGGACCACGATGCTCGCGAGAAAAACCACCGCCGCCATCGGCCAGAGGCCGGAATCGTAAAGTTCCTCGACGCCTCCGAGCACGGTCAGCGGCTCGACCGTTCCCACGACGGTCATCGTCATCACCGGCAGGACATTCGCCGGAACGTAGAGGACGATCCCGGTGACGACCATGGCCTGCGCCCACTGGAGCCGAGCGGCGTCAGTCATTTCAGGGCCTCCAGACGCTCCTCAACGAGCTCACGGTCGAAAGCCTCCGCCGCGCAAAGCGAGCACAGCGACAGCACAAGAATCCAGAGAGCTCCCGCTTTCCAGTCCACCGTGCCCATCATGTCGAGCTTCACCACGGCGACGACGGTGGCGATCGCATAGACGGGCACGAGATTCCAGGGTTCCAGCATCTCGATCAGCACAGCCACGCGGTGCACGGCCGGCCAGCGCCTGCGCAGGCAGCAGGCGGAGGCGACATACCAGATCGCGGTCAGGTGAAGCACGGGGGCAATGACTCCAGCGAAACAAACCAGCGCGGCCACCGGCCCGTATCCCTGCCGGGCCAGTTCGATTACGCCGGACACGATGTGGTTCGACTGCGTATCTCCTGCGACATCGAAAGTCATGATCGGCTCGACATTCGCCAGGATCGCCACGAAAAGCCCGGCCGTCGCGAACGCCCACGCAGGCTGGAGCGAATGCCGCCCACTCGCGATCTTCACCCGGACGCCGCATCGCGTGCACCGCAGCTCCGCCTTTTTCGGAAGCTGGCGATCCAGGCACGGGGCCTCGCATTCCGGGCAGGCCAGCCAGGCAGAAATGCGGTTATCCGTTGTTGTCATCTGAGTTTGATTTGGCGGACGACGAGTAGATCGAGACCAGACGGGCAACAAGCACGGCGACGTAGAACATCCCAGTGATGGCCTCCATGACGCAGAGCATCTTTGCGACGCGCGAGACCGGAGTGATGTCGCCGTAGCCGATCGTGCTCAAAGTGACGAAGCTGAAGTAGAACGCCTCGAACCCATCCATCGTCTGCCCCGGGACAGTGAAGTTGAAGGCGCTGGGATCAATCTGGCCCAGCATAATGTATCCAGTGGCCCAGAGCAGACCGATCATCAGAAAGCCGGAAAGGCAGGCGCAGAGCGTTTCGTTGTCAACTTCCGTCGCCGAAAGGATGTAGGCCAGCACCCGGGCGATCACAAAGATCAGAAAGGCGAGGGCCGGCAGGAGGGAGTAGGAGGCAACGGCCGGGATAAAGAATCCAATCCATTGTCCCAGAATTGCGGCCCCCGCAAGCAGCGATCCCGCCAGGAGGGAGCCGCGACCTGAAACAGCAAAAAGCGCCGAGAGAAAAACCGCGGCAATTAAAAATCTTTGAATCACCCTTGCGGAAGGCAACTCCTGAATGAACGGGGAAGCGACGAAAAGGAGTGAAAGCGCGATAAGCAAATGCACCGAGGTGAAACGCGGCGCCTTCGGACGTTCTCCTGCATCGGGATCTCGCGGATCGGAGTTCATGAGGAATGGGATATACGCATGCACCTAACGGAGGAAGATAAGCGCGCTCAGGACTGCAAGCGCCAAGGGAAAGACCCAGCGGGCATGGCGATCGATGGCGCGCGCGGTTTTCACCCGGTCGTTGACAGCCAACCGGGTGGTGACCATCACTTCAATGAGGGAGAGAAACACCAGGACTGTCCCGAGGAGGATGAACTCGTCCAGCAGCGTGAGATAGGGGAGCTTCGGCACATCTGCACCGATGGCGAAGCGGTAGGCGATGAGAGTGAGCATCGAGGTCACCGCCACGCTGATCTGCGAGGAGCCCAGCGTGGGGTCGATCCAAAAGACCGTCCACGACATGAAGACGATGAGGATCAGCGGCAGGATGACCTTGAGCAGATAATGCTGCGGGAGCCGGGAGGCGGAAAAGGCAATATCGTAACCCGCAATCTCCGTTCCCGGAACGAGGATGTAGGGCGCGGCGTGGCCGTCGAGCCCGGTAACGCTCCAGTCCTGCATCGTGATCTTCTGACTCCGCCCGATAGCTCCCTTCAGCCCGCTAGAGATGGACTGCGCGTCAGGGGCCAACTCAACATCCTCCGGCGTGCTACCGAGCACGACAAGATTCGCGGTGAAGACCTCGCTGTCGAAGGGAAACCGCCGCAGATTCAGAGGCTGGTTGAAAGTGCCGATCAGCCTCTGACGGTAAACGACTCCGCCGTCCGGCGCGACATCCACGGTCTCGGGCAGGGTGTTCCTGAGATCACCCCCTCCATTGGCGATGATCCATCGTGGATGCCAGACTTGGTCCAGTGCGTAAGTCTTCACTTCTGGTCCGGGATGCGCCAACGAGGGATCCTGCCATCGCAGGCGGATAATCAGGCTCGCTGAGAAGCTCTGCGCGGCGCTGTCGATTTTTGAGATATCCGCGAACCATGCCGTGACGGCAACCTTGGTTGGACCTCCGTCAGACCCCGGCCGCAGCGGGGAAGGCGGCAATGGCGCCGGCTCACACCTTACGGTGGCGGCGACGAAGATCGCGACGAGCAGATGGAAAAATGTGTGACGATGGAGCATGTGCGGCGCAAGCCTAATCGCGGGATGGGAAAAATGGCCAAATGATTCCGAAACCTCCACGCATCAGAACTTCACGCCGATGGACGAAAACAAGCCGAACGAGTTCATCTGATAGAGGAAGTTGTTCTTGTTGTAATCGACATACATGTAGCGGTAGCCGAGTTCGCCGAAGATGTTGCGGGTAAAGTTCACCCCGACGGTTGCCTGGGTGTTCCAGGTGATCTGGGATCCGGCCCCGAAGCCGCCGACATCGCCCTGCGCGGCGAGAAACAGCCAGCGGGTGATGTTGATCTGCCCACGCAGGCCGACGATCGGATCGATCCACCATTGGCTGCCGGCACCATGCGTGGGCAGGGCATTCTGGATATCCTTCGAAAGCTGGCTGTCGAGTTTTTGTTTGGCGGAATTCGCCGTGGTTTGGAGAGCCGTCGTATCTTGTCCCTTCGCGGCGGCGACACGAACTGCGGCGGCGGCGGAAATATAGTCCGCGAAGGCGCCGCGGCTGGAGTTCAGGATGTGCCGAAGCTCGCTGGCCTTCAGCGCCTCCCGGATCGGATCCGGCGTGTTCGCGATCTTCTCCAGAGTCTTGGCGGTAAGAACGTCTTTGGTCAATTGCGCCAGATCGGCTGCCACAATCCCAGGATTCGCTGCGAGGAGGTTGGAAACCTTCGTATCGATCCCCTGTGTAAGCCGGCTGGTCATTCCTTCGGTGAACGAATATACTCCTGCCGGATCGACTGTCGTGTCGATTTGAACCCCGAGGTAGTTGTAGCGGGCACCGGCATAGACATCGAGGAACCCTCGGCGGTCGTCGATGATCCGATAGGCGAGGGCCAGCGACGCGAGACCCTGCTGCATCTGGAGGCTCCCCGACTTGTAAAGGACGCCGCCGAGATCGCCCGATCCGGAAAGTGCCGCATAATAACCGTCTGCAAGAACTCCCCACCGGCCCTTGCGGATTTCGCCTTTTGCGAAGATCGCCCAATCCAGGTGACGGATCACGTTGATCGCGTCCTGGTTGACGCTCAGCGCAGGCAGGCTGCCAATGCCCGTCTTGCCCTCGATCCCCATCGCCCACACATAGGGCTCGATGACGAAGCTCCAGCCGTTCGGATCCTTGCCCGGCACGAGTTCGAACGGAGCGATGGGGTGGGTGATGGTGTTCTCTTTGAATGTTTCGACGGATTCGAAAAACGTGTGCTTGGGCGGCGAAGGCGCAACATTTGTCCCCGTAGCCTCTGTCGCCGGTTCCAGGGAAGCCGATGGAGCGGCTGCAAGCAGTGAGCCGGACAGTGTTGTGGCGATGATTGCCACGAGGAGCCGGGCTCCCTTCCTATCTGAGGTGTTGAGTTGTACGATTTTCATGGTTTGGCTACTTTGGTTTGGAACCGGTAGAGGCGGAGGGAGAAAAAACTCCTCGCTGCGCCTGTTCGCGAGGGGAAAAATTTTGGTTGTGAATGCGCGGGCCGCCTCGTGTTTGACGAGAGGGTCATGGCACAATTCCGATTGAGCCCGGCCGCCAAGTCTTGTCGAACCATGGTTCGAGCGGGCCGTAGAGGCGCAGGATCATGAACCAGCCTTTGCCAGAGAGGGTCTGCACCCAATTGTTCTCGCAGCCTTCCGGAGCTTTTGGGCCGAAGAAAACGTCCACCGAGCCGTCGGGGTTCTTCTTTACGTTCGGGTTCTGGCTCGTGACGCTGGGGGCTTTTTGATCCGTCTGGATCATCGAGCGTGTCTGGTTGTCGTAGACGATGACGGACCAGAAGTCCTTCACCGGAACGTTGGGCGGGAGGTGTAATTTGTAGGTCTTGCCGCCATCAAACGGATTGCCATTTGCGTCCTGCACGGACCACGGATACTGCGAGCCTTTGCCGACCATCTTCATCTCCATGGCGGGAGTCACGCCGGTGGCGAAGTAGTAGTAGAAGATATAGCCGTCCATGTTCGTTACGCCGGGCGAGACCTCGAACTTGTAGCCGCCGAAGAATGGTAGGCGCCAGGCGCTCTTCGGATAGTAGTAGGCTTCCGGCGAACGAACTTTGAACGCGATGGTGCGCGCGGTGACGGCACCGATGTTCGCGGCGTCAGTCAGGATCTTCCTCATCCGGTCGTCGGGTGCGAATGGCTTTCCCTTCTCAATTCCGATAGAGGCAAAGAGGCCGAGCATGGTCGGATCACTGCCGCCTGGCGGCTCTTCCTGGATGACCTTGTTAAGCATTTCCCAGAACGTGTAGTCGCCGGGCGCGACATAGCTCGCCGGGACGCCGGAGCCGTTGACGAATTTCATCCCGGGCGGATTCGCAGCCTCGGAAAGCTGGTAGATTTTTAAGTGGTTTTTCACGCTCTCTACGCTGGGCTTGGTGGAGCCATCGACGAGGAAGGCTCGAAAGACCAACCAATTGCCGTAGGTGCTTGGCCGCAGAACGTGATAGCCTCCCGGGATCTCGCCCGTGTAGCCGGGAGGAAGGATCAGATACTTGCCGCCCTTGCCATGATCTTCTCCGGTGATGCCAACATCTCCAGCCCATCGATACCAAAAGTCGTTCACCAACCCCAGCACCCCCGGGGGAATTTCAACGACCAGCGGACCCTTCCTGGTATCGATCCAAATAAAGTTGTAGATCGTGTTGTCATTGGCCGTCAGTTCGACGGTGCGTGGATCAACGAGGTTTTCCCAGATGACATCCGTCTGGTTGACCGGGCCGTATTGACAAATCGAGTCGCGCATGCCGGCCTGGTTCACGATCGGGATGGCCATGAGATATGCCTGCAGGGCGCGGGAGCGGTCGAGGTTGTCGTAAATTTTCCCGACGGTCTCGGCAGACGGGTATCCGTAGCTGAGGTCGAGCGTGCCGATGGAGCTCTCGATCTTGTCGGGCACGGCCACGCCAGGAGCGATGGGCGTGGAATACTTGAGGTTCGGATCCGCCGGGATCGAGTAGCGATCCTGAGCGAACAGGCTGAGCGGATTGGCAAGGAGCGCAGAGATTGCGGCGGCTCGGATGATTTGTTTATGTTTGGTTCCCACGGGTAAAATGTATGTGGTTTAAGGTTCGAATTCGGGCCGACATGCCGCGCTGGAATCCATGATCTACTCTTTGCCCGCTTCGGCTTTTTTCATGCCGTCCTCAAGAGCCTTGATGTCCCCAGGCGAGAGCTGCGGGCGGTCGATTTTGATCGTCAGTTTGTCCAGCTTGGCGGTGAGCGGGAACGGCGGCAGGTAGTCGGCGTCGTTCACACCGGTCAGAGTGTCGGAGCCGATGTCGAAGCTTTCGTCCCATTGCAGGATCATGGGCAAGGTGTGCGGCATGGTGATGGTTTGGACTTCCTTGCCATCAACTTTGAGCGTGCCGTTACCCGGGCGTCCGAGGCCGCTCATGTTGTTGAAAGCGAGCGTGGCGACGCCGAGACCGTCGTATTTGAAGTCGAACTCGAGGGTGTGCTTTCCGGGTGCAAGAGCGTCGGGACCCTCCCACTTGATGCGTTTGAGGTCCACGAGGTTCCAGAGGAATACGGGCTTGCCCTTAAGAAGGTAGAAACCATAGCCGGCGAAGCGTCCGCCGGAGGTGAGGATCATGCCTTCGGCTCCACCCTCGGGAACTTCGATGTCCGCTGTGATGGTGTAGGAGCTGTCCAGAAGGAAAGGCGAATCACCCTGTGGCAAGCCAACCATCGGGTGCTTGTAAACGAATTCCGTGCGGCCTGCTGTGATGTTCGGGCGCGGGGCCACGATGCGGGCGGCTACCGAGGCGTCGAGCGGGAAGACCTGATATTTCTTCGCCTGCTCGATGAACATCGCCTTCAACTCCTTCACCTTGTCCGGATTCTTGTCCGCGACGTTCTGGGACTGGCTGAAATCCTTGTTCAGGTTGTAGAGTTCCAGAACCTGGTTGTTGAGCGGGTCAGGGTTGGCGGGGCCGAAGGCTTCCCACGGCGCACGGTTGACCTTGGTGCTGAGCAGCCAGCCTTCGTGATACAAGGCCCATTGACCGAACATTTCGAAATACTGGGTGGTGTGCTTCGAGGGAGCTTTCGCGTTCTTTTCGTCAAACGTGTAGGCGAAGCTCGTGCCTTCGATGGGCGACTGCTTGATCCCGTCCACCGACTCGGGCGCTGGAATGCCGCAAATTTCGAGGAGGGTGGGCACAACATCGATCACATGCATGAACTGCTCGCGGAGTGCGCCCTTGTCCTTGATGTGGCCGGGCCAGGAGACGGCCATGCATTGGCGGACGCCGCCGAGCTTCGAGGCGTTTTGCTTGAACCATGTAAACGGCGTGTCAAAGGCCCAGGACCAGCCCGCCGACATATGATTGTAGGTCTGCTCGGTGCCCCAGACATCATACCATTTCATCTGGTCTGCGACGGGCATCATGTTGATGCCGTTGAAGAACGCGACTTCGTTCGGGGTTCCGAGCGGACCGCCCTCGGCGCTGGTGCCGTTGTCGCCGTTGATGTAGATGATAATCGTGTCGTCCAGCTTGCCCATGTCCTCGATCGCCTGTACGACGCGGCCCATCTCATAATCGTTGTAGGCCTCGTAGGCCGCAAACACCTCGACCTGCCTGATGAAGAGCTTTTTCTCCTCGTCTGTGAGCTGGTCCCATGGCTTGAGAATATCATTCGGCCATGGCTCAAGCTGCGTGTCCGCCGGGATGACGCCGAGTTTTTTCTGATTCTCAAAAATCCGCTCGCGGAGTTTTTCGTAGCCGTCGTCGAAGAGGTGCATGGCGTGGATTTTATCCACCCATTCCTGCGTGGGATGATGCGGCGCGTGCGTGGCGCCTGGAACGTAGTAGCAGAAGAACGGCTTGTTCGGATCGATCTGGTTGACCCGGTTCAGGTAGTCGATGGCATCGTCCGCCATGCCGGTGATGAGGTTCCATCCCGGCTTGCCCAGGAACGGATAGATCTGGGTGGTGCCACGGAAGAGGTTCGGCTGCCACTGATTCGCGTCGCCGCCGACGAAGCCGTAAAAATACTCGAACCCCTGCCCGGTCGGCCACTGGTTGAACGGCCCAACTTGGCTGGCCTGGAACGCCGGGACATTGTGGTCTTTGCCGAACCACGATGTGGCATAGCCGTTGTCGAGCAGGATCCGCCCGATGGTCGCCTTGTCCTTCCCGATGATGCTGTTGTAGCCCGGGAAGCCGGTCGACTGCTCGGAGATCACTCCGAAACCCGACGAGTGATGGTTGCGGCCGGTGATCAGCGCGGCGCGCGTCGGCGAGCAGAGTGCGGTCGAGTGGATGTTGTTGTAGCGTAAGCCGGAGTTCGCAATGCGGTCCATCGTCGGTGTCGGGATGACGCCGCCGAACGTGCTCGGCACGCCGAAGCCCGAGTCGTCGGTCATGATGAGCAGGATGTTGGGCGCCTTCTTCGGCGGGACAACGCGCGGTGCCCACCAGGCTTTGGACTGCAGGGCAGCGTCCTTGATCACGCCGCCGAACTTCGGATCTGGCGCGGGAAGCTGGTTGCCGGAGATCGTAGTGGTTGCGTCGGGTGAACCTGGCGTGCCTGTGGTTTGGATCGACGAAGCAGGAGCTTTGGCAGAGTTCGAATGATCCGACGCAAAGGATGTGCCGCCCGTCAGGACAAGAAACCAGATGCAAAGAGGCATGATGATTTGGAGCAGGCGCCGGCAGGGGAATCCGGTTGCAGGATGACGGTTTCCGGCTGCACTCCGGGAGCAGTTAAAACGGGTAGTTTTCATCGTGCTGGCTGGATAGCATATTTTCTGTGCACCGCCACCAATTTTCGAGGTGTTTCGGAAGCAAAACCGGGCCCGCATGGAGCCGGCAACCTGCCATCCAACCCCGGGAATGTTCCGGAATCTGCTGATCGAATATATGACTGAGAGTTTCTCTACTTGTTCTCGAAGGCAAAAATCCGCTTCCAGTCGTCCTTCATGCTGATCACCGTCCATCCATCCTTCTTCGCCTCGTCGTAGAGCGTCTGGGTGAACGTGCCAATCCTCGAATCGGGCAGGCCCAACGCGGGACCATAGGCGTATTCACGTTCGGGATCGTCGTGCAGGACGAGCATGGCAAGCCGCAACCCTTTTCCAGCTTTTGTGTATTCCAGCATCTGCTGGTCGCCGGTCGAGTTGCCGAAGGCGGCAGCGGGACGGCGGCCGATCATGAGGTAAATCCCTTCGGGTTTTCCGGCAAAATTGTCATCGAGAAGAAGCCTCGGTTCCTTGGTCAGAAACGGCTTCCCTTCCCTGTCGTAGCCGAACGTCGTGCTCCCGGCTGTGCCAACGACCTGCTCGGGTGGAATGCCGTAAACCCGGTCCGAGTAGGCACGCACGAAGTCCTGGCCACCACCGGTGACAATGTAGGTTTTGAAGCCGTTCGAGCGCAGGTATTGCAAAACCTCCTGCATCGGCTGGTAGGTCAGGTCTGTGTAGGGTCGCTTCCAGCGTCCGTCCCTCGCGGCCGCAAGCCACTTTGCGGTCTCCGATGCGAATTCTTCCACCGACATTCCGGAGAGAGTGGCCATCAGGAGCTTTTCGAGATCCTTGATCGGAAGCTTTGCAATCGCCTCGATGTCGCCAGTGAGCGCGGTTTTGAATGGCTCCACCTCCGCCAGTTCGGGCTTTGCTTTGACCACCTCTGGAACACGGGCGAGGCAATAAACGAGTTGCGGATAAACCGGATGCTCGACCCAGAGCGTGCCATCCTGGTCGAAGGTGGCGATGCGATCCGCAGGCAGGATAAAATCAGGACTGCCCGCCGTGGTCGTTTTGTTGACAAACTCCACGATGGACTGCTTCGCCGGCCCCTCATTCCAGGAGGGAAGCGGATCCTGGGCCTGCGTGGGGCAGAGTCCGGCGAAGCCAGCTGCCACCACCGATAAAAGCCCGGCTATTTTCACGCAGCCCCTCCGTCGCCAGCCAACCATGTCATCGCCTGTTCCTTATCGCGGCCGCCGAAGTGTTTGACCTCCGCATGGATGAAATGACCGACGAAGCGGGGCATGACAGAAAGGAAGTTACTGTCGGACACAACCGCCACTTTCCGGATGTGGCGGATATGGTTTTTGACGAATTGGAAGTGGGAAATCATGTCACCAAAACTCTGCCAACCGGGAAAAGCGGGAGCGTCGATCAGCAGCCCTTTGAGGTCCCCTTCCGTCTCGATGAACGGGTCCACGGCTGAGGCCAGCGTCTGAAAGTCGGCGCTCTGCAGCGGCCCTTGCGGACTGATGCAAAGGATGCCCTGTTCACGGTGAAATTCGAAGTGGATCATAAGTCGGACGATATTGGTTTTTTGTATCAGACGCGCCTGCGGCCGGTCCGGAGGCCCAACCCTACCTGTGCCGATGGTAGGGCGCGCCGCGACATTTTACCCATCAGACCGTGCGTTTGGCATAAGAGCGAACAAAGTCCAAGTGGCCGCCGCCGCATCAACCGCAGCAAACAACAGCATGCCCAGCCCAATCTTCCCCAACACCACAAATAGCACCATAAAGCCCGCCGCATAGTAACGCCCAGCCACAGTCCAAGGAATGAACCGATCCAGTCCCACCCGCGCCACTTGCACATAGTAAAACCCGATGATGGAAGCCAGCATCCCGACGAACCTAATCCACACGTCGTCCCCGGCGGCTAGGCCAAAGAGGTTTAGAACGAAGTGCGGGATCAATATGAAGCCCAAACCCACGACGAAAATCATATAGAGACCAAACACGAAAAGACTGAAGCGTGCTTTACTCATATAGGTTTCACAGTTGTGTTTCGCTGGTGAATTCGCGGGCGAGCCCATGGACGCTAGCCCGCGTGATTCACGAGCGTGGCCTCAGTTGCCGCCCTATGGAGCGCTCTGGAGAGTTTCCATCACCTGGTCGAGGCTGAAGCTGCCGACTTTCTGGCTCGGCGGGAATTCCTTGAAGGTGGACAGGAACTGCCCGACGTATTGCTGCGCGGGAACGAGCAGGAAAACCCGGTCGAGACGCCAGTGGTCGTAGTCCATGGCAATTTGATCCCCTTCCTCGAATGGGTCGGAGCGGAGGTTGAAAAGTTTCGGCACGCGCAGCGTTACGAACGGTTCCGCCCAAGCTTGAAACCCATGGGCACGTTGCTCTTGGAAGACAAGCTTCCACTGGTCGAACCGCAGCGCCACCAGCGAGCCATCGTCATTGAAATAGAAGAACTCATGACGTGGATCGGGCGCTTTCCCGGCAAGCGAATCGGTGAGGTTGTAGCCGTCGAGGTGCACCTTGAACGTTTTGTCGCCGACCTTCATGCCTTTGAGGAGTTGCTCCTTGACGTCCGGAACACCGGCTGCCGCCATGAGAGTGGGCAGCATGTCTTCGTGGGAATAAATATTGTTGTCGATGGTGCCGGGCTTGATGACGCCGGGCCAGCGGATAACGCAGGGAACGCGGTAGCCACCTTCCCAATTCTCGTTCTTCTCGCCCCGGAAGGGAGCCGTTCCGCCGTCGGGCCAGGAGAATTTCTCCGCGCCGTTGTCTGTCGAATACATCACGATCGTGTTGTCATCGAGGCCGAGTTCCTTGAGCTTGTCGAGCAACTGGCCGACCTGGGCGTCGTGTTCGACCATGCCATCGGGATAAATTCCGAGCCCGGTCTTGCCCTCACTGTCCTTTTTGAGGTGCGTAAAGATGTGCATGCGGGTGGAGTTCCACCAAAGGAAGAACGGCTTGTCCGCCTTCTTCGCTTTTTCCAGATAATCCAGAGAGGCCTTGGTGACTTCCTCGTCGATCGTCTTCATGCGTTCGATGTTGAGCGGGCCCGTGCTCTCGATCTTCTGCGTGCCGTCCGGGTTCGCCCAGGTGTGAATCACCCCGCGCGTGCCGAATTTCTTGATCTTTTCAGGATCTTTGAAGTAGTCGGGATTTTCCGGCTCCTGCTCGGCGTTGAGGTGGTAGAGCGAACCCATGAACTCATCGAATCCATGCATGGTGGGGAGGGTGTCGTCTGAGTCGCCAAGGTGGTTCTTGCCGAACTGCGCGGTCATGTAGCCCTGCGCCTTGAGCAATTGGGCAATGGTGACGTCCCTCGCCATCAGGCCTTCCTTCGCACCCGGCAGACCGACCTTCAGCAGGCCGGTACGGTAGCCGCTCTGGCCGGTGATAAAGCACGCTCGACCGGCGGTGCAACTCTGCTGACCATACCAGTCGGTGAACAGGGCTCCTTCCTTCGCAATGCGGTCGATGTTGGGCGTCTTGTAGCCCATCATGCCCATGTTGTAGCAGCTTGGATTGAACCAGCCGATGTCATCGCCCCAGATGATGAGGATGTTGGGCTTCTTCGCCTGCTTCTCAGGTGCTTTGTCGGCGGCGGGAGCCGGAGTTCCGGCCAGGAACATGGAGCCTGCTGCAAGCAGCATGCCCAAGGCAAATTTGATGGGAGGGTTTTTCATGACAGGGTTTTTGATATTCTGGTCTTCAATCATCAGGGGAAGCGAGAAAAAATGACCCCCGCCAAACGTCTCGCATCCAGTGGAATTTTCGCTCATACGTTTCTGCAAGTGAAATCAAATCCCGTCATCCTGCGGCTGCTGGCGTATTTTTCCGCAGTGCTCCTGATCGCCTGCCTGCTGTCCCCTCCCCTGTATTGGGCCGGGAGCGCACTGGCGGACAACGGGGTCCTTCCCTTTTTGAAGGGGTTTCCGTTTCACCGGTATTTCAGCCGCAGCCTGCAAATTGCCGCAATCGTGATGCTCTGGCCGGCGTTCCGATGGATCGACATCCGGAGGCCCGGGGAACTTGGCATCGAGCCGAATCCCCTGCGCTGGCGCGACCTGGCAGCCGGAATTGCGGTCGCCCTTGTTCCTGTCCTGCTGCTCGCCGCCGGATGCCTGTCCTTTGAAATCTACCGGCTGAAAAAGGAAATCGCGTTCTCCGGGGTCCTGCGGATCCTTGCCACGGCCCCGGTGGTCGCGGTGCTGGAGGAATTCCTTTTCCGGGGTGTGCTTCTCGGGTTGTGCCTTCGGGCGATGAAGCCCGCGGCGGCGGCGATCGTCTCGTCGGCCGTGTTTGCAATCGTCCACTTCATGCGGGTCGCCAGGCCGGAGGCTGCGATCCCGGTCGGCTGGTTCAGCGGCTTTGCCCAGCTCCCGCAGGCGTTCTCAAGCGCGCCCCCTTGGCCAATCCTCGGGTGGGGAGTTTTGTCGCTCCTGCTCGCCGGATTGATTCTGGCTTTTGCAACATGCAAGACCCGATCGCTGTTTCTTCCAATCGGCATCCATGCCGGATGGGTTGCAGGTCAACAAGGGCTCCAATTGATCGCGAAATTTCAGATCAAGCCGGAGGGTGCGCTGCTGCCATGGATCGGGCCGAACGTGGTGAGCGGCGCGGTGCCGACCGGCCTTGTTCCCGCCACGATCATTTTCTTCTCAGGGGTGCTTGCCGCCGTTTACCTCCGCCATGTCAGGGGTTCTCTCCGCAGTTCTTGAGCCGCTGGGCTCGTTGTTCTTTCCCGCCCATTGCGCGGGATGCGGATGCTCCGTGCCCGAAAAAGACCACCTGTGCCGAACCTGTGAAGAAGGCATCGAGCGCATCCGGCCACCACGTTGCGATGCCTGCTCTCAACCCTACGATGGCATGACCCCGGCCTTCACCTGCCCGAACTGCCTCGGCGAGGAATTTTCCTTTGAATGCGCCGTGGCCGTGGTCCGCAGCCGCGGGGTCGTCCGGGACCTGATCCACCGGCTCAAATACGGCAGGGAATTGTGGCTCGGGAAGACGCTGGCCTTCTGGATGCATGAAGGGCTCTCGGATCCGAGGCTGGCATCGTGGCCCGCCGATGCACTCGTGCCGGTCCCTCTCCACCCGCGCAGGCTGCGGGAACGCGAGTTCAACCAATCCGAACTCCTCGTGGAAGAACTCGCCCGGCTCTCCAATATCCGGGTTTTCCCGGCCCTGGCACGCCGGCGCTACACCACGACCCAGACGAAGCTCGACAGGAAACACCGAAGGCAAAACTTGCGGGATGCGTTCATTCTGCGCAAGAATGCGGACGTGACGAATATGAACCTCCTGCTGGTGGACGATGTGCTGACCACGGGATCAACCCTGGATGCCTGCGCGTCGGCCCTTCTGGAAGCCGGCGCAAGCTCCGTGCGCGCCCTCACCGCGGCTCGCGGATAGAAAGAAACCGTTATGGCCATTTTCAAAAAACCCATCCTCCGGCCCCGGGCGGCCAAGACGCGCGAGATGCCCGAGGGACTCTGGACGAAATGCCCGTCCTGCGGCGAAGTCATCCACAACCTCGCCCTCGAGGAAAACCTCCACGTCTGCCAGAAGTGCGGATACCACTTCACGCTGGGATCGCGCGAACGCATCGCGAGCCTCGTGGATCCGGACAGTTTCCACGAGATCGACGCCACCCTCACTTCCGTGGACTCGCTGGAATTCAAGGGCGTCGCTACCTACGCCGACCGCCTCAAGAGCTACAAGGAAAAGACCGGGCTCGTGGACGCCATCCTGACAGGAACCGCAACGATCAACGGGCACCCGCTCGGGATCGGGGTCATGGATTTCAACTTCCTTGCCGCAACGATGGGCTCTGTCGTGGGGGAAAAGGTCACGCGGGTCATCGAGCTTTCGACCAAGCGCAAGATGCCGGTCGTCCTTGTCTGCGCATCGGGCGGCGCCCGGATGTATGAGGGAATGCTCAGCCTCATGCAGATGGCGAAGACGAGCGGGGCACTCGCCCTCCATGCCCAGGCGAACCTTGCCTACATCTCGGTGCTCACCAATCCGACGACAGCCGGAGTCATGGCAAGCTATGCGTCGCTGGGCGATATCATCATCGCCGAACCCGGCAGCATGATCGGATTCGCCGGGCCTCGCGTCATCCGCGAAACCACTCATCAGACGCTCCCGGCGGATTTCCAGACCGCCGAGTTTCTGGAAAAACGAGGGCTCATCGACATCATCGTCCACCGCTCGAAGCTGCGCACCACGCTGGGCGACATGCTCGGCTACTTCTCGAAGAAGTGACGTTCGACGAATCGCTGACGTGGCTCAATGGCACGCAGTTCTTCGGCATCAAACTCGGCCTCGAAAACACCCGGCGGATCCTCGCGCACCTCGGCAACCCGGAGCAGCACCTTCAGATCATCCACGTTGCCGGAACCAACGGCAAAGGCTCGGTCTGCGCGATGATGGATTCCATCTTCCGCGCGGCAGGCCTCCGCTCCGGGCTCTACACGTCCCCTCACCTCTCCGACTTCCGCGAACGGATCCGTGTGGATGGAGTAATGATCTCCCGTGAGGCTGCTGCGAAAGCGCTGACAGAACTTCACAACTTCTGCAAAGACTGGGACCACTCACCGACATACTTTGAGCTCACCACTGCACTCGCCCTCGCCCACTTCGCGGAAAAACGATGCGATGTCGTGATTCTTGAGACCGGCATGGGCGGACGCCTCGACGCGACAAATGCCGTCACCCCGGTCGTCTCCGTCATCACACCGATCGCGATGGACCACTCGCAGTGGCTGGGAAATACGATCACGGAAATCGCCGGGGAAAAGGCCGGGATCATCAAGCCCGGAATCCCGGTGGTTTCGGCTCCGCAAATCCCAGAGGCGGCAGAAGTGCTGCGGAAAAAATCCAATGAAGCCGCGAGTCCTCTGACCTTTGTGGACCAACCCCGCGAAGGAAGAATCGGTCTTGCGGGCACACATCAAAAATGGAACGCATCCGTGGCGGTCTCCGCCATTCAAGCTTCCCCGTTCCTGATCGGCGCGCAGGCGTTGGAAGACGGTCTCCGGAATGTCGTCTGGCCGGCCCGGTTCCAGCGCGTCACGGAAAAACTCGTCGTGGACGGCGCCCACAACCCTCACGCCGCGAAAACGCTTGTGCAGACTTGGCAGGAGCAATTCGGCATCGAAAAGGCAATCGTCATTTTCGGCGCTCTCGATGACAAGGACTATGCGGCAATGCTGAAGCGGCTCACCCCAATCGCCGGATCCTTTTTCTTCGTTCCGGTCGCCAGCCCGCGCAGCACCGACCCGCAGACCCTCCCTGCTCTGACGGAAATTCCATCAAAAATTTTCTCCACGCTGCCGGAAGCTCTTGAAGCGGCGGGAAACGGGAGGACCCTCATCGCCGGGTCCCTTTTTCTGGCCGGCGAGGCCCTTGCCGTGATTCAGGGTGCCAGCCGGGATATTTTCCAGCCTGCCTCGCCCTTGGAATAAACGAAACGGTCGTGGAGCCGGTCGTGCCCTCCCTGCCAGAATTCAAATGTTTCCGGAACAATCCGGAATCCGCCCCAGCCCTCCGGTTTCGGAATCTCCCCGTTCGCGAACTTGCGTTTCAGTTCCTCGAACTTCGCGAGAAGGATCTGCCTCGACGGGATGACCTCGCTCTGGTCGGAAACCCAGGCACCCAGACGGCTTCCGAACGGACGGCTCATGAAATACGCCAGCGACTCGGCGACGGAAATCTTTTCGACCGGGCCCGCGATCTCGACCTGGCGGGCGAGGGCGACCCACGGAAACAAAAGCGAGGCCTGCGGGTTTTCCGCGATCTGCCGGGCCTTGCGGCTCCCGTAGTTTGTAAAAAAGACAAATCCCCGGTCGTCGTAGGCTTTCAAAAGAACCGTGCGACAGGAGACCTTCCCGGACTTTTCAGCCGTGCCCAGCGTCATGGCATTCGGCTCGGGAATGCCAGACTCCCGGGCCTCCTCGAACCACGCACGGAATTGCCTGACCGGATCCGGATCGAGTTCGGATTCCGTGAGCGGATCGCGATCGTAATCGCGACGCAACTGGTGGATGGCGTCTGACATTGCAACAAAACTACGGAGAAAACCGGCATCAGGAAACAGGATTCTGCGGGCCGGCTGGAGTCCGGTTCTCGATAGAAACCCTCCCCCGTCGCGCTCAGGAAACCGAAGGCGCGAGGGAACTCAACTTTTTCTGGCAGTGTTTGCAAACCTTGTCCGGAGGCGGATTGAGAATGAAGAGCGCCGTGTCATTGTCCGGGCGCGTGTCCTTTCCGCAGAGCGAAACGAGGCGGCCTTCCCGGTTCCGTTCCGCATAGTAGTGGGTTTGAGATTTGGGCGATGCCTCGAAATCCGTGGCCCAGCCCAGACGCCCCTCGGGAATGTAAGTTCGGAAAATAAATTCCTCCTGCGTCCCGTAGAGCCCCTGCTTGTAGATCCAGTATTCCTTCTGTGTGCCGGACGCGCGGAATCCATATCTGGAATTCATGATCTGAGGGGAAAGCGATAAAAGAAACCGGGCCGGCGACAGGTAGTTTCCCTGCGAATCCTGGACGTAAAAATACCCTTGAGGATGGCGGCAGAAACCCTCCAACTCGGTTTTCAAGCTCATATTGGAAACGATTGTTATTCATCCCCCCCGCCAATCGGTCAAGACCAAGAGGACAATATCTTTGAAACACTCCGGGGCGGGAAATTCCGTTCAAGTTTCTGCGGAAATCCTGCACCGAAAGAGCGCATCGCATCGCATTTTTCGTGACAGCCGACTGGCGCGGAGACCTGTTCGGGGTATAGTCCCTCCGCACATGGCATTGAAAACATCCGAGATTCGGGAGCAGTTTCCGTTTTTGAAGGAGTCCGTCAACGGGCATCCGCTGGTCTATCTCGACAACGCGGCGAGTTCGCAAAAACCGGAGCGGGTCATCCGTCGGATGAGCCGTTTCCTGGAAAGCGAATATGCGAACGTGCACCGCGGGATCCACCTGCTCAGCGAGCGTGCGACGGCGGCCTACGAGAACGCGCGGGTGGAACTGGCCTCCCTCCTCAACGCCGAGCGCCCCGAGGAAATCGCCTTTACCCGCGGCACCACCGAGGCGGTCAACCTCGTCGCGAACACATGGGGCCGGAAACACATCGGCGAGGGAGATACGATCCTCCTCACCGAAATGGAGCACCACAGCAACCTCCTGCCATGGCTGAATCTGGCTCGCGAGGCAGGTGCCAAGGTGGAATACGTCCCGGTCACGGAGAACGGCGCAGCTCTCGACATGGACGTCGCTAAAACCCTGCTGGCCAAACACCCGAAGCTTTTCGCCTTCGTCCATGTTCCCAACACGCTGGGCCTCGAAAACCCGGTTGCCGAACTCTGCCGGATCGCACGCGAGGCCGGCGTCACCACATTTGTTGATGGAGCACAGAGCGTCGGCCACCAGCCGGTGGACGTGCGGGCTCTCGGCTGCGATTTTCTTGCCTGCTCGTCGCACAAAATGTGCGGACCGAGCGGGATCGGGGCGCTCTGGGGACGCTACGAACTCCTCTCCTCGATGCCCCCGTGGCAATATGGCGGCGAGATGGTGGACCGTGCCTACTACGACAAGCCCGCCACATTCCGTGAGCCACCCGCACGCTTCGAAGCCGGGACCCCGGCGATCCTCGAAGCGGCCGGATGGACGGAAGCCATCCGGTTTTTGCGCGACACCGGCCTGGAAGACATCCGCGAGCACTCGATCGCGCTTGCCAATGACGCCGCCTCAAAACTCCGGGGTATCGAAGGTCTCCGGATCTTCGGGCCGGTGACCCGGCAGTCCGGAATTGTGGCATTTTCGATCGAGGGTGTGCATGCACATGATGTTTCCTTTTTCGCCAACGAACGGGGCCTCGCGCTGCGCGCCGGGCACCATTGCGCGCAACCCCTCATGCGCAAGCTGGGCAGCCCGTCCTCCAGCCGCGCCAGTTTCTACCTTTACAATACCGCCCGGGAGGTCGAGGCATTGGTTGCCATCGTGCGCGATGCCGTGGCATTTTTCCGATGATGGACAACGAACTTTACCAGGAGGTTCTCCTCCAACACTCGAAGAGGCCAAGAAATTTCGGGCCTCTCGAGAATGCCACCCACGCCGCCGACGGACACAACGCGCTCTGCGGTGATGAAATTTCCGTCGCCCTCCGGATCGGCAACGGAACGGTGGAGGAGGCGAAATTCACCGGCAGCGCCTGCGCGATCTGCACCGCCTCAGCCTCGATCATGACCGGCGAAGTCAAAGGCCTGACATGCGACGCCGTCGGGACACTCGCCGGAAAATTCCGGCAGCTGGCCAAGGATGGAAATGTCCCCGACATCCCGATGAAACTTCAGGTGCTCGGCGGAGTCCACCAGTTCCCCCAGCGCGTCAAATGCGCGGTGCTTCCCTGGGAGACTCTCGTCTCCGCGCTGGACAGCCCGGTTGCCTGATCCCTAGAATCAGCTTTGGAATGACGCGATCGCGTCATTCCAAAGCTTATCTATCGCTCATTTTTCGAGGTGCCACCACGAGCCGGACCCCCGCGTTCCGCAATTGCGCCACGACAGATTTTGGCGGCATCGCGTCGGTCACGACGGCGCTGAGGCGCCGGGGATGGATCATCACCGATGTGGAGGTCGTGGAGAATTTCCTTGAGTCCATCAACAGAACAACCCGACCGGCGCATCCGGCGAACGCGCGCTTCATCTCGATCTCCAGAGGATTCGGATCCATCGGTCCGTGCGCGGGATCCCAGCCCGTGGCGCTCAGGAAGCAAGCCGACACGCGATCCTTGCGGGCCTCCTTCAACGCGCCCGGCCCCGTGGAGTTTCCGGAGATCGGGCTCAACCATCCGCCAACCACCCGCACCGGGAGCGAGGGACGCTGCTGGCGAATCCGCAGGGCCACCGGCAGGCTGTTCGTGATGACCGAAATCCGGCCTTCGGGAAGGGCGTCCACCAGCGCGGCCACAGTCGTCCCACCCTCGAGCGCAATCACATCCCCCTCGCGCACAAACTCCCTCACCGCCACCGCCGCGATGCGTGCTTTGGCCTTTCCCGCTTCGGTCGCCTTGGTCTCGAAATCCGGTTCGCCATCGCCAGCCGAAGGCAGCGCTCCGCCGCGGACCCTCCTCAGAAGCCCCTGCTCCCCGATCAACTTCAGATCCCGCCAAACCGTCATCGGCGTCACCCCAAGTTCACGCACGAGCAAGGCGGCACGGACCTCCCTGCGGTCGCGCAGCAAAGTCAGAATCCTTTGATGGCGGGCCGCGGTGGTGGCAAATTTCATGTTATAAAATCCAGAAAATGTTATATTCTGTTATACTTCTTGAATCCTCACTCATCCAGAGCAAAGTGCGGGCATGAAGGTGTTTCTCGGCGTGGATGGAGGTGGGACGGCAACGCGGGCTGTCCTGGTGAATTCCAAGGGGCATGTAATCGGACGCGGGGAATCCGGGCCATCGAACTACCACAACGTCGGAATCCCCACGGCCATCTCCAACATTGTGGAAGCCACCGGGCGGGCCCGGCAGATCTCAGGGCTGGAGGGTGCCGCGGTGCAAGCGGCATTTCTTGGATGTGCCGGGGTCAAGGCATCAGTCGATATCGCGCGCATGACATCAGCCGCGGAAACCGCAGGTCTCGCCCCGGCTGGAGAAATCACGGTCGCGAATGACCTGCACAATGCTCTGGCCGGCGGACTCTCGGGCAAGCCGGGAATCGCGCTCATCTCGGGAACCGGAACAAACTGCCTGGGACAGGATGCCTCCGGAAAAACCTTCATGTGCGGCGGTTGGGGATGGTTGCTGGACGACGAAGGCGGAGGATTCGGCCTGGCTCTGGCCGCGATGAAAGCCGCCGCGCATTCGGCGGACGGACGGGCGGGCAAAACAAGCCTGCTGCCGTCGGTGCTCGCCTTTCTCGGGCTGTCCGAACCCAATGAACTTCTGGCAAGGCTCTACGTGGACAAGTGGACGCCGGACGAGCTGGCCGGATTCGCTCCGGTGGTCATCCGCTGCGCGAACGAAGGTGATGCGACCGCCAACAGGATTTTGAAGGAAGGGGCCTCCGCACTCGGAAAACTGGTCGCCGGGGCAGCTCGCGCACTGGACTTCCCGGGCGGACCCGATGTCGTCCTTCTCGGGGGATGCGTGCGATCCGGATTTCCCTACCAGCCGCTCGCCGAGGCTGCGATCCTCAAGGCCTGTCCCGGAGCAAGGCTTGCCGACCCGGAGCATTCACCCGTCCATGGTGCCGCATTGAACGCCCTCCGTTCGGGCGGCATCCATCCACTTCCAAAACTGAAACTCTTATGCTGAACACCATCAAACCTGAAGACCTCTCGGTCGCCTATGGCCTCGACTCCGCGCGCATCGGCAACCGTCCATTCGTTCAACGCCGGCTGGCCGACCTCCGCGGATGCTTTGCGGATGCGGACGCCTACGAAGCCGCACTGTCAAACGACAATCCGGTTCTCTACGAGGTCACCGTGGTCGAGCCCGCCTCGGGCGACGGACAGCTCCACTACGGGCTCGGCATCATCTATCCGGGAAAAATCGGCGATGAATACTACCTCACGAAAGGCCACTATCACTCCTATCGTCCCGCAGCCGAGGTTTATGTCGGGCTGCGCGGAGAAGGAGTCATGCTCCTTGAGGATGAGGCGACGGGGGAAAGCCGGATGGCCGTGCTTAAGGAAAACTGCGCAGTCTATGTCCCGGGCCACACCGCCCACCGCACGATGAACACCGGCTCCGTCCCGCTCGTCTACCTCGGAATTTTCCCGTCGAATGCCGGGCACGATTACGGGGCGATCGCAGCCCGGAACTTCCGGAAAATCGTCGTCGAACGGAACGGAAAGCCGGAAATGATCAACCGCTGAACCAATGAACTACCTTCCACTCCTCGGCCTCCGCGCCCCGAACTACGACAAGCTTCCCTCGGTGCCCGTCCCCGACGCCCATTCGTCCGCGTGCTGGACGGGATGGGATGCCATCGCAGGTGAACTACGCCGCACCATCGCCGCACATCCGGAAAAATGCGTGATCGCAATCGAGTGCTATCCCGGAGTGGACGACGATGAGGTCCGTCAGTCGCTCGCAAATTCGTTCGAATCCGCCTGCGTCATCGACAGCAAGCCGGCATTCAAAACAGAGAAGGAAGTGGACGCCTTGGTTGCCCCGTTCCTTGGCGGTGACGATCCGGTCTTCGGATATCTCAACCAGACGCTCACGATGGCGGATTTTCTGGATGCAGGAAAAGCGGAGGCGGTCCGGCAGGGGATCTCCTGCGAAACCGGTCTGGTTCTTGTCGTCGGCCCGGGAGCGATCCTTCTGGCTCCCGACGCGGATATTCTTATTTATGCCGACATGCCCCGGTGGGAGGGACAGCTCCGGCAGAGGCGTGGTGAGGCGGACAACCTCGGCACCCGCAACCGCGGGCTCAAGGCATCCTTGCAATATAAGCGAAGTTTTTTCATCGACTGGCGGGTCGCCGACCGCCTCAAGCAGGAGACCATGGAAAAATGGGACTGCCTCCTCGACACGACCGAAAACTCAGCGCCGAAGCTGATCAGCGGGGCGGCGCACCTCGCCGGGCTCTCCGCCGCCGCGAACCGTCCGTTCCGGGTCGTCCCGTTCTTCGATCCGGGGCCGTGGGGCGGACAGTGGATGCGCGAGGTCTGCACGCTGCCAGACGGTCCTCCAAACTACGCATGGTGCTTTGACTGCGTGCCGGAGGAAAACTCTCTCCTGCTCGCGTTCGCCGGCGGAACCACCGTCGAGATCCCGTCGATCAACGTGGTATTCAACCAGCCGCGCGCGCTTCTGGGAGAACCGGTCTACGGCCGCTTCGGCCCGGAATTTCCGATCCGCTTCGACTTCCTCGACACGATGGGCGGAGGCAACCTCTCGTTCCAGGTCCACCCGCTCACGGAGTTCGCCCGCGAGCAGTTCGGCATCCCCTACACTCAGGATGAAAGCTACTACATGCTCGATGCCGAACCGGGTGCGATCGTGTATCTCGGATGTAAAGACGGCACCGATCCGGACGCGATGCTCTCGGACCTCCGGGTCGCGCAGAAGGGCGGAAAGCCCTTCGATGCGGACAAATTCGCTGCGTCATTTCCGGCAAAGAAACACGACCACTTCCTGATCCCGGCTGGCACGCTCCACTGCTCGGGCGCGAATTCGATGGTCCTCGAAATCAGTGCGACGCCCTACATCTTCACGTTCAAGCTCTGGGACTGGGCCCGGCTCGGACTCGACGGAAAACCCCGACCGGTCAACATCGAACGCGGGGCCAAAGTCATCCAGTGGAACCGTGACGAAACCTACGCCAGCGCTCATCTGGTAAATCACATCGAGCCACTCGCATCCGGCCCGGGATGGCGCGAGGAACGCACCGGTCTCCACCCTGCGGAATTCATCGAGACCCGAAGGCATTGGTTCACAGGCAAGGTGGAACACCACACCGGCGGCAGCGAACGGGGCGGCGTCAACGTCCTCAACCTGGTGGAAGGAGATGAGGCCATCGTCGAAAGCCCGACAGGGGCATTCGAGCCGTTCACCGTCCACTATGCCGAAACGTTCATCGTTCCAGCGGCGGTCGGTACCTACACGATCCGTCCGTCAATACCCGGAAAAGAATGCGCGACCATGAAGGCCTTCGTCCGCCACCAGGCATGAAGGGCTTCGACATCACCCCAACGACAGACCCGCTCGGCTTCCGCTACGGACCCGGAGTTTTTGGTCCGGAGTGCGAACTCAGAAGCCTCGATGCCATCCGTCCGAGCCTGCGCGATCCGCAGTGCGCCGGCCCGGATCCGGTTTACGCCATCGCGATGGATGTCGGCACGGAAGACCGCCGGACCGACCTACTCGATCGAAATCTGCTTTTCGGCGTGGTGACCTATGCGGCGGGACGGCTCGGCGACGAACCGGTCCGATCACAGGGGCACATCCATGCCGTGAGCGCGAGTTGTGGTCGTTCCACCGCCGAACTCTACGAGATCTGGTCCGGGCGGGCTGTGATCCTCATGCAGGAGACCGCCGATGACGATCCCGGACGTTGCTTCGCGGTGACTGCCGGCCCCGGAGAGACCGTGGTCGTGCCGCCGGATTGGGCACACGCCACGATCAGCGCCGACCCGGCCCAACCGTTGACATTCGGTGCCTGGTGCGTGCGGGATTTCGGCTTCGACTACCGTGGCGTCCGCTCCCATGCCGGGCTTGCATGGTTTCCAAGGTTCGTAGGAGACGCGCTTGGGTGGGATCGCAACCCACGCTATCCGGTCGAACAGAAACTCGTGACCAAGTCACCGGCCAGTTACGGCTCGCTCGGATTGCGTTCCGGAATCCCGATCTGGCAGCAATACCTGGACAACCCGGATTCCGTCATGTGGGTCCCGCGCCCTGAACTCGCGGACGCGCTCTGGAAAAACTTCGTTCCCTGATGCTCATCATTACGGTTAACAGGACTGTGTTGTAGTCACGGCGCTTTGACTCGCACCCTAGCGGGTGTCTCGCCCCTTCGGGGCTGTCTTGCGACAGTCTTCCTCGCTCTGCTCGGTTGTCGCTGTGCCGCCGATACGCCTCGACAGAGCGAGGCGGCTACAAAACCGGCCGCTCCCGGTCCATTTATTTCAAGAGCCGTAGCTCTTGGTGAACTTTTTCTTGCTCTCTGTGTCGGCGGGAGTTTCTGAAGCGGGCTCCGGAGCCGGTGCGGAAACCTTCGGTTCAGCCGCCTGCACG